>Ga0315306_10001230_pt1 | contig 12362 bp, 12 predicted proteins | sample TDP1_MG_FD_203803 | JGI IMG/M metagenome (GOLD analysis project Ga0315306, IMG submission 203803) | Freshwater sediment microbial communities from Lake Towuti, South Sulawesi, Indonesia - TDP1 | ecosystem: Environmental > Aquatic > Freshwater > Lake > Sediment | place: Indonesia: South Sulawesi... | reverse complement strand
CTCAAGCCAAGCCGCTTTCAATTCCCTCTTAATGGGATTTTTCCTTGAACCTTGCCATTAGAGAAACACAAGCAAGTGGATGATTTGATCTTTCAATTCCCTCTTAATGGGATTTTTCCTTGAACCCGACCTCGTTTTATGCTTTATTTTGCCAGAAGGTTTTTAATCCTTCTGATTTTGGAGGGTATCTCCGATTATTAGTTAATTGTATTTTGATTTATAAAGATAATCGAGAATCCGGAATCCATATTCGTGCTTCTATATTATTTAATATCATCGTCTCTGTTCACCTTTTTAAGGGAAACGTGGTGTTTTTTCTCTCTGACCTAGAGCATAAGTATCTTGTTCACAGGCTTTTACCGACTGTCAGAGAAGTCGGTGTTAGTCAAGAGTTGAGGGGTTGGAGTTGGCATCAGGCTCCGTTACAGCCTTATTATGCGGATGTTAAACTGCCCATGTATGTGGTTTGTGCGAAATATTGTCCTACTGATCGGGACGTGTACTTGAGTAATGTGGAAAAGATGGCGGGAACTTTAAGTTTTAAAATGGGGTTAGGGAAGTTGCTTCATGGAGTTGTCAGCGATTGTTTGCAATCGTTCATCAGTAGGGTAAACTTGGATTTTGATATTTGGCAGAAACAGATTCGTTGGGAGGAGATACCGGTAAAGGCGGAGGCGGTCTTGGAGCCTGCACGGCGGGTTTGGGACTATTTAAGTAAACAATGCGAAGCTCGTTTTGCAGAGACATCGGCTCGGCAGCCCTATGCGTCTGAAAGGGATTTGGTGGCTTCGACAGTTCCCTTTCTGATTGAACACAAGATATCTGGCGAGCTTTTAGGGTTGAGCGGGTTATTGAGCCTCGATTGTTATGATTATTTGCGGTCGATCATGTTTGACCTGAAAGTGGCGAGTGAGCGGCAAGACTGGCATAGGCTGGCTCCCACAGGTTATGCTCTTGTGTTTGAAAGTGTCCATGAGGTGCCCGTGGATGTGGGATGTGTTGCGTACCTCAACTTGAAGGGGGATCAAATTGTCACGAAGAAGGATATCTTCTTTATCAGTGATGAGTTGAGGCAGTGGTGGATTGAGGAGCGGGATAGAAAGTTGGAAATCGTGGCGGAGCGGCGGGATCCTGGAAAGCCTGCCCGCTCGCAATGTAAGGAAGACTGCATGTATTTTCAAGTGTGCTACGGATGAGAGTTGGAGACGGGAGAATCGGTGAAGATTCTTTTGGATGATTTTGGAATTTTTCTTGGTCGAAAAAGAAATCGATTTGTTGTGAAGAAGGAAGGCGAAAAGAAAGAGATTGTGGCAGATGATGTTGATTCAATAATTTGCTGTTCTTCAGGCGTTGCTTTTTCAGCGAGTGCTCTGGATCTAGCAGTTCAAAATAATATTCAAGTTGTTTTTGCTCGTTATGGCGGCTGGCCTTATGCCGTTTTGATGCCGTCGTCGATGACTGGTTCAGTTAGAGCCCGCAGAGAACAGTTCATAGCGTACAATGATGAACGAGGTTTCATTCTGGCTAAGAAATTCATCGCCGGAAAGCTCGTAAATCAGGCTAACCTTCTGAAGCTGATGGCCAAAAATAGACGCCAGACCGACCCAACACTGGCTGAAAGACTTTATAGGGCAGGCAGAGCCATCGACGAGACATACGAGAAGATTGACAAAGAGCATGGTTTAAACATTGATGAGAGGCGTCAGCAGCTAATGAATTTGGAAGCTGAGGGCGCACGATTTTACTGGGATTCCATCAGGCAGATTTTGCCATCGGAACTGAATTTTAAGGGAAGGGAAACTCGTGGCGCCCGTGACCCATTTAATGCTATGCTGAATTTTGGTTACCAAACAATTTTGTTTCCAGAGGTTTGGAAGGCAGTGAGTTATGCTGGCTTAGATTTTTATGCTGGTTTTTTGCATGCTGATAGACCGGGTAAGCCATCGTTGGTTTTGGATTTGATGGAGGAGTTTCGTCAGCAGGTTGTGGACAGAACTTTAATAGGTCTTGTTACGAAGGGTGTCATAAAGCCCGACGAGATTTTGGCTTCTGGGGTGGTTGAAGAAGGCAGAGTGTTGAGCAAAGAAGTAATTAAGACCTTGCTGGCAAGTTTTCAGGAGCGTTTGGACACTGAAGTGATGTTTGGCGGTCAGAGAGCACCAATAAAAAGTTTTATTTATCATCAGGCTAGGCGCGTGGTTCGTTTTCTTCTGCGAGAAACAGACTATGTGCCTTTCTGTTTAGGTTGGTGATGGTTCATGCGGTATGTCGTGATTTATGATATTACTGATGACAACCTGCGTGCTCTGGTTGCAGAGACTTTGAAGGATTATGGTTTGCAGAGGATTCAGTACAGTGCGTTTATTGGCAATCTGCGCCGGAATGAGCTGAATAGTTTGATCGTTGACCTTAAGAATTTGATCAAGGACTTGATTGAAAACGTGCAGTTATATCCAGTTTGTGACATGTGTTTTAAGGGTAGAAGAGAAGTAGGTAAGCCTAAAAAGTATGAACTTAAAGAAGGCAAAGAAAAGATTGTGTATTTTTGAATACACCGCAAGTTTCTTATTTCGGTTTTACGAAATATATTTTGGAAACCCGAAAATAGTGGTCGATTGCCATGTATCTAGACAGGATTTTGGGAAGCAAGACGAAAATTAACGTATTGTCCTTTTTGGTAACGCATCCAGAGAGAAGCATTGTTGAAAACGAGTTGGCGAGGGAGGCTGGCGTATCGGTTTCAGAAGTTAATAGGCAGGTGAAGGACCTCGTCAATGTCGGCTTAGTTATTATGGAGAGAACTGGCAGGGCTAAGGTTTATCGGGTTAACCAGCAACATTTCTTGTATGAACCTTTGAAAAGCGTTTTTAGAGGTTTGGAAGAGATATACCGAGAGATTGTTGGCAAAGTTGCTAAATTTGTGGCTGGAAAGCATAAAGTGGAGGCTGTGCTACTTTTTGGTAGTCTGGCGACGGGGAAAATACGGTCAGATTTTGTAAAAGGGCCCAGCGACATAGACATCGTGGTCGTGGTTAAAGATAAGAGTCAAACTCAAACTGTTAAAAACGACGTATTAGATTTTGTTAATTCTATGATTTTTCCAGCTTATGGGATTAACATTTATCCTATGGTTTTATCAGTCGAGGAGTATTTATCTGGGCTTGCTAAAGATGTGTTCATTATGGATGTGCATACGAGAGGAGAGGTTCTTTATGGCGAGAAGCCGAGAAGATTCGGTTAAATGGTGTTTGAAGAAAGCTGAAGAGTATTTGCAGTCAGCTCAAGAAAATATTCGTGTCAATAGGCTGTTTCCTGCTGCTGAAGAGATTTTTAGGTCGGTTGAGAGCACTCTCGAAGCTCTTCTATATAATTTCGGCGTTAGCAAGATTGAGTATCCAGGCACGCGGACCAAGTTTACTGGGCGTCTCGCTCTGCAGTTTCTTATTCGAGACAACCTTGTCCGAGCTGGCAGACTGGAGAGGGCAGTGTATGACAGGTATTTGAGTTTGGCGACGGAGCTGCATATGGCTGGTTATCAACCTAGTAAGACTTTTAGTATCGAGGAGTTGAAGGAGAATCTGCGTTTTGCAGAGGACCTTTTGATTAGAGCAAAGTCAATTGTGATACGTTAGCTGTTGGGGAAGTTTATGGGTAAGTTGAGCAAGTCGAGAGCAGATAGTTGGCTTAAGAAGAAGCAGAGGTTGCCTATTTCTGATATTGCGGAGCCTTTTGTTTCTGTTACGGATATTAAGCATTACATTTACTGTCCAAGGTTGATCTATTTTGACAAGGTTTTGCATGCCAAGCCTATTTTTGGCTCGCAGCAAGAAGATAGTAAGGAGTTGCATGAGGATTACGTTAAGAAGGAACTGAGAAGGAAAGATGCCATCTACTATTCGCCCGAGTTTGTGGGTGCCGAGAAGTTGTTGTTTACCTCGCTCAGCTCTGGTGCACTTGGGTTGCAGGGAAATGTGGACTGTATTATCAGAACGGCTAAAGAGGAATACATTCCAGTAGAATACAAGAATATGAATTCGGATAAGGGCAAGGTCTGCATGGATCATAAGTATCAGCTAGTTGGGTATGCTTTGCTTATTGAAGAGAATTTTGGCACTATCGTCAAGCGGGGCTTTGTGAATTATATTCCTGAAACGGTGATCTTGCAGATGGAGATTACGCCTGCTATGAAGAGTTATGTAAAGAGAGTTTTGGGACATATTAAACGGATTATCAAGGATGAGGAGTTGCCGCCTATACGAGTGGCCAAACAGAAATGTACAGGCGGATGTGGACACAAACAAACATGCCAACAATAGCATAGCATCGAGCAAACAAGTGGGCCTATCTCAAATTAGACTTAATCTCACTATATCTTTTCCAAAGAGAGTAAAACCTATAAACATGGTCTTCAAATTTAACCTCTAACAAATTGGTGACTTTGAATCTACCCACCAAAAACCTTGTTGATGCATCTATCAATCGTACTCCTAATATTTCCTTGTTCTTTTCGGCTTCATACTCTTGTAGGTAAATCATGTCTTCAGTAGTCCACTCGTCTTTCTTCTCTTCAAAGGTTACCTTCTCCCTCTTTTCGACGGTGGCTAATGCGCTTTTCTTCCCTATGAATAGCTTATAATAACGTGGCTCAACAAAAGAAAATGCAAGGAATTTTGAACCTGGGGCTATGAGTTCTTGGCGGCCTTCTGTAATGTATCTAAGAACTGCGGTAATCTGCTCTTTCTGAAAATTTGCGTTATTGATAGAAAAGAAGGTTTTGTGCTTTCTTATGTCTAGCGGAATGGCGAAGGTGCATGGTACTTTTTCGAATTTGTATTGGTTAGTTCCAGAGAATTCGAAAGAATGTGTAATTGCTGCATAAACTTGTCTATCCGTAAAGAAATCATGAGTGTAGTAAGTCTTTCGAGTCAGGTGAGAAACGTTTTGCCCAAATTCCTCAAGCTCAAATTTTATGGCATAGAGCGGCGAAGAGTTAGTCTTTGGGGAAAGCACAAACACTAGCCTCAGCTTTTTGAGGACTTCTTCGAAGGCGTGCCACTGTAGATTTCAGCCTTGTATTTCTCGATTAATGCCGGCAACTTGGCTCTGAGAGTCTCCAGCTGTTTTTCATCCACAACTTCAACGCCAAATGTTGGCTCTAATTCGGTTATATCTACGTTGCCCTTGTCATCGATTTTGATTTTGTTGAGCAAATCTTTATGCGATATCCTCAAGTTATCGGTTATAGCTATTATCTTCGTTTCCATTGTGCCGAGTAAGGAGCTTCTTGAACCATACCCCATCGTGTCTGCTCTTCTGAGCGTTTCAAGGTACATCGCTAAATCAAACTTGGTTGGGTTAAAGATGATGTCAATAAAAGGAAAAACAGTTCCGGGTTTAAGAAGGAGCAGATTATATATGCTGGGCTTCTTTTGTTCGCCTTTTTCAGCTTGTTCCATTCGAAAATCTGTGTGCACAATGTTATGGAATTCTTCTTCATCAATAAGTGCTTCCTCGTCGCTCTGAATTGAAAATGATGTCGTAGGCTTCAATCTTGACTTTATCGCTTGAGTTTTGTCTTTGATTGCAATAACTCCTCCATAGGTAAAGCAATTGTAGCAGTTCATACATTGATGGTCTGGAGTGGCGCAGTTATAGTTTTCATTGAACTGCCTCAAGATGGCTTCGCTGGCACGTCGATAAACTCCTCTACGTTTCAATCCTGTTAGATAGATTCTGGATTTGCCTGCGTAGTCTATCTTGTCGTTTGACAAGTCTTCATGACTCGTAAATCTAGCAAAATCCTTGAGAACCTTGTAACCTACTATTGCGACATAGTCGTTTTTCTGAATATACACTTTTTTGAGGCTTTTACCGCTTGCGAGCTTCAGTTCCTCGCCGAGATTTTTGAATTCGGGCAGATTAGCAATTATTTTTGATTCATTCTGCTGACTCATCTTTCTCAGATTCTCCTTTTAGTTTTAGTTCATGAAACTTCTTTGAATTGAAGAGATATTTAGTTCTTTGGACGTAGTCCTTTAATTGTGCCCTCTGCTTATCACTTACATTCTCCAAAGTATTTCTCAATTTTTCATGGATTTTGATTATCTCGGCTCTTTTTTCAGAACTTAACAATACATTCTTGAGCAACCTATTGGCTATTAAATCGATAGACCTAGGAGTACCATTGAAACCAACTAAGAATGAACCAATGTTTTTCCGAGTTTCAAGGGAGCCTCCCATTTTAGCCATTTCCCAGATCTGATCAGTTATGTTAAAAAGTTCATCGCCTTTCGACATTTTTTGAATCAACTCTTCAGTTTGATTAGTGTATTTAAGATTGCCCTTCTTAAATATTTGTGCAATCCCGATGAACGGATTCTTGATATATTGAAGTATAACGTCTCTTTGCTGCTTGAAAGGCAGATTAGACTCTGTAAATACGTATTCGAAGAAATCCGTCCTAACATCATCAATAATATGAGTTTCTCCATCGCCAAACTGAACAATACCATCATCGATAGTTGTTGGAACCTTGTTGATGCCTAGGGCAAGAACCAAACAGTTATGTTTTAGCTTTGTTGCAAGCCATGAGAACAGAAGTTGCTGAAATGTGATGTTCCCAGACCCAGCCTGGGCATCCGCAATTGACATTACCAGAAATTGGAGATCATTGAGCTTCTTGATGTACACCGACTGTTTGGTTATCCTGAATCTTTCAATCAACTTTTTAATAGGTTCTTCGGGAGATAAGTTTTCAAACAAAGTTTCGTCAATTCCCAATCCGCAGATGATCAAATGCGTCCGAGTGTCAATCCGTGACTGCATACCTTCAAGTTTTGTTCCGCAAAGTAGCGCATTCAGAATTGCTTCAATCTGACAGAGACCACAAACTACTTTGACTCGGTCTCTAAACTCTTTTTCAGTTTCTTTAAATATTGTTTCTTTAGCGTGTTGTTTGTACTCGAATGCAAAGGGAGTTAGTTCAACCTCACCTTCAAATACACCACAGTTTACACAAGGATTTTCCTTAGCAATTCTTGCAAGTGACACTTCGTCGTCAACTGCGAGGTAATTTCCTACATCAAATCGAAAGTCAACCGCAGACTCTTTTATTGAATTGACTGCAACCACCAATGGGAATAACTTATTGTAGACCTGATCTTTGCACGTTATTCTAGTTACATCTGCACCGGCTTTAGAGAGTAACTTTTCAATTCGAGGCATGCCACCCTCTATAATTTTTTTCTCCAATCTATCTTTCTTATCCTTCAGAAAAGTTTCCACAACCCATTCTGGAAACTGATCGTTTTCATCTGCGAAGAGATAATATTTGGTAGTGCTAATCCCTTTGATCCTTTTTTTAGCAAGGTCAGATACTTCGTCAAGTCTCGCCAAATTGGACAAAATTTCTAAGCTTAGCCCAACATCTTCTAGCTTTTCAATGCGTTTTTTCTTCAATGCCGCAATCATATCTTGGGCATATTTTCTAACAGTTAGCTCAACCAATTTCGGTTTTATCTCTTTAGGCATGTTTGTGAATTGAGCATAATTATCAGGGGCGCCGCCCAGTATGCCTTCAAGGTTTTGGTTTTCGATGAACTTTACAAGGTTTGCTTCAAACTTGGTAACTAAGAGCTGCTTTAGACTGATGGAATCTAGTTTTGTCACTATTCGGCAACCATCAAAGGTCTCATACAGAAGTTTGACTTCTGGCATCTGATCAATAGTTTCATAAAGCAGTTTTAGAAGAAAGAGCCTACCGATGGCGTTTAGTTCATTTTTAGAAAAGGAATAGAATCTTAAGTAGTAGAAGTGAGAGTCTGAAAATCCGTGCATTTCGTTTAGATAAGTTATAAGAGTTGAAATTGGGGCTTTCTTCAATCTATTCTTGAGATTTTCATCACTCTCGGATGAAGCAATCTGATCAGCTATCGATATATACGCGCTGAATTCATCAGCAGAATCATGATGTCTCTCTATTGAACGAATAATGTGTTCATCCTGCGACAAGTCGTCAAAACCAAAGGCCTTGATGACTGTCTGATATTCTTTGGTATTCTTTATTGAGGCCAAACCTTCCTTGGTCTTAGGAGTGTGTGGTTCACCGGGTCTAGCCAAAAGTTTTCCAACGTCATGAAAGAAACAGCCATAGAGAAAGTCTTTTTCGTTGAATTTCAGCCTTAACTGATCGAAGATGTATTTTCCAACATGGAACGTTCTAATAGCATGTTCAATAAAAGTTTGGCTTACGGCAAGATCATCATATTTTACTTTCCTCATCAGCCAATTTGATTCCATATTTATCACTCAAAGAAATTACATGGTTCAAACGAGTTACGCGTTGGTATTATTTTTGTCTTATCGCTGAAAATATAAGGGTAATCCCCTAGTTGCCCAACCTTTGCATTCACTGAAAAGCAAATGTCCCGCAACTTCAGTCGCAAGATGTAATATGGTGTCTCCTTATATCTTTTCTTTTCCATAACGGTAAAAATTGGCAAGTCTTCTTTCTTTGCTCTCCTATACTCTCTTCTAACGAACCTACCTCCATCTCGAAGTTCTCCTACAAAGAAGGAGTCATCAGTGGGCTCAATATACAGATAGGCATCTTTGAATGCTAGTATCTCAAAGATTGAGAAAGCAATGTCCTCATATTTAACAGAGGGTGAAGGTTCCCTAAACCCCAAGTCAGGGAGAAAAATTTTGAACTCTTCATAGTCTTTCTCCATTTGTTCTGTAATAACGATGCTAACGTGATCTTTCAACCGTGTCGTCTCATACAATTTGTACCACATTGCGTTCATCATACGTTTTTGTTGTTCAAATTCGGCGGGTTTGAACAATTCAGTAATAATAGACTCAAACTCCCCCCTGGAAACCTCCTTATTAGAATTTAATGTGCTTAGAATCTGACTTTTGTTTGTTAGCAATACGAATTCACTTTGACCATGTCTTCCGCATCTGCCAAAAGTCTGAATAGCATCTTGAAAGTTTATTGGTTCTTCGACAACTAAGCGTTTAACGTCAATATCAATTCCCTGACGAAACACCGTTGTCGCAAAAGTAAGAAAACCTTCTTTACACCTATCAAGATTTCTTTTTATTTGCTCCTCTCTGGTTTCTTCATCAACTTCGTACCACGCCTTTCCAACCAACAAGGCCGAATCCGGGAACAGGAAATGCAGTCTCATGGCGCGGTCAACGGAGTTGCACACGTAAACTGTATCTTTTTGAAAATTATTCATCTTGAGGAATTCCGCAACCATCGCTGGGTCTCGGTAGTTTAAAGCAACAGCAGAGACAAAGATTTGATGAGTGAGACTTTCTCCGTCAATAATGATGAATAAGGATGGATCAATAACATCTTTAAGATTCATTGTGGCGCTAAGGAGATAAATATGAAGGCTTGAGTTTTGATTTTTCATGATATCAATCAGGTTCTTAATATTTAGCATGGTATAGGTATCGAAAAGGTGAAGCTCATCGAATATAACGCAATATAGACTCTTCATGAATTGCGTATAATCAAACCCTATGTGCTGGGTTTTCCTTTTCCTCAGTAAAATATAGAAGATTATGTCGGGTGAAGCTATTATGAAATCGTTCTCCCAGAGATGCTTAAATAGCTCCGCAAATGTATAGCCACTCTCAAGAATTCTATGAGGGATGTTAAATTTTCCCAAACGGCTAGTTAGATTTTCAAATTGAGACTGTATGAGAAGTCTTGTTGGAACGAGATATAAGCATTTTATTCTCCTGCCATTTCGCTTCGCTTTCTGATGTTCGCTTATGAAACTAAAAAGAAAGCAGTAAGTTTTTCCAGAAGCTGTAGGACTTTTCAGAATGATATCATGGTTTCGATTCTCAAAAAACGTATATTGATGCACAAATGGTCTAGGAAAAGTAAAGTTCGGAATCGTTGACTCAGAAAGTCTAGGTCTGGAATCACACACTATCACGATAATCACGCACTCATTTTTCAAACATATCCTTTCTTTTGATTTCCGCCCCTTGGAACGAATCTTGTCACACCAAACCCTCCGGTCTTGTTACCACCAATATTTGTGTATTCTGCGAATTTTGCCAGCATGCATGTCACTTTGTTCCATTCGCTTTCCAAATCCTTTAACTCATATGTTACCCAGCCTACAAAGCCTGTTGCCTTCTTCCGCCTCATAATTACCAGCCTAGTCCATAACTCATACTCGCTCACGCCCACACTCTTAGTCAACCACTCTTTATAGGCTAAGTACTCCTCCTTACCAAAACGTCTACCATCACTAAACAAATTCCAAACACGCATCAAACTTGAAAAAACCTTCACTGCGTCGGGAAACATCCAATGGAAACTGCTGCCTAAACTCGCCAAATAAGTAGGCGTCCTAAAAAACAACCTGAACGCATCAACCACCTGCGCTTCCTTCTCCAATTCGTTATATCCCTTACAATTCACACTTAATGAAGCAATGCGGAAAGTCGTATCAAAAACCAACACGCTATTCTGTTTCTGAAAGAAATTGAGCAGATACGTTGCATACTCGTCCTTCAAAAACCTAAAACGTACACGACAAGGAAACAAAGGATCCAAAACATAACCCTTCTCAGTACGCGCCCTACTCTTAAACCGCAAAGGCGTCACAGAATACGGCTTAGCAGTGTTCAACTCATGCAACAGCCCAGAAGCGCTAGGATCAACCTGCCTCACAACATGCAACAACAAACCCCTAGCCAAATGCCCCGTAAAAAACGGTAAAACAACAGGCTTTTCACCGTACATTTCTAGGCCAATCTCAACAGGCACATCAAATCCCACCAATGGGATTAACCGGCAAATAAACCAAAAATAAAAGACTCGACAACTTCTTAAACTTTTCCCAGTCCTATACCAAGCGTGCGTAACAAGCAAAAAGAAACAAAAAGATTTTTGAACAAGAGAAAAGGAAAGTCGATGGTGGACGTCTTCAGACTGTAGTGATCCTTTAATGCGCCAAGCGATAGAAATTCTTGTCTGGAGGACCCTCCAGATGGGGATAGGCTGCCGGACCGGCGTGTACTTGAGCGCGTAGATTGTCCAAGAAGAAGTAGGCTATATCTCATATTATGTCTAAATAACTAAAACCCTTAATGGAAAGCGTGATCTGAATGGTATGTAAAGATCTGCTTCGGAACCTCTATGGAAGGCAGAAAATCGAAGGCCAACAAGTTTAGGCTCGAAAGTTACAACCAAATCCGAACGGAGCAAAAACCGTGATTTTCACAGGGCTCATCGACTCCCTATTCGCCATCTCCATCCTCCTATTCCCAAAAAATCTTATCTGCTCTTCGAAAAACGCGGAGCAGTCGCTCCGAGAAAAATGAAATGATTCAAGAATCCGTGCCGAAAATTAATTGACGAAAAGAATATGGTTCTTGTAGGGAGCCGTCACATGCACATTTTCTTACGAAAAAAGCAGAAAAAAGGGGAATTTGCGGGGGATGTCGCCACCATCCAGTGTTTAAAACCTTAATCATTGATCCCTAACAGGCCTCTAATCGATCCGCAGGCCTATTCCCGTGTTAACAGCCCGCCCTCGCTGTCCACGATGAAAAACTCTAAGTAACGAGACGAGAAACTATTGACGGAGAACCGTGTTACCGCTGACGTAGAAGGATATCAGTGTTGGTGGCCACAAACGCAAACGGGGACAAACCCCGCCGTTTGATAGTCTTCGATGTCGAAGGGGTGCTGCTGCCAGGGCGCCTCCTCTTTGAGGCGGCGAAGAGGCTGGGGTTTTCGGTGTTCGTGAGGATCATCACCTTGGGCCTCCTCTACGAGTTCGGGCTGCTTTCCCTCGAATCTGCGCTCAGGAGAGTCTTCAAGCTTTTCCGGGGTTTCACAGTGGACGACTTCTTCCGGCTTTACAAGGCCGTCCCCCTGATGCCGGGTGTGGAGGATGTCTTTGAGAAGTTGAAGGAGGCGGGATACAGAACAGCCCTCATAAGCTCGGGGCTGCCCACGCCCTTCGTGGAGGATTTGGCGGCTAGGTTGAAGGCGGATCGCGCGGTAGGTATGGAACTGGGAATAAACGAGGGTCGTCTCACAGGGGAGGTTACGGGCGACGTGGTAAAGCCCTATGGTAAGCGTGTCGCCTTGAAGGAGATTCTGGATGATGAAGGCCTTTCGCCGAAGGACTGCGCGGTAGTGGCTGACGACCGAAACAACCTGCCCATGTTTCCCCTCTGCGAGGTGAGCATCGGCTACAACCCTGACTTTCTCGTGAGCGCCAAGTCTGACTTTGCCGTTAAGGGAGACTTAACAGAGATCCTGCCCCTCCTAGTAGAGGAAACCCCAAGGGTTCCCCATCCTCCTCTTTCGAGGAGCG
>Ga0315306_10001229_pt1 | contig 12364 bp, 9 predicted proteins | sample TDP1_MG_FD_203803 | JGI IMG/M metagenome (GOLD analysis project Ga0315306, IMG submission 203803) | Freshwater sediment microbial communities from Lake Towuti, South Sulawesi, Indonesia - TDP1 | ecosystem: Environmental > Aquatic > Freshwater > Lake > Sediment | place: Indonesia: South Sulawesi... | reverse complement strand
GTCCCGGACAGACAGGGCGGAGTCTGGTATTGCGACAGCGCGAGAGAGAGGCTTGGTTTCAGAGACCAGAAAGGACTTGCCGAGCGTCCCCTACCCGGTGCTCGGCCCACAAGCCCCTCTGCCTCCCAAAATGGCTACCTATGGTTCATAGACGAGATGGGAAGAAGGCTAGGTCAAGTGCGCATGATTGTCTCTAGCTCAAACGGCGAGACCTCGACAACTACTACAGCCACTCAGGTTTCAGTGACAAGCAGCCAACAAGCCGCCGAAGGATCCAACATGCTTCTCCTGGTTCAGATCGCCCTGGCCATGGTACTGCTCACAGCGGTCCTTGCGGCTCTCCTAAGAAGGAAACCATTTCGTAGAAGGAAGAGCAAGCACCGGTGATTCACAGTAAGCCTAGATGCACCCGATTACCTGCCTAGGCGTAACTATTGTGTCCACTCTGACGTCCCTTTCACGCACCAGGTGCGATAGGTTGTCATAGACTTGCATGTCGTGAACCACGCAGACCTTCAGGCAGCCCTCTCCAACCAAGCCTCTCTCGGTTAGAGTGTGAAACTCTCTGTCTCCATACCCTCTGCCTTTCCCAATGCGGTTCCCCTTGAGGTCAACTGCAACCGCCCCCTCCACAAACACGTCGACAGGAGATGCTGTTCCGGTCGCGAACCTGCTGAAACCTCTGGGGTCCGCTGCCTCCCCTATCTTGTTTGGGGGAACGTCGCTTATCTCAAGGAAGCCCTGCATCATGGGCAGCGGCACAACCAGTCGCTTCCCCGTCACGAGCACCAGTTCTCTTAATCTCTTCAAGACGTAGTCCGGCGCCACAAAGAGCGCTTTCGCCCGCCTGAATTTCCTCAACTCCGCCACCCTCTGACAAGCAGTTTCAGATCCATGGAAGTTCGGGATGCGGCCGTGGGGGGGGAGAGGGTATCTCGCCGCCTTCCTCTCAAGCATCATGTCCCACACCGCTCTGCGGCACTCGTTCTTGCTTTGGAACTTGGCGCCGCTTAGCGCTCTTGAAGGTCTATTCAAGGACCTCGCCAACCCGGGCCCGCAGACTCTTATTGCGCCCAGAGAGACGTGGAACAGGGGCTATTAATGCGCTCTGTGCTCCAAGTGCTGTGAAGACCGCTGCGTACTCCCCTTCTGTTTTCCCGGTTCTTGCCTACCTTTATTGAGGCGTTGTCTGAGCCATAACTTTCTTGAACGAGTCTTCATCGATGAATCCATCGTCAAGCAACCTTTGGGCGATGTCGGTGATCCTGGCCGCGGCGTGGAGCTCAATTCCACTGGATTCAAGAAGCGATCTGCCGCCCTCCTCCCGGTCCAACAACACCACGGCATCAGTTACCATTCCCCCCTCTCTCCTCACGGCCTCAGACGCACCGGCAAGGGTGGTGCCGGTTCCAACCACATCATCTAACAGGATCGCGGTGGAGCCGGCCTTCAGCACCCCCTCAACCATCCTTTCTCCGCGATGCACCTCTCTCGCGCCCTTCACGTAGACGAGAGCCTTCCCGAGAGAATATGCCGCGGCCGAGGCGAAAGGCAGGCCAGAGGTTGGTACGCCGCATACATACCCCTGGTTCTTCAGGACATTGCTCGACTCAATGATCTGACGGTAGATCCCGACCAGCGAGGAGAAGGCCGAGGGGTAGCTCAGGGTCAGCCTCATGTTGACGTAGTAAGGGCTGAGATTTCCGCTCGAAAGCCTGAACACCCCGGTTTTGAGCGCTTCGGTCTTCAGGAGGACCTTGTAGAGAACGTCTAGATGGCTTTTTGAAGTCACCCAATCCACCGCTTACAGGAGAGCGTGGTTCTCCAGATATAAACAGATCCCGACACCCTCTCAAGAAGGGTTAAATCGCTGCGGCTCGTCGCCAACGCCGGTTGACATTCTTGGTTGAGATCTGGCTCCCCTACGGCAGAACCGAGGTCTCGGTTGACCCGGCCCCCGAGTTGCTGCACGCCGTCGTAGAGCCTCGCGGCCACCCCACCATCGATGAAGAAGAGGAAGTCAAGAAAGCCTTACGAAACCCCATAGGTACTCCTCCCCTCGCGGAGAAGGTTCGGAAGGGCGACAAAGTCGTTGTGGCACTTGACGACCAGAGCCATCGTTGCCCAACGGAGTTGTTGGTGAAGTCGCTGATCCAAGAATTGACATCAGCAGGAATAGAGGAGAGCGACGTTACCATCCTCTTCGCTTGCGGAACACGCAGAGAGCCAACCCAAGGAGAGGTCTCTAGGCTTCTCGGACGAGAGGTCGCGGCACGACTTAAGCACGTCTGCCACAGCTCTCGGAAGAGCCCACTAGCCTCACTGGGCCGGAGCTCGCTGGGCAACGAAATCCTCGTCAACAAACTCTTCGCCGAGACAGACTTCAAGATCGTTACTAGCGGCATCGAGTTTCATCCAGCTGCAGGATACAGTGGAGGATGTGAAACCGTACTTCCTGGGCTGGCTGGAGCCGACACAATAGTCAGAAACTACTCCATGTTTCTAAGTCCGAAAGCGCGTCCGGGCGTTCTATCCGACAACCCGGTGCACAAGGAGATGGAGGAAGCCGCCGACATGGCCGGGGTGGATTTTGCTCTCAACGTGGTGTTAGGCCCACAAGGGGAGGTGGCTGCAGCCTTCGCCGGCGAGATTCAACAAGCCCTCCGGGAGGCCACAACGGTTGTCGACGAGATCTACCGCGTTCCAATAGAGAGGAGATGCGAGATCGTGGTTGCGAGCGCTGGAGGCTACCCCCGAGACATCAGCCTACATGAATCTCTTGGAGCTCTGAGGAACGGTCTGGAGGGACTCGAGGATGGAGGAGTCATCGTGTTGGTTGCTGAGTGCGGAGAGGGAGAGGGAAACACAGCCTTCAGACACCGGATGGAGAAATACAGATCGGCGGATGAACTAGCGGCCGACTCTAGAGAGAACTTCGACCTGGCTGGCTACGGAGCCTATCTTCTGCTATCTGCCCTCGAGAAAGCCAAGGTCGCTCTGGTGTCGACCATGCCCAAGACCGTGGTTTCTGAGATTCTGAAGATGCGTGGGTTCGACACAGCCTCCGACGCATTGAGCTACGCAGTCAGAGTGAAGGGCAGGGAGTCGAAGGTGCTCATCATTCCAAACGCATCAAGCATCCTCGTGGAGTCAACTTCGAACAGATCGGCTGAGGCGCCGGTTCAGGCTCAGTAGTCCCGTAACAATCACCAAGGCAGAAAGGCGGCGTAGACCTGGAAGTTGACTACATAGGTTAGGGCTAGCATCAACAAAACCCCCACAAACGCAAGCTTTCTGGATCGGGTCAGCGGGGAGTACTGGTCTAACGGGGGAATGTTGGGCGCGCGAGGCATGAGAAGCAACAGAATGAAGGCAAAGAAGAACCACCCCGTCAGAAAAAGCACGGCAAGCCCGACGTAGGAGGCAATTCTCTGTGCCCTCTCAGGAAGAAGGGCGCTGAAAGTTCTGCTGCCGTCCAGCTGCCATATCGGCATCAGGTTTAGCGAGGTTACGATCGATCCCAGCCAGCAGGCAAGAATCAGAGGCGTAATCAAGATTCCCTGTGCGCTGGGAACCGCCGCAGAGATCACGATGTCGAACAGCAGCGGAACAGGAAACTCTTGGAATTCCACTCCGCTGGCCTTCCAGTTCTGCCACTGCGCTGGGGTCGGTATCGGCGCCGTCGCAAATGCCAACGCCGTCGCAACGACCGTTACCAGGAAACCTACTAATGGCCCGCTTAAACCGATATCAAACAGCTCATCCCTGTTAGTTATCGGCTCTTTCTGGAAGATGACCGCTCCCATGGTTGGTAGCCAGCCGGGCACGCCGGGTATGAAGTACGGTGGGCTGGAGTCCATTCCGTTCTTCGCCGACGCAATCTTGTGTCCAAGCTCGTGAAGACCAAACACCCCTAGAAGTATGGCTGTGTAGATCGCAACCTGTAGAATCAATTTCGGTGGAGTGACCGGGGATATCAACTCTTGGTAGTGTGTATCAAGAATTATCCTCAGCGCCCCGTCTACGGAGATCGTACCGGCGGTGGCGAGCAGAAGGATCAAGGGGACGTGAGTCTTTTTCGATGGCCGACGCCTGTACCCAACGATCCTGAGCAGAAGCCGTCCATCTTCGAGTACCAGTGTCGGTATGCTGTTTAGACTCTTGAGCTCCTCCGCCAACCGCTTGAACTTGACCTTATGGTCTCCTGGTTCCACTTCAAAGGTCAGTAGGCCACGATCGTAGAACAGGTCTTTCACTTGAAAGTTGGATGTAACTTTTTGTTTAACGACCTCTAGATCGTGGTCGAAGCTAGATAGGTCAGACGAAGGCTCGTCCATGGCTTCGACGACCAAAGTCTCGCCTTATTTTAACCTATGTCTCCGCCCAATCAGCCGCATGGAGCACCCGGGGTGCCCAGTCTCAATGCCACCTATGTGCAGGCACTGGGGGCTGAGAGCGAGGGAAGCGAATTGCAGCCGAACGCATGGGTTGGCTGCGCGGGAATATATGAGCAGGGATCCATCAATCACGGCGCAGCTTGGCGGTCTTCATTTGTGCAATCGAGGTCCATTTTTAGAACCTCGTAGAGGCGAAATCTGAGCTTCTAGAGCCACGGAGCTATATGAATAGGGATGCTGTTTTTAATGTGTTCATGTATCCTACGGCACGCCGAACCGGGGGCGAAGACATGGCTTGAAGCCTAGCGCAAGCGAAACGCAGTCGCACTCAAGCGGGTTAGTCATTCGAAACGCCCAGGAGTCAGATCTCCTTCAAGTCATGCACATAAACAGAACCTGTCTTCCGGAGAACTATAGCTACGGTTTCTTCCTACGGCTCCTTCGTGACTACCCAGCAGCGTTCCTTGTTGGGGAGATCGAGGGAAGGGTGGTTGGGTACGTGATGTGCAGAATCGAGAGAACCATGTCACGGATCGAGAAGCTGCGGGCGCGGAAGACAGGCCACATAATCTCGGTGGCAGTTCTTCCGGAGCATCGGCGCCGAGGACTTGCTCTCGATATGATGACGAGGGTATTGCAAGTCCTCAAGCAAACATACGGCTGCGCGGAAACATATCTTGAGGTGAGGGTCTCAAACAAAGAGGCAGCAGAGCTATACGAGAAACTGGGTTACGTTATCGTGAGCAGGGAGAGATCCTACTACATAGATGGCGAAGATGCATACATAATGGCGAGGTCTCTGAAATGACACTTGGAGGACGTTGAATGAACGATCCGTTGACTGTGACGGCCGCAAAGCCCGCAAGGTATATTTTCAACAGGGATTAGGTCTAGGATTCTAGGCGGCGGAGAGTAAGGGTTTGAAGAGAGGCTTCGGACTGAGTGTCTGGTTATATAGTCTACTTGTGGCTCTGTGCCTGTCTCACCCAACTCCGATGAGCTGTGTAGAACCGACCATGCTAGACGGATTTTACCCTGCGCCGTCGTTGCAGGTCGCTCACCCTGGTCTCAGCGGTCCTGGCTTTGGCCGCTGGCCGTTTCGTTCAAGTTTTGTCACCGGGGAACAATCGATTATAGTCATCCTGGTCAAGTTTCCGGGATTCGAAAATCGCAGCACGACGTCGCAGGTCAGAGAAAACGTTTTCACAAAGGTGAATAACTACCTTACTGAGGTTTCATATGGTTTCGTGCATCTTGTGGGAAACGTCACTCCCGGCTGGCTTCGCTTGAACAGGACAAACGAATATTATGGCTCCGGAAACTTCACCGAGGAGAAGCATTCGGAACTGATAGAGGACAGTTTCGCAGCTGTTCGCTCCCTAGACCTAAGCCGATACTCTCGTGCAATAATCGTTCACGCCGGGGATGACGAAGCTAGCACTAAGAGACCCAGCGATATCTGGTCGTTCTCCTATATCGGCTCCCTGGACTTTGAGACAGCTCATGGGAGGGTCACGATTTCGGTGAGCTGCGTCGCGGAAAGTGATCCACTTGGGGTCTGGCTACATGAGCTGGGTCACCAGTTCGGCCTTCCTGAGCTATATGATACTACAGGAGCTGTGGAGTTCGTCGGGCCCTGGTGCTTGATGGGCGAGGGCGTATGGAACGATAGAGGAAACTCGCCGGCCGAACCAATGGCCTGGAGCAGAATCAAGCTTGGTTGGCTGCCCGAACCAAACATGCGCGTTGTCAACCCGGGAGATATGATCACAACTTGGGTTCAATGGATCGAGAACCGCAGTTCCCAAACCCAAGCCTTGAAGGTTGTTTTCTCCAGCCAGGAGTACTACCTTATCGAATCTCGGGCCAGAGTGAGCTATGACTCGGCTCTCCCTGAGTCTGGAGTCATAATCAGCTATGTGAACGAAACGAAGGAATCGGGATGCGGCATAGTTGTTGTTCAAGACGCCGATCCCTCAACGCCTAGCCTCCGAGACGCGGCGTACAAGCCCGGGCAGTTCTTTGTCGACCGCAAGAACGGGGTTGAGATAACGGTGGTCTCGCTATCGGAGACGGGCTTCCAAGTGAAGGTGCAATACAGAGTCGCCGACCTGGTTGTCACCAGCGTTGCACTCAGCTCACCGGAGCCAAGGGTAGGATCGACGATTACCTTTTCGATAGAGATAGTGAACCAAGGCACAGCCGACGCTGATGGTTTCATGATTTCTGTCATCATGGACGATGATCTGCTACTGTGGGAGATAGGTTCTCTTGGGCCAGGCTCCTCCAAGGTTGTTACGGTGAGGTGGAAGGCAACACAAGGGAGCCATCTGGTCAAGACCCAGGTGGACCCAACCAACATAGTCAAGGAGACCGACGAAGAAAACAATGTATTGATCAAGTACTTCAAAGCAGGCTTTCTGCTGACGGTTCAGACGCCGTTCAGCAACATCTCCGTTACCCTGGACGGCGAGCAACACTACACGGACAGCAACGGAACGGCTAGGATCGTGGCGGAACCCGGGACACGAAGCCTGGGCATACAGTTCATCGTCCCCGGAGAAGAGGGGTCACGCAGCGTCTTTGACCACTGGAATGATTCACAGGCGAGCAACACAAGAGTTCTGCCAATTGATGCTGACATGACCTTAGAAGCTACTTTCAAGCAGCAGTACGAGCTACGCGCTGAAAGCCTCTTCGGCAATGTAATTGGAACCGGTTGGTCTGATGTTGGCCAAGTAGCCAACCTGTCTGCCCTCTCACCGCTTGACCTTGGAAACGGAACGCGAAGGGCTTTCAGTGGCTGGACAGGAGACGTTGTCTCTGAGTTGCAGATGATTCAAGTTCTGATGAACTCTTCCAAGAGGGTTAAAGCCAACTGGAAAACCCAGCACCAAGTTCAACTCAGACTAACTGATCACAGCGGCAACGACATCGCCACAGCGCCCGACAAAGTGGTTCTCCAGCTAACAGGTGGAGGAGATCAGATCATCTCACATCAGAAAAATGCATTTCTAGAGCAGGGGAGTTGGAGCCTGCAGCAAGTTATTTGGGAGTCCACAGACGTTACCCCTGAGGCCGCGCTTGGTTTCGAATTGAATTCACCCACAGAGTGGATCATCCCCTGCCGCATCTTCAGCCTCGAAGTGAAAGTCATGGATGCACTCGGCCGGCCGGTGCCAGGCGCATTGATCCACATCAGCCTCGTCAATGGAAGCAGTGTGGAGGGGGAGACGGATCAAACTGGAAGATTCAGGGTTCCCATGGTTCCTCAAGGCAGGTTTAGCGGAAGTGTATCCTTCTGGGGGCAGACCCAGCGCATAGCGGGAGCCAAGGACAACGATACCATAATCAGTTCAACATTCATCTTGTCACCGACGACGTTCCTCATCACGGTCGCGGCTGCCACGGCATGCGTGCTTGCACTTCCACTGAAACAACGGCGATCGGATTCACGGCTACAGCATCACTAAACCCCAGCAGCCCCATTCGCAAGCAAGAGTTCACATGTATGCCGATCAATTCAGATGACTGTAGAAACATGCTTCTTCAAGACGAGCCCTCCGAGAAGGGACAAATACCAGGTTCGCAGAGAGTTTCCAGACGGATTCCATGGACTACTTCTTTCAGCCAGGATCTGTTGCGGTGATCGGGGCCTCAGCCAAGCCGGGAAAGATAGGATACGAAGTGCTTCGTTCTGTTCTAGCGTCAGGGTTCAGAGGAAAGGTCTATCCCATCAACCCCAAGAAGGAGACAATCGATGGACTTAAGGTCTATCCCAGAATAGATGACGTGCCTGGAGACATAGACCTAGCATTAGTCGCTGTTCACGCAAGCCTGGTGCCCGACGTTATCGAACAATGTGCTACGAAGCGAGTGAAAGGAGCCATCGTGATATCCGGAGGATTCAGGGAGCTCGGTAATGCGGGCGCCCGGCTGGAGAGAGACCTGGTGAAGGCGGCGAAAAAAAGCAGAATTAGAGTAATAGGGCCAAACTGCATAGGAGTGCTAAACGGCGAAAACGGATTCAACACACTCTTCCACCCCACAGAAGCCATGAAACGTCCTCCAATGGGAAACATCTCCCTCGTCACACAGTCAGGCACATATGGGGTTAGCCTCCTGGAATGGATTGCAGAGTCAGGCCTTGGAGTCAGCAAGTTCGTGAGCTTCGGAAACAAGTGTGATGTTGATGAGGTAGACGTGCTCTCGTACCTTGCCGACGATCCATGCACCAAAGTGATAGGCTTGTACGTGGAAGATGTGCGAGATGGGAAGGCGTTCATCAACATCGCCCGAAGACTGTCATGGGAGAAACCGGTGGTCGCGATAAAGGCTGGAGCAACAAAGGCAGGGGCAAGGGCAGCCAAAAGCCACACAGGCGCGCTGACAGGCAGGGACGAGGTGTTCAGAGGAGCAGCGGCTCAAGCTGGATTGATACTCGTTGATGACCTGGATGAAATGTTCGACGTTCTGAAAGTGATTTCGACCCAGCCGCTTCCCAAGGGCAAGGGTGTAGCGATGGTTACTAACGGTGCAGGCCCTTGTGTTGTAGCAGTGGACTGGATCGAACGGCTCCGAACCCTCCGGGTGGCTAGGTTGACGGAACGGACACTGAGAAGCCTGAGCAAAAGCCTGCCCAAGGGATGCATAATCTCTAACCCCGTTGATCTCACGGGAAGCGCTGTGGCGCATGACTTCAAGGTGGCGCTCGAAGCTCTGGCCCAAGATCCTGAGGTCAGCATACTCCTCCCGGCATTTGTGTTTCAAGACGGCATGTTACTCCAGACAATCTCCGATCTGCAGCAATTCATGCCCCACCTCAGAAGCTGGGGAAAGACTGTTGTGGCCTGCGCCTCCGGAGGCGAATACACAAGAACCCAACAGTCAACCATGCAGGAGAGGGGAGTCCCAGTGATTGAGACGCCGCGAAGAGCGGCTCTGGCGTTGACCAGGATCGCCGAGCACACGGAGTGGAGATCGTCAAGAAGATCAAAGACTCAGTGGAAGACGCTACAGGGTGACAACATTTCGAGAACAAGCCTTGCTCCATGGGCACACGACACACCCACCGAGAAGGAAGTCAAGGATCTCCTGAGGGCTCACGGAATACAGACACCCAGATACCGACTCATAGCTCCGGGTCAGGGTGTCGAAGCGGTGAACCTCCGTTACCCCCTCGTCTTGAAGGTCTGTTCTTCAACCCTCCTCCACAAGAGTGAGGTGGGAGGCGTGACTTTGGGCATCAACGATCCAGAGCAGCTCCAGCAGCAATTCAGAACAATGCGAAAGAAGTTCCCGCGCGAGGACCTCTTGGTCGAAACGATGGAGGAAGGAGAGGTCGAGATCATAGTCGGCTTGATTCGAGACCAGACCTTTGGGCTCACAGTGATGGTGGGCCTTGGAGGCATCTTTGCCGAGATCCTAGAAGACGTGGCCTTCAGGGTCCTACCGATAACCAGGATCGACGCAGACGGCATGCTCAAACAGTTGAGGTCGGCAAGGATCTTAGAAGGATACAGAGGTGTGGAGCCCAGCAGGGAGGCTCTCCTAGACCTGCTGTTGAAGGTCTCAGCCATGGGCCTCGAGCTAGAGGAACTGATCGACCAACTGGATCTCAATCCAGTACTACTTGGAGAGAGATCAGCCGTCGTCGTCGATGCAAAGCTCTTACCCCGTCGTAGGCCAATGAGAGACTAGGCAAGCCAGCCCCACAACGTCGATCGATTCGTCGACGGGAAGCCCACGGCGAAGGGAGAAGCCGCAGGGTCTCTCGGGAGCGGTGACACAGTCTCCGCAACCGATCGTGAGCATACACAACACGTAACTCCATTCCTTCTGGAACCTCAATTGAGCGATCGACGCCGCGACGCGAGGTACGAAGAAGACCCTAAGTTGGCTTGAACTCCTATGTCTTCCGGAACCTCTAGATCTCGGATTCAACGAAGAGGTCCTGTGACTCCACATTCACAATCGGGATGCTGACTGTGTTTGCGTCCGCCGAGACCGAGTCGCCGAAGCTTATCTCACCTGATACCCGATTCACGTACGCAAACTTCTTGTCTAGGGGCTTTGACAGGCTACACAAGTAAACGACCGGCCTCGAGCTGGCGAGAAGCTCCAAGAAAGTGAACGCCACCATTTTCTTTCCGGCTCGATAGACGTTGAGAACGGACACCGGCATCACGGAAGCAAGCATGACGAGGTCCTCCAAGGTCTTTGTTCTCACCACCGCAGGTCTCAATCCTTCGTCCAAGCGCCACTCACCTCACACCAGTCAGCCCGTAGTTTCCATATAAGCCTTGGAACCAAGGGCATCTATTGCGCTTATATCTGCGGCTCTGCGTCATTTCTTGATATTGCCTTGATCTCCAAGCGGATCTTCTCGATGATAGAGATTGAAGTGAAGCGCTTAATGAAGGGTGGGGAGTCGTCAGGACATGACTGGGAACATGTTCGCAGGGTATACCTGAATTGTCTGACGCTGGCAGAGACAGAACGCGCTAACCTCGACGTCCTCAGATTCGCGGCGCTGTTACACGACGTCGATATCTCTCGGGAGATGAACGAAGGGCTAGACCACGCAGCCTCCAGCGCAAGAAGAGCCAGAGGTATTATGCGTAAACATGGGGTTCCGGCCGACATAGGCCAAGCCGTTTGCCGAGCGATAGCCAGCCATAGGTTCGGGGCGGGCTTGAAGCCGGAAACAATTGAAGGAGAAATACTTCAGGATGCTGACAGGCTCGATGCGATAGGGGCAATAGGTATCGCTCGCGCATTTGCTTATGGAGGAGCGAGAGGAGCAGCGATCTACGATCCAGCGGAAAGGCCTGGGAAATACGACCCGATGAAGGTCACCTCCACGGTGACGCACTTCCACGAGAAGCTGCTCAAGATCAAGGATTCCATGAACACAAGAAGGGGCAAGCAACTAGCCCGTGAGAGGCACAGATTCATGGAGCTCTTCCTGAAAAAGCTCCAGAAAGAAATCGAGGGAATTTCGTAGCGTTTTCGATAGATCAGATCTGACCTACACCGCGAAAACGGGACGCGATAGATACCCGAGCCCCCGTCAATCATGGTGCGCAGGCAAAGGCTGAGGTACGATCAAGCGAAACTGCGCCCCCCGCACTCGCCAACTGGAACGAGAAAATCTTAACTCTTCCCTGGTGTCCGCCTAGCTTGGTGCAGGGTCTTGGTGGTACGGGTTCTGTTCATCAAGCTCGGAAACATCGGCTCATCGCCGCTCTTGGAGTACTGTGTGGATGAGAGGGCGGATAGAGAAGACGTTGAGGTCAGAGTTGTGACTTCGGGATCCAAGCTCTTGCCGGAAGATGCCGCTAGCCTCGTGAAACTCGCCGCACAGATTTCCCCTCAGATCGCTGTCGTGGTGTCCCCGAATGCTGCTCTCCCCGGGCCGATGACCGTGGCGAAAGAGTTTGCTGGGAGAGATGTCCCGACGATCTTCGTCACCGACAAGCCGGGAGGCAAGGCCGCAGGCGAACTTGAGAAGATGGGGCACGGCTACCTCGTGGTAAACGCTGACTCAATGATCGGTGCGAGAAGGGAGTTTCTAGATCCGACGGAGATGGCTCTCTTCAACGCCGAGATGATAGGCGTGCTTTCAGCGACAGGTGTCTATGCGTTTCTAACTCAGGAGATCGAAAAGGCGATAGCTGCCGTCAAAGAGAACCGGGTGCCCACCCTTCCCCGCATCAAGATCAACTCGGAGGCAGCCACTGAGGGATTCTTCGCAAACGCCTACGCTCGCTGCAAGGCAATCGCGGCCCTAGAGATAGCTGAGCAGGTAGCCGATATAACGACCCGAGCCTGCTTCGTAGAGAAGGATAGAGACACCTACACGATGCTTTGCTCAACAGCCCATGAGATGCTCGCTGCCGCGTTGAAACTCTCAAGCGAGGCTCGTGAGATTGAGAAATCAGGAGACCATGTACTTAGGCAACCTC
>Ga0315306_10001227_pt1 | contig 12374 bp, 11 predicted proteins | sample TDP1_MG_FD_203803 | JGI IMG/M metagenome (GOLD analysis project Ga0315306, IMG submission 203803) | Freshwater sediment microbial communities from Lake Towuti, South Sulawesi, Indonesia - TDP1 | ecosystem: Environmental > Aquatic > Freshwater > Lake > Sediment | place: Indonesia: South Sulawesi... | reverse complement strand
ACAAATTGGGCGGCGCCCTCTAGTCTACGCACTAAATCCATGATTACCGGAATAAGGACTGGCACTTTATCATTTAGCGTGCCTAGGAGATATGAGGCGAAATACTCTTCGTGGCGAAAGACAATAATGGGCTTTGTTCGATCAAGATTCAAGTCTTCTAGAACCTTTGGATCTGGACTAAGGGCCTTGATCCACACAACTGGGTCGAGGGCATCATATTGCACAATCATCTGAGGACCAGCTCCGAATTTACGCCAAACATTTTTCGGGATTATTTTAGGAGTAATTAGTCTCTTAGAAAGAGGGATGGTTAGGCGACAGACAGCTTCAGCGTGAGGAGAATCGCTAACACAAATATGAGGAATACCCAGCCCAAAGGCGGTTCTAGCTGCTTCAGGCGAGGAATACGAAATAGCGACATCTGGTTCGCGTTCAGCCACTATCTTAGTCAGCTCGAAGATTCGTTTGGTGCTGGCTTCAAGTTTTCCTTCAAGCGTCCGACCTCCATGTTCCCCAATGACAATGGCTCCAAGCCTCTTCAATTCAAGTAGCTCATTCACTTCTCGATAACGCCTGGTAGTTCGGATAGCCTCGTGCCCAGCTGCCTCAAGCCGGCGTATGAGCTCCGCGAAGAAATACACCTGTTTCGGAGTTAAGATGTCGACCCAAATTCTAGCCAAGCCACATCATCCTGAACAGCCCAGTGGGAATAATTTTCCATATGAAGACTTAATGAGGTTACGGTACGTATGAAGTATAAATCAATGTAAACTGCTTAATTATTGTGAGGACGGGTGGGCTTTGAGCGGGGCTGAGAAGACGCATGGGATCAGGGAGGCTATTAGAGACTTTATCTTCGGGGCCACCGTCTACGACATGGTTCAAAGCGTGAAAGAGAGGATTATATATGATGAGTACGCGCTCATGCTGGTCACTATTGGCGATATGCTTGGATATCCAGTTGCAACCTATTATCGGCTTAGACTACTACCTTACTGGACGCCTCGTATTCAAGCTTGGAAACGCGAGCTACTGAGAGAGAAGGACATCACGGAAAAGTTTAAGTGATATTGCCATTAAATCGTCAGTCTGCTTCTCATAAAAGGAAGTATGGAAGCCAAGAAACACATTCATTACAATGGTCGGGAATTCGATGATTAACTTGTTTAAGAAGAAAAAGAAAGAGGAAGGTGAGCTCAAGAAGGCTGCCAAGGGGCTCGTGTATGGTATGGCTATGCACGGCATGGTCACATACGCCCTGAAGACGAGAATGCACCTTGAGAATCTGTTCATGCTCATCACAATGGGAGATATGCTCGGAGTGCCAGTGCTTCCACCCTATTACAGTCTAAGACTACTACCCTACGCCGTACCTCATGTTAAGACATGGAAGCGGACCCTTCTTCGAGAGCGTGATTTGACCGACCTCATTTTCTAGCGGAGGCACATGATTGTCAAAGCCGATGGGAATCGACGATTATCTAGCATCAAACCCAAATATAAAGTACATCTTATTCGGCGGAAAAGGTGGACTTGGAAAAACTACCCTTTCATCCGGAACCGCTTACTGGCTAGCAAAAAAGGGCAAGAAGGTCATTATTTTCTCGACTGACCCGCAAGCCAGCCTCACCGATATTTTTGAGAAAAACATTTTCGGTAAGGGAGAAGTCAAGATCGCGCCAAACTTGTATGCACTAGAAATAGATGCTGACAAGAGGATTGCAGAGTACCAAGAAGAAATTAAAGCCAAGATCAAGAAAATGTACGGCGTAAAAGAACTGCCAGAAGAGGTAGAGGACTACATCAAAGCGGCAGCAGCTGAACCAGCTATGGCAGAGTCGGCTACATTCGATGGGATGGTTGAATTGATGACCCATGGAAAGTATGATTTTTTTATTTTTGATATGATGCCCCATGGACACGCAATACGGTTTCTGGGAATGGCTGAGATTCTCGACGCATGGGTTGATAAAATTTCTGAAACCCGGAAAAAAGCCTCCGAATATGGGGATGTAGCCTCAGTTCTCAGCGGCAAAGGCGACCTTGCCCAAGAGGATCAAATCCTGAAGGAACTTGATTTTATCCGTTCTAGACTGAGCTTTGTCAGTAATATGATGCGGGACAAAGAGCACACGGCCTTCTTCTATGTACTCATCCCGGAGCTTATGGCCATCTTGGACACGAGGAAAGCGCTTGAAATGTTTGCAGAGTTTAATATACCACTAAGCGGAGTGCTTGTCAATCAGGTTTATCCAGAAGAGTTATTGAAACAGACGAATGTTCCTACGTACCTCAAGAACAGAATTAAGATGCAGCAAAAGTATGTGGACAAGATAAATAAAGAGTTTGGGCCTCTAATCCGGGGCACTGTGTCTATGTTCGACAGAGAGCCAAAAGGTCTCACTATGTTGTCGAAGGTTGCCGACGCACTTTTCAAGTAGAGTGATAAATGATGAGCCTAAGTCATAGAGAATTTTGCGACCTAGTAAAACTGAGAAAATACATGTTTTTCGGCGGGAAGGGCGGAGTCGGAAAGACCACCATCGCAGCTGGCACAGCATACTATTTGGCAGAAATATGTGGCAAGAAGACGCTAATCTCATCCACTAACCCGGTTCACAGCCTTTCAAGCTCATTCGGCCAAGACATCTGGGGAAAAGGAATTCAGAAAATTAAGGGCACTAAGAATTTATATGCCATTGAAATTGACGTAACCGATACTGTTGCACGATATAAGAGAGAAATTAGAGAGAAAATACTTGGTTTCTTAAAATACGCCGATATCCCCCTGAATCCCGAGCCCTTTGTTGATGTTGCAACCACTAACCCGGCGTTTGAGGAATCGGCAATGTTTGATGATATGATAAACCTCATCTTGAAGGGCGAGTTTGATGCCTATATTTTTGATACAGCACCTGTGGCCCACACTTATAGGCTATTGGGAATGTCGAGGGTCTATGATCTTTGGCTTAAGAAGATGATTAAAAGCCGTGAGGAAGCCTTATCGACGCGTGTAAAACTCTCGTTCAGAAAGGATAGAGTGTTGCAAGAGATTAAGAAAGACCCGTTACTAAAGAGCATTTTAGAAACTAGAGACCGAACCGAATCGGGAAGAAAGCTTCTCACAAATATCGAAAAAACAGCATTCTTTTTTGTAACACTACCGCTTGCCCTTCCAATAGCAGTAATCGAAAGGTTCATCGGATGGGTTAAAGCCTTCAACATCCCCATCGGCGGCGTTATAGTCAACGAGGTCATCCCAAAAGAACAGTTCAACCTGTCTAAAGCATCTCCCTATCTTGTCAACAAGATTAAGGAGCAGGATGGTTACCTGAAACTTGTTCACAATAAGTTTCCGGGCTTAGTGAGAGCATATGTTCCGCTTTATGACACGGAGGTAACGGGATTAGAAATGATTGGTAAGGTTGCAGTTTCTCTAGAAAAAAAGGAAGGGTAGGGTTACTTTTTCTTCGCTTTTGCTCCGCATCTAGAAAATGCTTTGGCACCTTCGTAGCACATGAATGCTGCCAAGATTAGCAACAGCACGTTGATAGTGCCTGCTATTAGTTGCCCTATCATCGCAGGATTCGCCATGTATATCGTAAATCCCGTGTATGATAGGTATGTCAGGGCGACCATCGTCGTTACTAGCATGAATATCATCGGAATTGCCGTGAATATGGCCGGACGTTTATTGTTCATTAGCCAGAGTGTCGCGATCATCAATGCGAGACCCGCCAGCAGCTGGTTAGCTCCACCGAATGTGCCCCAGATGTAGCCGAATGTTGCGCCGAACCGTGGACTTGTCACGAGGTAGACAACGAAGGAAACTACTATAGCGCTGACGTACACGTTCTTGAAGATTCCTCCTAGCGCAGGTCCAGCTAAGTCGGCCATGCTCAGCCGAGAGATTCTCAGCGCGATGTGCATGATTGTGATGGCGAGGATAATTATCATAACCGAGGCATAGGCGCTTCCCACAGCTAATGGTAAGCCTACGTACTGAAGAAGTTTAGCTCCGCCTGTGATGAATATTGCTGCTGGAGCTAGGCCTTTAACCATGTCTGGAGTCAAGATGGCAACGGTGATTAGAGAGACTATTGCGAGTATGCCTTCTCCTAGCATCGCACCAGCGCCTACGAACACCGCATCAGACTCGCAGTCGAGTTGCTTGGATGTAACCGAGGAGCCGATTAAACTGTGCCATCCAGAGATAGCCCCGCAGGCAATTGTTACAAACAACATCGGCCACAATGGACCTGATGCTGCAATCTTCAGATCGAAGAAGGTCGTGTATGCTACCCGGCTGAAGTCAGGTACTCCGACGAAAATGCCAGCGATCATCCCTATGATTCCAAAGTAGACAAGATAGAACGATAGGTAGTTGATTGGCTGTATGAAAACCCAGATGGGCAAAACGGCACCAAGGAAGCAGAAGAACAGTGTCCAGAATACCCAGAAGTCAAATGCAATATCTTTGGGAACGGTGAATGGAAACGCCATACCAAGCCATATTCCCGCGATCATTAGGAGCACGGCTATAGCTGTAGTATAGACAATATTGGTCTTGAACTTGTAGACGAGGTATCCAGATAAGATACCTGTGAGGGTCACTACGAGTACTGGAATAGGTGTGACTGGATAAGAGGCGAAGGTTCCAGCAACTACGTTGGCAAATGAGGAGAGGATTAGAATCAGGTAGAAGAGGATGTAGCTGACTAGTATGGTTCGTGCCCTAGGTGAGATCAACTCGTAGGTGATTGGGCCGAAAGAGGACCCTTCAGATCTCAACGAAGCCATTATGCTGTTGTAGTCGTGGATCCAGCCGATGAGTATGTTTCCGAATAAGATCCAAAGTAGAGCTGGAAGCCAGCCCCACTGAATGGCGACGATCGGCCCAACTACTGGTCCAAGAGCTGCAATGCTTTTCCATTGGAAGCCGAACAGGATGTAGCGGTTTGTGGGGAAGAATTCTACTCCATCCATGTATGTGTGGGCAGGGGTCGCCCTTTTTGGATTGGATTCAACGACGTTCTTGTCATACCATTTGACGTAACCCCAATACACTAAAGCGTAGATTACGAGTCCTATCAAAAGAACCAGAAGTGAGTCCATGCTTATTCCTTCCATTTTTTATGGATATACTTGTCTTTTAATAAGTATAAAACTTAAGGTATAATCTGTTCATGAATTGTTTAGGTTCAGGGATACTGCCATGATAAACGAGGTTCAAGCGATATCACTTATAGCTGCGGCTTTTATAATGGTTTATTTCCTCGGGAGCGTTAGAAACAAAAAACTGATGCAAAAATATTCTCGTGCTATAAAAGAGTATATGATGCCGCATAGCGATAAAGTCGGCTTTCGGGTGTTCAAGCCAAGTGGCTTTCGGGCTTTATGCCAGCCAAAGACGGGAAAAGCAAAGTTCAATAAAATCGAGATCGCCGTGTCGATGATGGACCGGGAGAATGTGCTTCATTACCCCCTTGCGATGATGACTAAGGACCATGATCGTTTTGTGTGTTGGAGTTTTCTCGAAAACGTGGTTCCCACAGAAATCGAAATTTTACCCAAGTCCGATAAGAAATTATTCATCAAACTTACCAGTCAGAAGCTGCTTGAAGAGCTTAAGATGGATGACAAGGAGTTCGATGACAGATTTGTACTGTTAGCTGCGGATGCAAAACTTGCCAGAAAAATTTTGTCAAACCCAAAAATTCAAAGAGGACTAATAAACTCAGGAGAATTTTTGAAGCGGTTATCTATTGATAGAAGGGAGTCTTGGGTTCATTTGACCGGTAGACTTACAGATGAGTCATTGAAGCCTCTTCTAGATCTTGTCATATGTTGCAACGAAGTGTTTGGCTCCCAAGGTGCCTGAGACGCCTAATCAGCCGGAAAGCGACCGAATATTTAATGAGATTCTCAATGAGATTTGTTTTTTAAAGGATGAATGTTATGTCAGCTGTAATGAGCCTTAAACCAGACGAAATCATTGAAAAGATGCGAAAAGGCGACCTCACTGTCTGCGTTATTGGACTGGGTTGGATGGGTATGCCGACGGCTTGCCTATTCGCGGAGGCTGGAGCTAAGGTAATTGGGGTGGATGCGAATCAGGGGGTTGTTGAGGCTGCGAATAGAGGTAAGAGTCCCATAGCTGAGTCTGGATTAGATGTCTTAGTTAAAAAATATGTAAGTAGAGGACAGCTTCAGGCTACAGATAACACAGCAGACGCTGTTTCAAAAAGTGATGTAATAATCATTATTTTGCCAACATTGATTGATAGGCTAAACCGATCAGATTATTCAGCTGTGGAAAAAGCATGTAAGGAAATTGGACGCAATCTAAGAAAAGGCAGCTTGGTGATTTTTGAGAGTACAGTAGGTCCCGGAGTGACTGAAGGCATAGTTAAGGATGGATTGGAGAAAGCTTCAGGGTTTAAGGCTGAGAATGATTTCGGCCTAGCGTACAGTCCAATAAGAGCCACAGCAGGACGGGTTCTAAAGGACATCGTCAACTATCCACGAATTGTTGGAGCTGTAGGCAAGGGAAGTTTGGAAGCGGCTAGTGCTGTTTTAAGTACGATAATTAAGGGTCAGATCATCAAAGTTCGGAATGTGAAAACAGCTGAAGCCACTAAGCTGTTCGAGAACGTGTATAGGGATGTCAACATTGCGTTGGCTAATGAATTAGCGGTTTTTTGTGAGGCAGCTGGCATTGATTATGACGAATGTGTAAAAGCCGCTAACACTCAGCCCTACGCCCATCTGCATACTCCAGGCATCGGTGTTGGGGGGCACTGTTTAGATGGAGGCGAATCATTGTTCGTACGAGAAGATGGAGTATTTAGGACTGTCGAGATTGGAGACCTATTCTCACAATTGTCTGGTAGTCTCCATGCCATGAAGCAGATCGTTATGGGCGATGAACGCGTTTATCCTGAAAATTTATATGCCTTATCTTTCGACAGCAGAAAGAAGATTCCGGAGTTTCGCAGAATTCTATGGCTTTCGCGGAGATTATTTTCTGGCAGAGTGCTTGAACTATCAACCTCTATGGGTCGTTCATTGAAAGTTACGGAGGACCATCCAATTGTTTACTATGAGGCGGGTAAAATGAAAATTAAGCTCGCCAAAGAGCTCAGAGTAGGCGATAGGTTGCCTATAATAACCACCCTGCCAACTTGGTTTGGAGAGCCACAGGCTTCTATTGATTTGATCGGTGAATTGACGAAGAGGGACGACATGAACGGGATTCGGGTGAGGGCTCTCTATAAGCTATTCTCCCGAACTGAATTAGCACCTATACTGCGTAAAATGGGATTAAAAGAATACCAAGTGAATGAGGTTTTCCGGCGGAGTTCTATGCGCCTTGGCACCTTTGTCGAAGCTGAAAAAAGTGCGGATCCTATAAGTCGTAACGAACTTTGGCTGTATACGGGTAGAGGCAATGTGACATATGTTCCAGCGATTATAGACCTTGACGGGGATTTCTGGCGTCTCATCGGATATTACCTTAGCGAAGGTTGCATAACAAGCGACGGAACACTAAGGATACGCTTCTCTTTCCGAAGAGATGAAAAAACCTACGCGGAGGACCTTTGCAGTATTCTTGAAAAAATAGGGATTAAATATTCACAATTCCTTCAAGCCAATACGCTTCATATAAAAGTATCATCTAAAATTCTCGGTTTTCTGATAAAGGATGTACTAAAGTGTGGAGTAGATTCTTATACGAAAAATCTTCCGAGAGAAGCATTCAACACCAGCGAGGATAACATTATCCAACTATTAACTGGCCTATTTAGGGGAGACGGTTCGGTAGAAATCGATAACAGAACAGGGGCTGTGAGCATTGGTTACTCTACAGTTTCTCCAACTTTACATCAAGAGGTTCTGCTCATTCTCCAGAAAATAGGCTTTATCCCGTCTTGTAGGCGAGTGTCTATGAAGAGAGCAAAGAAGTTGAGTAGGCAGATCAGAATCTTTGGTCCGCTTCAAGTTAGAATGGCATCTCGCTTCTTCGAGCAGGAGAAGCAACTTTGCGTTCTCAAGTATTTATCCTATCGTAGAGTGCTAAGACGCAGCAAGGGTTTCAGGTTGCGTAAAAACTTCGCCGCAGTTCATCTAAATGAAGTCAGAGAAAAACTGGTGTCGAGGCACCCTGTATACAACTTAGAATTAGACGGGGGCACCCATACATTTGTCACCACAGATGGAATAATAACTCACAACTGTATTCCGGTGAATCCCCACTTCCTTTTGGATGAAGCAGAGGATCTTGGAGTTAAGTTGCAGCTGGTTAGATTGGTAAGAAGGATTAACGATGCGATGCCTAAGCACACGATTAATCTGGTGATCGAAGCTTTGAGGGCTTGTGGAAAAGGGATAAGGCGGGCGAGAATAGCTGTTCTCGGAGTCTCCTATAGGGCTAATGTGAAGGAAGCGCGGTTCACCCCAACACGAGAAGTGGCTACCGCATTAGAGAAGAGGGGGGCTAGGCTGAATGTTTTCGATCCCTATTTTACGGCGGATGAACTCAGGAAGATGGAATATCAAGGGGTTGGTAGACTGGAAGTTGCTCTGGACAATGCGGATTGTGTTTTGGTAACTGTTGGGCATGATGAATTCAAAAAAATTAGGACAAAGACGTTAACAAGATTGTTGCATAGAAAGGCAGCCGTAGTTGATTGTGCAAATGTGTTCGTCCCAGCTGAGATAGAGGAAGCGGGAATTATATATCGGGGCATCGGTCGCGGAGTTTGGAGTAAATAATGATGGCCTCGGTCAAAGTTGCTATCATCGGAGTTGGCGGATGGGGCCGCCGTGTTGTTAATGGGCTCAGCAAGCTGGAGAATTGTGAGCTGACTGCTATTTGTGATATTGATAAGGGCAAGGCGGAAGAATACAGCAGAGCCTACGGGGCGCAGGGGTTTACTGATTATAATTCTATGTTTGAGAAGGCTGAGGAGCTTGAGGCTGTGGCGATAGTTACGCCTACTCCTAGCCATTATGATGTGGCGGCTAGTGCAATAAAGGCTGGGAAACATGTGTTTGTCGAGAAGCCTATTTGCGATTCGATAGTCAAAGCGAGAAAATTAGTTGAGGCGGCGCGGAAAAAAGAAGTCAAGTTAATGGTAGGACATGTCGAACGGTTTAATCCAGCGCTTCAAGAATTAAAAAAGGCAATTACGGCGGGAAAACTTGGGCGCCTAATCTTCCTCTCAGCTAGGCGGGTGGGTCGACCGGTTAAAGTTAGTGAAGTTGGAGTGATAAAGGATCTAGCGGTTCACGATATTGATGCTATGCGCTTCTTGATAGGAGAACCCAGGTCAGTGTTTGCAAGATGCGGAGCGGTTGAAAAACATCCATTCGAAGATCATGCCGAGATCCTAATGATCTTCGACGAAATTCAAGGTTTTATTGAGGTGAACTGGCTTACTTTGAAAAAGGAACGTTTGCTAACAGCTACCGGCAATCGGGCTTTCGCAACTGTTGACTACATAGAGAAATCGTTATCGATTAAATATCAGGATAAGGTTGAAACTCCCCAGTTCCCGGTCGACGAGCCGTTAAAGCTGGAGCTCTCAAACTTTGTTAACTCGATCATCAACAACGAAGAGCCTTTAGTGACGGGGATTGACGGCTTGAGGGCGTTGGAAGTGGCTGAGGCGGCTTTAAGATCAGCGAAAACTGGGAAACTCGTAAAACTATGTTAGCGGTGTACAATTCGCCCATATTTGGACTCGAACCATTTGATCGATTTTAAAAGCCCTTCTTTAAACGTGGTTCTGGGTTTCCACCCTAGCTGACGAGTAATCTTCGATATATCTGCATGAGTGTATGTTACATCGCCAGGCCAGTCTTCGTGTACACCGCATATAATTTGTGTGGTATTCAGAAGCCCCAGGAGATTCAAGATCATTTCAGCTAGCTTTACTACATTTGTTGTGGTGCCAGAACCTACATTGTAGGTTTCGCCGATTGCCTTGTCATTTTGTGCGATTCTGGTTATTGCCTCTATAACATCATCGACATACACGAAATCTTTGGATTGTTCTCCTGATCCTATTATTTCCAGCCGTTTATTGTTGGCTTTGATTTTCTTTAGAAAGTCGTAACTGACTCCGGTAGCCTCTTCAGGCCCATAGACATTGAATAGACGGAGTGAAACCGTGGGCAGACCATAGGTTTTGTAGTAGGTTTGGCAGTAGTTTTCGGCTACGAGCTTTGAGAGCCCATAAAAGGAGATGGGTTGTAGCGGATGGTCTTCCGGGGTTGGAATTTTTTTTGCGACCCCATATACAGTAGATGATGAGGTGAAGATGACTGGAGCATCAACTGCGCGGGCAACATCTAGGGCATTCACTGTGCCTAACACGTTAATTTGGCAGTCTTTTTGTGGGTTCTTATACGACTCTGGAACGCTTGACAGTGCAGCTAAATGAAATACTATGTCAGAACCCTTAGCAGATGAAAGGAGCTCATTTTTATGAAGGATATCGTCGATAACGCATAGTATCCTAGCTGCCTTAAGCTTTTCAGCTCGCTCCTCGCTTCTTGCCCCAGAGAGGTTATCGTAAACGGTTACAACAGCCTTCATTTCGGAAAGCTTACGTGCTAAATTGTAGCCAATGAAGCCCGCGCCGCCTGTGATCAGAACATGTTTGCCAGCTAAACTGCTCATAAATGATTTCCTCTGTTTGGGGAAATTACCACTTAGGAAACTATTAATTAGGTTTTATGTTTAAGTAAATATTCACCATTTGCTCTGAGTTGCATTAGAAAGGGTGCGATAAATGAAAGCAGTCATACTGGCTGGCGGATATGGGAAAAGGCTACTCCCCTTAACCTACACTAAACCAAAGCCTATGCTACCCATAGCCCACAAGCCGCTTCTTTTTTACATAGTGAGCTCCCTCGCCAAACAAGGTTTCGACGAGGTGATCGTAACAACTAGCTATCTGACGAAGCAGATTCAAGACCATTTTAAAGATGGGTCAGAATTCGGCACGCATATCATCTACTCACATGAAAGTAAGGCACTAGGCACTGCTGGCGGCGTTAAAAACGTTGAGAAATACCTCGATGAAAGCTTCGCAGTGATTCAAGGAGACAATGTCACTGACATAAGTTTCATTGAAGAGATGAAACATCATCGAAGGAAGAGCGGGGTAGCGACAATAGCTGTGAAAAGGGTTGAAAAGCCGTGGCGCTATGGTATAGTCGACCTCGACAAGGATGACCGGATTTTGCGGCTAGTTGAGAAACCTAAGCCTGAGGAATGTTTTACTAACCTTATTAGTACAGGGCTCTATGTGATCGAGCCGGAAGTCCTCGATTTAATTCCAATCACTAGGGAGTATGACTTTGCAAAGGATTTGTTTCCGAAATTGCTCATGAGAGGCCGCCCGATGTATGGGTATAGGACTTCAGCGTTTTGGGTTGATGCTGGAAGCTTAGAGGGATATATGGAAGCGACAGGATGGATCCTCAGTAATCTGCCCAGATATATTTCTGACACCGCCGAGGTTGCTGGAGCAAAGATAAAGGGAAACGTGTGGATCGATGATGAGGCGATCGTAAAACCAGGGGCTACAATTGAGGGCCCAGCATTGATTGAAAACGGCGCCGTAATAGGAACCGATACAAATATCGGACCTAGCTCGGTTGTCAAGCAGGATGTGGAAGTTGGACCTAAAAATTGTTTGAACGGCTCAATTCTCTACGAGGACACAAGCATAGAAGTCGGCGCGAGACTACGAAACTGCGTCGTAGGCGAGAACTGCGAATTAGGAAAGCAGGTAAAAATCGATGACCTCGCCATAGTGGGCCCAAACTGCAAGGTGGGCGACAAAGTGCACATCTGCAAAAGAAGCCGAATCTGGCCGAATATAAATATAGGACATGGAAGCATAATTGCTGGAATAATTAGGCGAATTAAAGGTGTGAGGCGATGAAGCAGAAGCTTATGGAAATTTTAGCCTGCCCAATCGACAAGCATCATCCACTAAAGCTGTACGTATTCAACAAAAAAGATGAAATAGTTGATGGCCTCATTGTCTGCCCAAAATGCTCAAGGATGTACCCAATCATCGACGAGATCCCTCACATGCTACCTGACGAGTTGCGTGAACGGAATGAGGATTTGGCGTTTTTAAGGAAATGGAAGGATAAAATCCCGAAAACCCTATTAAAAAAGGGAAAACCATTCAACTTAGCTAGAGAGCTTAAATAAGCTCAAATATGCAGAATAATTTCTTGGCTTGTTGGAAGGTTAAACCTCTTTTTATTAAAGTTTGCATTGCATTCCTATGCCAGAAAGTGCTTCACAGCGTTTCGAATTAATAGTAGCCCGGGCCAGATATTCGGGT
>Ga0315306_10001226_pt1 | contig 12379 bp, 17 predicted proteins | sample TDP1_MG_FD_203803 | JGI IMG/M metagenome (GOLD analysis project Ga0315306, IMG submission 203803) | Freshwater sediment microbial communities from Lake Towuti, South Sulawesi, Indonesia - TDP1 | ecosystem: Environmental > Aquatic > Freshwater > Lake > Sediment | place: Indonesia: South Sulawesi... | reverse complement strand
CCAGGGACGGGCGGGGCTTATCTGGCATTTTTTGCGTCAGCGCGACTTATTCCATAAACCTATCGTCTTCGATGAGACCTTCTCGGGCATTGTGCGCGGGCACCCCGAACGATACGCCATCAACAGGACCGAAGCCTGGGAGACCCTTCTCTCGGGAGGCGCTGGATACGATAATCTCGATTGGTCCTTTACGCCAGCCGACGAAACAGGTTCGGGCATGGCGCCCATCGGGGATGGTCGGCGGCTCGATGGCCGCCGTCTACGCGAGTGGTTAGGCTTACTTCGCTCTCTCCTCGACCAATATGATCTCGCAACGCTGATTCCTGCTGTCGGTTTGCTCTCCGAGACAATATCCGGTTATGGTTATGCTGCCTCTACCGATAGTGAGGGTCACTACCTTCTCTATTTTGTGGACGAAAGATTATACCGGTTTGAGCCCTGTACGCTCCGAGCCCTGACCGTTTCCCTCAACTTGCCGCCTGGTCGTTACTCAGTTCGAGCGTTCGACCCGAAGACTGGCACTACCACTGATGTGTTGGTGCTTCAAAGTGAGGGCGCGGCGAGGTTGAAGACACCTGAGTTCATCGAGGATGTGGCGGTCTTGCTTGATCGGGCGCCATAGTAGAGCAGGAAGCGACCTGTCTGCTGTAGCACAGGCAGGCATGGTTGACCAAAAAAGGGCTGCCTCGTTTCAACCTTCTCTTCCAACTCTTCTACCATAATATGATAGGGAAGAGACTTCTCGCCAATCAACACCTTCAGCGGAGCCTTGACTCTCCTAAATCTTTTGAGGAGAATCTCCTCCTCACTAAGGCTTTCCACCACGATAACTTCCCCTGGCTTGAGGTCTATCTGCTCACGAATCTGCTTTGGAATGGTAACTTGAAACTTATCGGTGACCCTTGTTTTTGCCATTTCCTTCCATCAAGAGAATGTCGGTATACTGGAATATAGTATACTGTATGCAATTACTTTATTTATAAAGGGAGGGGAAACTTAAAAGGTTTAGGACCGTAAAATTCTAAGCGGTGAAGGTTGAAAGGAGTAATATTTGTCGCGTTAAGGAAAGAGAGATGGAAAATTGCTAACGAAGCTTAAGATGAAGGTTCAGGCTTGGATGGCTGTAGAGGCTGAATGGGCCCATGGGATAGGTTTAACTCCAAATCAGGTGAGCGCCGTAGGCATCGTCCTCGCATTCCTTTCAGGATTTGCCTATTGGCAGTATTCGATTAATCCGCTTCTCTTGGCTTTGGCACCCATTTTTCTCTTGGCTTCAGGCTTCTGCGACGCCCTAGATGGAGCTATAGCCAGAATATATGGGAAAACCACCCCCTTCGGCGGGTTCCTAGACTCCCTTTTGGACCGATACGCCGACGCCGCCGTTTTCTCCGGCATCATCCTCAGCGGATTATGCGATTTTTCTTGGGGTCTCATAGCCTTGGTGGGCTCCCTTCTGGTGAGTTATGCGCGGGCGAGGGCGGAGGCGGCAGGGGTGAAGATGGAGACCGTGGGGCTGGCTGAAAGGGCAGATCGCCTAATTATCCTAGTCATCGCCAGTTTCCTCAACCTTTTCTGGCCAATGGCCCTATATTGGAGTGTAATCCTCCTAGCCGTCCTCACAAACCTAACCGTGCTCCAAAGGGCATACTACTTCCATAAGGTTTCGAGAAAAGATTAACTATGAAAAAGAAAATTGTTAAGACCCTGGTTTAGTCCCTTGGGGTCTGCCCCTCCATGGTCGTTGGTACAGCTTTCTTTCATCTCGGGCGCGGACTTTGGCTACGCCGCGGTGCACCGCACAGGAGACGCAGTAGTATTTGGTCTCTACTCGGCTGGGCAGGTAGGTGCCCTTCTGGCGGAGTTCCCTGGCCAAGGTTGGGTCCACCAGGGTTACTCGGCGGGTCATTCTCTTGGCCTTGTCGCGGGGCACCTGCTTACCGCATATGCTACACTGAACTAGGCCGCTTTTTCCCTTGTCCCCCTTGGATCGGCCCCTAGACTTACGCTTCTTAGGCATCTATGGTTCTCCAACTTATCAGTAGTCAAACAGGCTTATAACCTTACCCAGATACCTTATATATGTTCGCTTTCCAAGGCGAGGAAGGGTTATGTTTGACCTGGTAACGGTGGGCCACCTAGCCATCGACAGAATCTTCTCCCCTAAAATCGTTGCTCCTAGGCCCACCTTGGGCGGTCCCCCCACCTACGTTTCGCTCTCAGCTAGGAGACTGGGCGCAGAGGTTTCCGTGGTCTCCAAGGTGGGCGGAGACTTCCCAGACGAATATGTGACTTGGTTGGGCGCCAACGAAGTGGACGTATCAGGGTTGAAACGGGTGGAGGAGGCCCCTACTACTAGGTTCATTCTGCGATATGAAGACGACGGTGGGAGAAAACTCCAGGTGGCGAGCCGGGCGCCTTCCATCTGTCCCGAGGACATTCCGCCAAATCTGAAGGCTAAGGCTGGACATGTGGCGCCCATTGTGAACGAAGTGCTACCCGAGACGGTTGGTAAACTGCGAAAAATGGTGGGCGTCCTGTCCCTAGACCCGCAGGGCTTCGTGCGACAAATAGACAAGGAAGGAAACGTGATCCTAAGAAGATGGGCGAATCCCCAGGTTCTCCAGCAAATTGACGTTTACAAATCCTCCCTTGCCGAGATTAGGATGGTGACAGGACTTAAAAATCCCCGGTCAGCCATGAGAAAAGTAGCGAATTATGGAATACCCATAGTCATGGTAACAAAGGGCGTGGAGGGCTCCACCCTCCTTTACGAAGGAAAATTCTATGACGTGCCCGCCTGCAAGCCACGCGTCATTCTGGACCCCACAGGCGCGGGTGACGCCTTCATCGGCGCCTTCTTAGCCGAGTACGTTCAAGAGAAGAATCTCCTCTGGTGTGCCTGTGTCGGTTCAGCCGCCTCCTCCTTCCTTTTGGAAGGCGTCGGTCCCGCGGTGTTCGGAACAAAAGAGGAGGTTTACGCTAGGGCTTTAGGCATCAAGGGTTTTGTGAGGGAAAACTCTTAAAATTTATGTGTTAGTTCAATTGCGTAGGACAAAATTTCCTTCATTGTTAGTCTCTGGGATATCTTAGCGAATTCCTCTGGTGTGTAAGCGAGGGTTTCTAGGTCCTCGCGGTAGTTCCACATGTTCTCCAGTATCCCTTCCCTTTGCGGTACAGGCATCCCGACGAAGGCCTTTGAAACGATTATGAGGTCAACATCGCTATTCCTCCGGCGGGTTCCCTTGGCCGTGGAGCCGAAGAGATAGGCCTTTTCGACGCCCAGTTCAGCGTCCAACTTAGACACGTAGTCATGAACTCTCTCAATGAGAGGTCTACCATCCTGCATTATTATGGCCTTCATCACTGAGCCCCCTCCGCCGCAATGCGAGCCTTGATAGCATCGATGATTGGTAGCGCCTTCTTCATGTACTGATCTACAATCTCTGGTATAAATTTCGCTTGGAAGCCCAGGGGCTACGTCGACATACCTAGCTCTTCGAGCTACGGGTGTAAGCTCGCCCAGGAAGCGCAACTGTTCAGCCGTCAACGGCACTTCAGTAGCAACTTCAGAGTATAACAATCTAAGACGGTGTGTCTTTGAAGGCGCCTTATGTTTCAGAGCTATTATCGCTGCCTTTAAGGCCTTCTCAACGGTCTGGTGAGTGTAGAAGGCGGCTACATGGTAGTTTCCCAAGGCAAAGTTATCCCTTGCAACCTTCACTGAATCATCTGAATCGTCTAACCACAGCTTCACTTCGTCCCTGAGGGGTCGACTGCGCTTTGGTGGATCAGACACTTTTGAAGTAAACCTTTTTAATGATGTAAGAGGTTTAGACCTGCCTCTAGGCTTGACGTCATAAATTCTTTTAGACTCCTTTCCATATCTCGTCATGGAACTCCTCACCCTATCCATCTCAGCATAAAATTTAAAGATTTACTTTTAGGTTCTGCTGCGTCTTCGAGTGACGAATGATGAGAGATGAGCAAGGTGCCTTGTTTTGTGAGGGAAAGCTTAAGTTAAGGATTCTTCATAGATAGTAAGGAGGAGGATTTTAAGGTGCTGTTTATCTCCCTCTTGAAGCCGAAGGGGAAGGGCGAGGAGGCAGTGAAGTACCTGAAGGAGCTTAAGGCACCTAAGGGTGTCACTGTCCGCGGCCTTTATTTCACCTTTGGGCAGTATGACGGAGTCATAATCTTCGAGGCTCCGGACATGAAGGCAGCCATGAACTTCGTCATGCAGGTGGGCTTCGCCACCCAATACACCATGGAAACCCTAACCGCAGTGCCCGCCGCAGAAGTCTAAAAGCCCCAAGCCACCAGGCTACTCGGAGTCTTTCACTTGTTGAAATAGCGGAGGCTGCTTATCTTTCAATTTTTCACCAAGACTTTTACGCCCCAAAATCAAAGCAAATACTTAAATACGTAATTTACGTATTTTCACGTATGACCAACATGACCATTTCAATACCTGACGAACTTTATAAGAGGATGAAGACCCACCCTGAAATTAGATGGAGCGAGATTGTACGTAAGGCCATTGCAGAGTATCTTGAGAAGCTAATGCCTGAAGAAAAAGTGGAAGCCCACGATTTACTCGGCGTGATTAGGGAAACGGGCATAGACATCGACAGCATACCACTAGAGAAGGCGGCTGAACATTATGAGAAAATGAGGGAGCGGGAGTGGAAGAGGCCCTCTATGACACAAGCATCTTAATAGAGTCTTTAAGAAAAAACGTAAAACGGCTTAGGGGCTACACAACCATATTTAACGTCATGGAATTCCCAAAAGCGGTAAGAATAGCTGAACTTGAAGTGTTATATCCTGTGTGTAAGGATTACGATGAGGCCTTAAAACTATCCGTGAAACTGTTAGAGGGCGGTAAACCCATTCCTTCCATAGATATCTTGATAGCGGCAATGTGTAACAATAGAAACTTAACCCTAATCACAAAAGACAAGCATTTCCTATCTATGAAACTTATTAAAGAAGACTTTAAAATAACCATCCTGGAATAGCAGCTTAAGCGCTAAAAATGCTCAAAAACCATTTTCGGTGTTGATGGTTGGCGGGCCCGGTTTAAATTCCCTGCGTTAAGCATTTTGCCTTAATGGTGCCCTAGGCAGTAATCTTTTTATTATGTAGGGGGTGGGGTTTGCAGCAAGTTTATATATGTGTTATATGATTTATGTTGTATGGTGATCATTTGTGAGTGGGAGAAAGACTAGAACAACTTTGGTGCTAGATGAAGCGGTGCTTAAGAAGCTTAGGCAAAAGTCACGGGGCAACATATCTGAGCTAGCCAATAAAATTCTCAAGGAGACCCTCTTCCCAAAGGGGAAGGATATGTTTGGTGAGCTAAAAGGGCTGGTGTCTACGAAGGACATCGTTGAGGAAGAAGCCCATGAAGAGCTATATCGTTGATACTTATGCTTGGATTTCCTACTTTGAGGGGAAAAGGGAGTTCAGAGAGGCGATAGAGGAAAACGAGCTATATACACCATCTATTGTTTTAGCCGAAGTCAGCAGAATATTAAAAAGAAAGAAAGTGCCGAAAGAAAAAAGCACCAAAATCCTTGAATTCATAAAGGAACGCAGTCTCATTTTAAGCCTAGACGAAACCAACGTTGTAGAGGCAGGAGAGATCGCAGAGAAAGAGGGGCTATACCTGATCGACGGCATCGTATACTCATACGTAAATGAACATACCCACCTGTTAACAGGAGACAAACACTTCAAAAACAAACCCTTCGTTAACTTAATTAAAAACACCAGCACATAAACTGGTCAAAAAGGCGAAATTGAAAATGTGGCGGGCCCGGATAGATTCAAATCCCCGTTTGAATTCCCCATATTATACACTGTACGCGCATACTTGTCTTTGTTAACATTTCCTCTTTCTGACCCGTCGAAGCAAAACTAGGTTAAGATACAACCAGCTCGGCACAACTAAAACTAAACCTGCAGCATCTATCAGCCGGATAGCGTGCTCCTCATTGATGTAGAGGAGTAACGGCCCTTCATAAACGGTGGGCACAGCCAGAATAACTGCTAGTCCGACCAGCACCAGCATAGTGGGGATGAGAATTCGCTTGTGGATGACCATACAATCTCCTCCTTTGTAAGTCAAATTCGGTTGTCACCTATGATACCTGATATAGACAGGCGCATTGCTATAACGTTTGCGGATAAAAGAAGTTCGCCTATTGGCGAATCAGGGCGAAGGTGCAAGGCACCGTAGCCTTTTGTCCGCTGCTATGCGTCGTTGTCTTCTGGCTGTTTTATTTGGTTAGGTCCAAAGCATTTGTACATAGAACCATATCGTCCCATTTATCAGAGTCCACGCAACCATTGGCCCAATGGAATTTTTTGTGTGTTTGTATATTAGCCCTAGGATGAAAAAAATTGAACCTGTATAGAAAGCGTTGTAAATACTCGTAGTAAGTATGTGAGCTATTGCAAAGATCACGACGGTTACGATGAGGCCCAAAGATATCGTTCTGTTCTCGCTCTTTAAAATTCGGTCGGTATTAGCTACTAGCCACATAACGAAGAACACCTCTAAAGGACCATATGCAAACACCCCTAGTATTACATGCCAAAGATTCCAAGGGACGTTCAAATGGAACTTTGGAGTCTCGACGCCGCTCATCAATTGCCCCCTGCTCAGAAATGCGAAACCAAATAACACTGCAACAAACAGACCCGAGAGCAGAAGAGACTTCGCAAGCCTCTTGCGGCCAAGTCCATACCGTGTAGGATCGTCTTTGCAGATTAAGGTGAACACGACAGGGAGCAAACCTACAGATACGATCTCAATGTAAACCGCGAGATATCGTTTCTCTCCCAACACTTCGAGGGCTGTTGCGAGATCGAAACCGTAAACTGCCAAAATAATCAATACGACTAAGGCTGCGCCGACTAAAAACCATACCCAAGTGGTGATAACCCGAAACACGGGATTGTACAAAAATGCGGCTCGTCCGTCTTGTTTCATTTTCTTTCCACCATTGAGAATTCAATTTATTTGAAACACCACTCTATTAAAAATCATTTGCGCCATATATACTACTAAAATGGAAAAAGCGGGCCCGGGGGGAATTGAACCCCCGACCCTCGGGTTAAAAGCCTCATCAGGAAGACCCTCCTCATCTTCCCTCCGATGCTCTATCCTTACTGAGCTACGGGCCCCATCCGCTAATAAGGTTACTTTAAAGGCTTTTAATAACTTTTCTTTTCGCATAACTGCGTCAACTCTCCATTTCATTCTTGAACGTTCATTACATTCTTGAGATATCTTCCTAGAAGCGGGAAGCCTTCTTTCGAAGAGGATATGATAAAGGGTGGAGAAAAGACGGATCTGAGAAATCATGGCGAAAATGCTTAATTTAGATTCAAAAGCCCAAGGCATGAAAGCCAACAAGCCAGTGTTCCCAAAATAAGGTGGTTACTCGACGCCCCAAAACCTTATTAGTGTGCTTAAAATACATCTCTACTCTGAGATGTGATCTTGAAAAAAATTAATATTTTCCAAATTGGAAAAACTAAGGAAGGAATTATTACTAATCCCGCGGGCTTTTTAATGTGCACAAACAAATTCACAGATAAAGGAAATGTGGTATTCATTTATTATCCTCCTGGGGTAAGGAATGAGCTTCATTCCCACGAAGACTTCGAAACCATCTACTATATCGTCGAAGGCGAGGCTTAGTCACCATAGGAGAAGAAAAGGAACTGCTTAAGAAAGGCGACCTTGTTTTCACACCAAGAAAGACAAAACATCAAGTAGTCAACCAAGGAAAAGAGACACTATTCCCAGTCTCTTGTTGAGGGTCCCACTCCCAGAGATAGAAAGTTCAACTCAACGCTTTAGGCAGGATAGAACCAGTCAAAGATCAAACTGGTAATGTAAGCCTCAAAGAATGCGCCAAAGACGACTGCAGGTATGATGACACACAAGTAGAGCGTGAGCACCCTCTTCATTATAGGTTTTACAGTTTGCCTCCAGCCCGGTAGAGGCCGTGGTGAAGAGAACATGTGTTTGAAGTGCCCCCTTCTGTCCTTTATCCCGAACATCTCTATTCCGATCCTCATGCTGATGCTACTAGCAAATATAATGTAGGCTATCTCTATCCATCCATGTGTTCCCCATGGAATCATTATCAGCGTCCAAGGGTTGAAGGGCACTCCGTGTCGATAGCACCAAGTTCCCGCTGTCAACCCAACGAAGAATCCGAACCATATAGGATAGGCGAAGCTCAGCGCAAGAACTCCCATGACGAGGATGATAGAAACTGCTACGGTGTTCCAAGCAAGCACATACCAGAATATCTGCTCACTAGTCCAGATGCCGCCCTTTGACCCCCCTAAGAATCCAATAAAGGCCTGTGTGAACGAACTGAGTTTGGTAGGGAAAGCCAAGCCCAGGCTGGCGGTGATAGCATAGGAGACAGAGAAACCAATCGAGGAAACCTTGATCCAGCTTTTCCCATCAAACGGACGATAGATGGTTCCTCACACTCCCGTCCAGATCGTCTCAAGTAGGAAGTTGTAGGTGCCATGAGCAATCGTCGTGCCGACTATGTTCCTCGTTTTCAATGCTACCCATCCCCAATAGGCGCCAAGTAACATAGTCCTGATGACCCCAACGGCGCCTTGACGGAAGTGGATCAGGCCGAAGAGCACAGATGACGAAAGTAAGGCAACCTTGCTGCCCTTCCATCTCTGGATAGAGAAGAGGATAAGACCCCTGAACAATATCTCCTGTCCAAGGCCGCCGAAGAACTCGAAGAAAAGCGTGTATGAAACAGCCATCCATGAAGCTGCATCTGGGGAAAGTTGTATATTACCAGATAGGTATTCTCTCATGAACAAAACTGCTACCGGGACTGAGGAAAGACCGAGGCTGGCTAGGAAACCTTTGCGCGTCAAGCCTATCTCTGATAGCGATCTACGATTGTGTCTGGTCAACAGGATTGAGGATGCGATGTAGATGGAGTAAACGACATAGTTGCCTGCCTCCTCAGTGAGGTAGCCAAGCATGAAAAAGGGGAGGGCCAAAAGAAAAGGAACCAGGAAGACTAGGAGGGCTTCTAGGCTCTCTAGGCTCTCTCTCCTCACGGACGCCACAACCTCTCAGAGTGTTGCCGTCAACAAATATTTAAAATTTTTTCTTTAATTTGACAGTCTATTTGGTAAAGGAGGACTTTAACATGCCACCTTTCTTTCCACACAATTGGGGCATGACGCTTCAAAGTGAGTGATCAGCAGTTACTTTATATGTTTAACTTGTCCAAATGTTAATTATGCTTGACCTTAGAAAACAGAAGAAATATAGAGTTCGAGGGGAGATGCTCCAGCATCTGGAAAGGTTCTGCTTAGCGCCTAAGTTTTCCGCGGGGGTCTGGTACTTCTTCCCCGGCGGCGGCAGGTTCCATGAGCGATATGTTCCTCAAGGCTCCATGGAGGAAGTTTTGGACAAGGTTCGGGCGCTCCATGACAGGGGCGTGGTTGACAGAGACTTTAGGTTGGAGGCCCACTACCCCAACGAGGTGAACCGGGAAAACCTGGACCTATTCAGGGAACTTGAAAAGGAGACGGGAATAAAACTCATAACCGTCGTACCTAACCTCTTTTACGATAGGATTTGGGAGTTCGGCTCCCTATCCAACCCTAAGGATGAAATTAGGCAGAGGGCCATTGACAGAACCGTGGAGGCCTTAATCCTAAACAAGGAATTGGAAACGGACTTCGCCGTCGTTTGGCCTGGCATAGACGGGTACGAAAACCCCCTGGGCACAGACTTCTATCACATGTGGAGCCGATTCGAAAGCGGCCTAGCAGAGGCCATGGACGCGGTTCCAGGCGGGAGGGTGGCCATTGAGCCTAAACCCTACGAGCCCAGGGGAAATAACATTTACAGGAACACGGCTAACGGAATCCTCATGGCCAGGAACGTGGAAGCCCTGCTGAGGGCCGAGGAGAACAGGAGGCTCCTGAAGGAGGGCCACGCCCTAGTAGGCCTTAACCCTGAGGTGGGGCATGTCCTTATGGGCCATGAGGAGTTAGCCTACGCCTTCGCCTCCATACTAAGGGAGGGCAGGCTCGCCCACACCCACTGGAACAGCCAGCCCCTGGGCAATTATGATCAAGACCTGAATGTGGGCGTCTTAGGCTTAGACCAGACCTACGCGGCGCTGCTGGTCCTGAAGATGTACGGATACGAGGGCTACCTTGGAATCGATATCAATCCTGAGAGGATGCCCGTAGAAAGGGCCCTAATTCTAAATATGAATGCCCTAACGGCCGCCTGCACGAGGCTAAACGAAATGGACTATGATAGGCTAGTGGAAGCCGTGTACAATCCCCAAGAAAACCGCGGAGCCATAGAGGACGTCATCACCCGCGCCCTAGCCCCCAAAACAGCTAAACTCATTGAATTTAAATGATTTTCAATTGAGTTCAACACATCTTAATAAAGGGGTTTCTAATCAGCTTTTTCCTTCCGGCTAAGTCGTCGCTTTATATGACATTCCCCATCTTGTTCATAGTTTTCTAGTTCCCTTTCGCTTGGAGCGGTAGTGGGTCCGGCTGTTGGTAGGATCACGTAGCCTCCGATTCTTGAGACAGAAAATAACCAGTATCTGCATCAGGCGGACGCGTGGTTTAATGGGATTTAGGCACCTTCTACGCTGACCCTTTCCATAGAAGATTAAAAGCTTTGGCGACAACGAATCACTTGACTAATCCTACTAAATGATTCTCCTTTAAAGCCCTCAGAGTCGCGCTGAAGGCAACCTCAGTATTCTGCAGTTCTTCTTCCGTATGCTTCGTGCAGGTGTAGAAGCTGGTTCCCCTCATTGAGTGGACACCATTGTTGGTTAAGACCAGGTAGTTTGCATAATTGGCTTGACCACCAGCCATGAATCTATTCTTTGTAACATAGTCTTCAAAAGACGCGGGTCCTGTCTGCCATAGATACATCTTGTCAGGAGGTATGGGGCGATTGAAGAAGTTAAGTGTAAATATAGTCGGATTCTCATATGGCAAGCCGCCTGCTAGCGCCGCTACCCCTAAGTCCTCAGCTTGGTCATTGAAACTTTTCGTTAACCTCTTTCCAATGTTATATAGAAGAGGATAAATAGTATCACGTTCCGCGAGGATAATCTTCATCATTGCGATTCCCCCAACTATGCAAATAGGTTGCGCGTTCCAAGTGCCTCCAGATGCAACCCTTATAAATCGGTTCCAGTAATCATCTTTGAATGAGAAAAATTCTATTATCTCACTCTTGCCACAGATGACACCTATAGGAGCACCACCCCCTGGAACCTTGCCCAGAATCGCCAGATCTGGCGTGACTCCATAGTATTCTTGCGCCCCACCAGCAGCATACCTAAAACCTGAGATTACCTCATCCATAATGAATACTACGCCGTATTGCCTGGTGAGTTTCCTGAGTTCTTCAATGTACTCTTTGGTGTATAAATTATTACAGTGTAGGAGAACGCAAGCTACATCCCCAGTTGCAAACGCCTCCTCAACAGCCTCAAGATTGTTAAAGGGTACGATTACAACGTCATTTTTAATGCCTGGTGGTATTCCAAAGGTGTTACACATTCCGAATGGGGGCCCCTGGTAAGCAAGTAACATTGCATCTCCAGTTCCATGATAAGAGCCAGCCTGTACAACAACCTTGTTCCTGCCTGTGTAAATTCTGGTCAATCTAATTGCCATCATTACTGCTTCGCTACCGCACGCTGTTGGCCTAACCAAACCGTTGCGTGCAGCGGGAACAATTTTTTTTATGAGTTCTGCCCACTCTATCTCAAGTTCTGTGCTTGTACCCATGTGTATTGCCTTAGGAATCTGGTCCTGAAATACTGCTAATACTCTTTCATCCCCGTATCCAAGGATCAGACCACCATGACCCATAACATAATCCACATACTCGTTTCCATCTACATCCCACTTCCTCGCTCCCACGGCTTTAGTAGCATAAATTGGAAAAGGCTTGGCAAACCTGGCATCATGGGTAACACCACTCGCATAACAGTTCAAAGCTCTCTCAAAGAGCTGTTTCGACTTGGGATGCTTTTCGACATACTCTCTTTCTAATTCATCTATTGTAGGCATAATTATCGCCGACAGGATGTTTGTTTCATGCTTATAAGTTTCATGTTTATAAGCATTACTTTCACCCAACAGTGAAGAAGATGTGCCAATAGGAGTTGTTTCGTTTGGGGTAGGAGCGCTAGGACGCCGAATGGTGTCCGCGAAACTCTAATGTTTTACAATCATTAGGTTAAAGGCCTAGCAGTTTAGCGGCATTTTCTCCCAGGACAAGGTCCTTTTCAGCTTCACTGAGGAAGTTGCAATG
>Ga0315306_10001225_pt1 | contig 12379 bp, 13 predicted proteins | sample TDP1_MG_FD_203803 | JGI IMG/M metagenome (GOLD analysis project Ga0315306, IMG submission 203803) | Freshwater sediment microbial communities from Lake Towuti, South Sulawesi, Indonesia - TDP1 | ecosystem: Environmental > Aquatic > Freshwater > Lake > Sediment | place: Indonesia: South Sulawesi... | reverse complement strand
CGAGAGCAGAGTCCCCTACGCTGGACCAGAGTGCGGGATGAAGGGCTTCCCAACCTACGAGTGCGCCCTCGAATGCCTTCGAAGGGTTTCAAGAGCCACTAAAGATACGAAAAAATAATTCCTTCTGCTGGTTGCTTCAAGTGCAGGACTTGTTACGACTCCCAACCGTTCGAGAGGCTCTGCTTTACCGAAAACTAAGCGACGACAAGGTTCAGTGCACCCTCTGCGAGAGGAGGTGCGTGATTCAACCCGCCAACAAGGGCGTTTGCAAGACGAGAATGAACATTGGGGGCAGGCTGTACACGCTGGTCTATGGAGACCTCAGCGCCATAGAGAGCCGACCAATCGAGATAAAGCCCTTCTTCCACTACTGGCCGGGCTCCACGGCGCTCACGTTTTCCACATGGTCTTGCAACTTCGACTGCGTCTGGTGTCAGAACCATCACCTGTCAAAGGTGGAGCCAAACCCATTCGAGCCAGCGAGTGCTCCGCAAGAGAAAATCTTTGACATGGCTGTGGGCAACAGAGACGAAGGCTTGTGCGCGAGTTTCCAGGAGCCAACGGTGCTAACCGAGTGGGTTTTGCCACTGTTCAAGATGGCTCGAGAGCGTGGACTCTACTGCTGCTACGTGTCAAACGGATACATGACCCTGGAAGCCTTAAGGTTGCTCAGAGAGTCAGGAATGGACGGGTTAAAAATAGACGTGAAGGGCGACAAAGAAACCTACCTGAAGTACTGCGGCGGAGCCGACGTGGAAAAGGTCTGGAGAAACGCCCACCAAGCCAAAGAGATAGGTTTCCACGTGGAGATCGTGAACCTCGTTGTTACCGACGTGAACGACGACGAAGAGTGTCTGCGGGGGGTCATAGAAAATCACTTGGAGGCGGTTGGACCGGAAACGCCTCTCCACTTCACCCGCTACTACCCAGCGTATAAATTTTATAACCCGCCCACCCAGGTCGAAACGTTGGAGAAGGCGTATGCGATGGCGAGGGAGGCGGGAGTGCTCTATCCCTACCTGGGCAACGTGCAGGGTCATGATTACGAAAACACTCGCTGCCCAAACTGTGGGGAAACTCTGATTCTTCGAATGGGTTACACAGTTGTTCGGTACAAGGTTACAGACGAAAAGAGATGCCCCAAATGCGGGAATTCAATTCCAGTCACGGGGAGATATGTTAGAAAATAGCACGTCCAATGTGAAGCAAGCGACTCATTTGACCTTTCCTTGTATCTACGCGATTGAAGAGGAGATTTTATGGAGTTGGAGGCTGCCTTTCCATCAGCGCTTTCTCAATTCTCTCCAACCGTTTTTCGATGGCGTCCAGTCTGTCGAGCATCTGTTTGAGAATTCTGCCGACGTCTTCGGGTGGAACAGCGGGCAACGGAGTGGGCGAAGGCCACCTCCATTCTTCTGGTCTTTCAGGTCTTCTTGGTGTTATAGGCGGCGGGTAGGCTGCTCTCTTCTCTTCTCCTTCTTGTTCACTCTTGCTCATTTTCTTCTCAGACCACTATTTACTTTTTTACGTTATTAAACAGTTTTATTGCATCATTGATTAGATTTGGGTTGTAGTCTGGCATATGTTAAAGCTGCGATAGGCTTTTTTCAACGGTGAAATATAAAAGCGAGAAGCGAATTATATCTCAATCTCGTGTCGGCATTTTAAAAAGTGGGCGAAGAGCGTATTTCTATATAGATTATTTATTCTACAACTCGTATCAAGAGTTCTTTCTTCCCCTTCTTCTGAGGCGTTTCCTTTTTCTTTTCCTGTCTTGTCTCTTCTTCGCCTACCACCCTGATTAACGGCTGTTTCTCCAAGCCCTCAATTCTCGCTCCCGGATACTTCTGCTCGATATCTGTGCGGAGTTCAGCGGCGTCGAAGTCGCCGTAGGTTTGAACCCTGACCACTGGTTTGCCCTTCTCGTCGTAGGTCACTGACATCGAGTAGCCAGAACCACCTTTAACAGGTTCACTTCTAAGGAAGTGAAAGTCTCCTTCATCGAAGCCGAAGATGTCGAAGGGGCTTCTTCCCTTCTTCCGCCCGCGCTCAGGCAATGATTGCTCACCTTCGAGTCTAATGCTTCATCAGTTTTTCTTCGTATTTTCTCAGGTGTTCCGTCGCTTCTCCTATATCCATGAACAGTTTGTCCACTCTCTCCACGTCTCCAACGGTTACTTTCTTGTGTCCCATGGTTCTGGCGTTCTGTGCAGCCAAGCTTAGGAGTTGAACCGAGTACCGCAGTGAGCTCTTGGCTCCGACCTCCGTGAGCTTATCCAAGGCTGTCCTCTCCAACTCAACCTTCTCTTCTTCAGACCGAATGCGCAGTATCTCCCGAATGCTCTCAGGGTCGTACTCGTGCGTGGCTATTATGACGGCTCGGTCGATGAGGTCTAGGGGAAAGCCCAGCGGGCTCTTGACGTCTGTTCCGCGGATTCTGGCGACGCCTCGGTTGGTGGCGAGTATGATTATGGGCACGAGTTCGCTCTCCATGGCTCTGCCTAGAAAGCTGAAGGCCTCGAGGTCGAGGAGGTGCGAGTCGTCGATGAAGAACACGCCTGGGTGGATGAAGGCTTTGCCCTCGTCAACCAATTCTTTCACCTGCTGGTCGACTGCAGTGCGGATTTCGGTGTCCATTTCCTTGCTCTCGGCAGCTCCAAGGAACAGGGAGAAGAAGCCTCCTCCTGCCCGGCTTCTGGCGTTGAGTTCATCCATGTCGGCGAGGGTTAGGGTGTAGACGAATTCTTTTTCCTTCATAACCTTTCCATCGGGTCGAGATATCTTCCTTCTTGTGTCCACATCGTAGGTCTTGCCCTTGGTGCTTTCTAGGCTCAGTCCCAGGTTGGCAACCCTTCCGCTCTCGGCGTCTATCTGCACCACGTTGCCCTCAGAGATGCCTTCCTGAATGATCTGTTGAGCTATTGTAGCCCCTGCCTCTATGGTCTTCTCCTCATCCCGCGTTTTCAGCGTGAGTCGAATGCTCTCTGGCACCTTCTGATACGGGTTGTAGGGGTGCGGTGCGGTCTGTATGTTGACGTTGATGACCTCGCCCTCGTACACCTTCCGCATCTCGTGAACCTCCACGCCTATGCACTTCCTGATGGCTTCGATGAGCACCTCTGTCTTCTTGCGCTCGCTGCTGTAGATTTCACTTCCGCTCATCTGAATGAAGGGAACGTTGGGTCCCAATTCCCGAGAAATCGCAACGGCTATAGCGGTTTTGCCCGTTCCAGGCGGACCAGCCAGTATGATGCTCTTGCCGCTCAGTTTGCCCTCCTTAATCATTTTGACAACTAAACCGGCGGCTTCTCTGGCCTTCTCCTGCCCGACCATGCCGTCCTTCACCTTGACAGCGTTTAGGTTGTCGTCCAAACCCAATCCTTTAACGTGCGTGTGGGCGCCTATGCGCTCGAATCTTCCCGCCTTCGTGGGTACTTCTTTAATGGTTGCCATGGACGTTTCACCCCGTGCAAAATTGCAGAACGCAACTCATTCAAAACTAAAATATTAGTCTTTTCATTTTCGACAGCGCGCAAGCGTGTTCCAAAATTCCGCGCGCGCGCATTCTGGAGCGTTCTCTATGGAAGATTGTTACACTAAGCATAAATGGCGATTATATCAGTTGTTTAATTGTGCCGAGTCTCTTATTTTTAGACGATGAGGCGGGGCATAGTTGAGTGAGGAGTGACGAAAATGGAGAGGAGGGTAGTTTCAGGAATAACGCTAGCACTGCTGTTGGCACTTGCGCTCAACATTTCGCGAGTTCAAGGACCGTCCGAAACGGTTTTGCGCGTGGACCCTTCAACAACTGAAGTGTCAGTTGGCAGCGATTTCACTAACAACATAAGCGTTGCTGACGTTGCGGCCCTCTTTGGTTTTCAGTTTCGTTTAGGCTACAACACCACAATCTTGGACGCTTTGGCTGTCTCCATCAAACCTTCGTTTGAAGGCTCTTACCAAATAAATGACCCTGAAGGCTATGTGTATGTTGAAGGCTGGCTTCCTATTGGTTATCCACCTTTGTACGGGAGTTTCCCATTGGCGTCAATCAATTTCAAGGCAGTGTCGTTGGGGGGCAGCCAACTACACCTATTTGAAACCAACCTCTTAGATCCAATGTTGAATCCCATACCTCACATAACGTTGGACGGCTCGGTCATAGTATCTCCGAAAACAATAGTGGTGCCTGATGATTTTCTGACAATACAAGACGCCATAAACGCAGCAAACCCAAGAGATACAATATTCGTACGCAACGGCACATACAACGAAAACATAGTTGTGAACAAGACAGTGTCGCTTATTGGGGAAGATAGGGTCAACACGACCATTAATGGTTACTACAGATACATGACGAGTGTCGCAACGTTAACAGTTGACGACGTGCTAATTCGCGGGTTTACAATACAAAATGATTGGTGCGGAATAGCTGTGAGTTCCTCAAGTGGATGCCTAATCACGGAAAACAGAATTGTGAACAACACATACCGTGGCGGGGGGCCACAAATAATCGAGTCGGGACGTGGAGTTTGGCTTACCGATTCTCAGAACTGCACAGTCGCTAGGAACATAATCGATGGCAATGATCGTAACGTTTCGCTTAGGGGAGCCTACAACAACACGATAATGGAAAACACAATAACAAACAGCCTCGCGTCTTGGGGCATCATACTGGAGGATTCTCATAGCAACAGCATTAGAGGCAACGTTGTAGAACACAGTCGTTACGACGGAATCTATCTCGCGGGAGCTGACAGTAACAACATCTCTGCAAACTCGGTGGTTGATAATGGAGACGAGGGCATCTACGTCAGCGGCTCTGATAACACAATCGACAGCAACACCATCGAAGATAATTCTGGAGAGGGAATATGGATTGACTGGTCAAGCAACAGCACTATTACACAAAACACTTTGAGAAACAACAAGAAACGAGGGGTTCTCGCATGGCATTCAGCTTCCACCATAGTCTATCATAACAACTTCATCAATAACTCCTGGGATCAAGCATACAGCGACCTATTAAACACATGGGATAACGGCTACCCCTTCGGGGGCAACTACTGGAGTGATTACCATGGCGCTGACCAGTTTGCTGGGCCTTATCAGAATGCGACTGGAAGTGACGGGATAGGCGATACTCCGTATGTTTTCGCCGAAAATAACACGGATAGATATCCGCTGATTTATCCTTACGGCCACGTTCCGACCCCAGACATCAACAATGACGGCGTGGTTGACATGTTTGATTTGATTCGAATCGCTTTGACCTACGGTTCTACGCCCGGGATTCCAATCTGGAATCCTTATTGTGACATAAACAAAGACGAGGTCATAGACGTATTTGACCTCATCAGAGTTGCAATACACTTCGGAGAGAGATACCCATAGCAGACACGAGTTCATTCTCTTCTTTGCCGTTGTCATACGGTACATTGGACTCATTCGTAGTCAAGAAGAAAGCATCTCAATGGACAAGAACCGAACAGAAAACCTTAGAGGGTCAGAAAGTAGAACAGAATCATAAAAACGCCAGTTAATATCAAGACTAAAGCTAACCGCACAAACCCCTCAGGCTTCCATCTGTCTCTTCTGTAGATCTCGTTGGGGCCAACGGTGCTTTTACCCGAAACGGCTCCAGCCGCGGCGGACAAAATCGCCGCCTTCAGACTCCAGGGACTGATTCCCCCTCTGCCTAGCAAGAGTGAAAAACCAAGCAAGAGGGATAATATGCCTTCAATGAAGAAAGCATCAGTTGGCGAAAAATATTTACTAGAAGAAAAAAGCCATAAGTTAACGAAGTAAAAGGCTATGGTAATAATTAAGGAAACACCCGAAAGCATCAATATGTTTAACAAAAACTTTTCACTTTTCATGCCAATCACTGTTAAAAGGCTTTAATGGAGTAGATAAGGTTATTCGTAATTCTCAGATTGTGCGGTGGTTTATTCCTTCACGTCTCTAATGTCTGTCATAGGTGAATACTCTGAAATATAAGATTCTCAAATCACTTACAGAACTGAAGAACCTGAAACGGGTTTCACCATGACGAGAGTTGTTAGGGTGAGAAGGGACGTTCAAGCCGTCATCTTCGACGAGTCGGACGGTGAGAGGAAAGTCTTGCTCGTCAAGAAGCCAGATTTTTCAGCCCAGCGACACCGCTGGAGGCTTCTCAAAGGCGGGGTTGAGGGCGGCGAGACCGAGACCGAGGCATTGAAGAGGGAAATCTTCGAAGAGTTGGGCTTGAAAAACGTGCGGATAATGGGCAGGGTTCACAGTTACGAGTTCGTCTTCGAAGGCACAAAACACTTGGTGTCTAGTTACTTGGTGAAAGCGGACTCAAGGGAAACTATAACTCTTCAAAAGAGCGAAGTCACTGATTACGTCTGGACGGCCAAGGAGAAGGCCGTTGAAACGCTGTTCTGGAACAACGAAAAAGAAGCGGTTCGACGCCTGAAATAGCGTCTGAGCCTCTGCATCATTGCTGTGTATTCTGGGTTCATAAATCATATGAAGAGAGGGAGTGAACAGAGCACACTTTGACTCCTTTGAAAGGGGAGAATGCCAGATGGAAGAGAAATGGGAAGAAAACGAAGAAAAAGAAGATACGGAAGCGGAAAACCTGGAAGACGAGGAATACGAAGACTACGAGGAAACCGAAGAAGAGACTTAGTGAGGGCACCTAGCCCTACCAAAACCCCTCTTTTCTTATTGTATCTCGATTTTTGTCTACATGTAGATGCTGGGTGGCTTCTGGGTCTGCATCACGTGAGCCACAAACTGAGCCTCAGGAACAGCGCCAACGAGCTCTGTCTGCTCGTTGATAACTATCTTCGGCACTCCCATGACGCTGTACTTCTGCCCCAAATAAGGAAACTCAGCCACATCGATGACGTCCGACCGCACCATTCCGTTGCTCTCTAGGGCGAACTTGTGCGCCAAACTCGCCACGGTGGGGCAGTAGGGACACGTCAGGGTGATGAAGACCTGGATGTGCACGGGCTTGTCAATCGACCTCAACTTCCTCTTTGTCTCTTCGAGCAAGTTGGTTGTTCCTTTCGAAACGTTGACTATGTTGTCTATGAATGGGTTGAACTCGTAACCATAAGGCACGCCGTAGTATCTTATGCCATAATCCTTCTCTCCAACCATGGCTATGGCTGGCACCTTGTCGACTCTGTACTCCCTCGCCTTCTCCGCGTCCTTGACAAAATCATAGACCTCCACCCTAATCTTACTTGATAGGCTGGCGACCTCCTGCACGAGTTCCCGAGTCTCTCTACAGAACTGACACTCGTTCTCCTGCGTGAACACGACCAAGCGGACCTCGTCCTTCATCTCGGCGTCTAACTCTTCCTGCATGTGTTTCTTGTGTTCGTCAGGAATCAGACCCAACTCAGACACCAATCACCATTTATCATTCACCAAAATTTAAGAATTAACCGCTGCCAGAGTTGAGCCTCAATCATGGAGCAGTGTCGTTGCTTAGTTTTCTCGAAAGTCTTAAAGAGAAAAACGCGATAAGTCATCTCTTGGCTAACATTGAACCAGCGGTTTGTTGAGAGTGAGAGGGGAGGCTTGTCTTGAAGAAGTTTCTTGAGAGCCTCTTGGAGGAGAAGGCTCCTGGTCCCTATCCCTCCTTCTCCATCGTGCATGTTTTAAAAGCCCTCGAGTTAATCGCCGATGAGGGACCAATCGGGAGGGGGAAACTCTCCACAACGCTGGGAACGGGAGAGGGCTCAACGCGCACGCTCATAGCACGGCTCAAGGACGCGGGCTTGATCAGGATCGCTAAGCCTGGTTGCTCGCTCACTGAGAAGGGTGAAAAGCTCTGGAGGCAGTATCGGCTGGTTTTTCCCCAGAAGGTCAGACTCGGAAAGAGCGAGTTGACTCTCGACTCCTGCGGCGTGGCTGTGCTCGTCAAGGGCGGATTGGACAGGGTTAAGGCGGGCTTGGAGCAGCGCGACGCCGCCGTTATGGCAGGCGCCATGGGTGCCACAACCCTCGTCTTCGTTGAGAAGAAACTGATTTTGCCCAGTATAAGTCAAGACGTCGCTCGAGATTTCCCCACAGCCTACAGCCAAATAATGGAGCGCATGAGTTTAGGGGAGAAAGACGTGGTCGTGATTGGTAGCGCGCAGACTTGGGGCAAGGCCGAATATGGCGCGATCGCTGCTGCCTGGACGCTGGTCGAAGACGACTGCAGTTAAAGGGTGAACTTTTCTCCGCTGGTGAAGATGCGCTCCAGGGTGGCGTTGAGGTTTATCAGTCCGTCGTTTGTCTTGGCTGAGACTGGGATTAACAGAAATCTCAGCCCGAGTTTGTAGATGGTGTGCATCATGTCGCGACTGAGCAATTTTCTGGTCCCGCTCAGCTTTTCTTCGATGGCTGTCTCCAAAGCGTTTGGGTCGGCCGACCAGTCCACCATGCGGTTCATTTCTTCAGGTGGAAGTAGGTCGCTCTTGGAGAGCACGTGCACCTGGGGGATGAGGAAGCGGTTGTAGACCGCTGCGGACAGGAAGAGGTTTGAGACGTAGTTCAAGGGGTTGGATGAGAAGACTGAGTCGAAGAGGTAGATGAGAGCCTTCGGCTCCCTGGTGAGTTCGCTGGCTATGTAGGGTCCGCTGGCTCTGAAGGCGAAGAGCTCCATCTGACCAGGCGTGTCTATGAGCACAATGTCGGGTCTGAAACTCGAGATCTCGTCTCCAAGCCTCTCGGTTTCTTCGGCGATCAGGTCGGCTGCCATGACTAGGGCGCCGTTCGGTCCCAGTCCGTATTGTTCCATGAGCTGTTCGATTTTTATGTAGTCTCGTATGTCTATGTCGGGTGTGTAGGGAAGCGTTAAAACGCCGGGGTCCAGGTTTATCGTGATTACGTTTTGCTTTTGGATCTTGAGCCAGTCCGAGAAGGAGGCTGTGAGCAGGCTTTTTCCCGAGCCAGCTGTTCCTATTATGAAGGTTATGAACATGATTTCCCAGAGTCTCCGGCTTGCATGTGTCTTGGTTGGCATTAGAATTCGTTTTTCTCTCTTATTTGCGTTTAATTTTGGCTGTTTTTGAAGATTGATCACTTGTTTGCAGCGTCGTCCTCTTGCGCGTGTGAGACCTTTACCTACGGGGGAGGTTATGTTGAGCGAGAACGTGATTTGCGTATGTGTGTGCGCACGGTGGGCTTAGTCCCCTTATTAAGCGCCAAATAGACTATGGAGAATGAGGAGAAAAATAAATTCTGATGGTAGGGAGAGGGGGCTAATAGGAGCGTTGAACAGAACCTGTAGTGGGCGCTGATTTTGGAAGGGAATTGGATTCGGCGTCTTTTTGGAGTGCGCAAAATCCGCACGAGGAAAAACAACTTGTTCAGAACATATAGCTCTGGCATCGAAGACACAGAGTCCATTTATAGTTGAATGGATTCCCTTTGGATATGTCTTAGTTATGAAGCCGTGCCTAAAGCTAAAATATGTTTCTTGTTAACCTTAATTAATCACCAAAAAGGGATGTAAGGGATTAGAGGATGATCAGTTTCGGCGTTCAAATACCACAAGAAGGTTATGATTACGGCACAATCATGAAAATCGTTTTGGAATGTGAGAGGCTCAAATTCGACTCAGTTTGGTTGACGGACCACTTTTTCTTTTCAGGGAAACCCTACCTTGAATGTTGGACAACTCTTGCCTCGCTTGCATCAAATACATCGAGACTGAGACTTGGCACACTAGTTCTGTGCAACAATTTTCGGCACCCCTCGCTCCTTGCAAAGATGGCAGCAACTCTTGACGTGATCAGTAAAGGCAGATTGGAGTTTGGAATAGGCGCAGGCTGGCATGAGCTTGAGCATACCGCTTATGGCATAACTTTTCCTAAGGCTAAGATTCGGATCCAGATGCTCGAGGAAGGGGTCCAAGTAATTAAAAAGATGTGGACAGACGAGAAGCCTACTTTCCAGGGCAAGTATTACACGATCAAAGAGGCCGTCTGTAATCCGAAACCTGTCCAGAGGCCTCATCCTCCTATATTAATAGGTGGAGGGGGAGAGAAATACTTGTTACGAACCGTGGCTGCCCATGCAGACGTATGGAATGTAGTGGGAGGGATCCCTCCTCAAGAATACCAGCGTAAAGTCGAGATAATCCAGAAACACTGTGAGGAGATAAGAAGAGATCCGAAGGCGATCAGACTCTCTTGGCAGGGGCGGTTCATTATCGGCAACGACGAAGCTGAAGCATTAGAAAAAGTCAGACGAATGTCAAATACTCACGGAATGACACGAGATGAAGCTCTGAAATTCTTAACATTCGCCGGTACGCCAGATAAGGCTTTAGAGAAGATTGCTTCATATGAGGATTTGGGTGTCACTTATTTCATAATGTGGTTTCCCGACGCCGAGAGCCTTACTGACTTAAGACTATTCGCAGAACAAGTGATTCCACACTTTAAGGGTCATTGATAGTGTTGCTGTTTTTTGTGTGAGGCCTTAAATTATTAATCATCGGGAGCTTACTCGGTTGCTTGGTGAAATGATAGCTCGCGCGCCCTACCTACTAAGGACTTCCAGATACGACGACATAGTACGGCCACCACGCGTGGAGAGGAATCCTTTTTCTGTAAGCTTTCTTCCTCGTTTTCGCCAATGGTATCAAGTCCTTTAGCTCGTAGGCAAGTCTGTTTGCATCATCGATCCCCAGTGGCAGAACAATGTCCATATGTCGTAGTATCACCAGTTTTAGTTGTCCCTTATCGTCAACTTCAACAGACTTTATGTCGCACAATTCAATATCTGAGGGAATAGTTGTTTGGAGAACGAACCCGAGTGTTTTTCTGAGTAATGGGTCCTTCTCAATGGCATCCTCAAGTTTTGCCTTGCCTCCCTCTTTCAGATCAACCTCAATCAAGTCTTTATGGAGCCTCACGACAAAATCGGGCTTGTCAATAACCAGAATCGGATCTTTCCACATCAATGCCACCCCTATTAGCCTACTTATGTGTGCGCCTTAAATTATTAATGCAGCCGATATGAAAGAAGGGAGATGAAAAGAGTTTGTCTAGAGCCCCAAAACCATAACAGCCGAACATTACAAACGATTCCGAGAGTCACTAAACTAATATGTTTGGGATAACCCACGAAAAATAGAATAACGTAGATTGAATAGTGATTAGTTGTGACCACATGATTCACTGTAAGCAGCGGAGAAATGAGATTTGAGCGAAGAGTTTCCTGGCTATAAGGGAGAGGCGTTTGAGCTTTTGAGGCGGGCTAAGGCTGAGATAGGTGACTACATCCGAGTAATCCAGGATAAAGAAACCTACGAGGGCATTCTTATCCCGAGGTCTGAGTACAGCGACGAAAAACACGTGGTCGTCAAACTCAAGAGCGGCTACAACATAGGGATCTGCATCACGCAAACAACAAAGATAGAGAAAATCGGAGTTGGAGTGAAACCAACGTTTGTTCCACCGCCTCTACCAGAACAAAAGGTAGGCTTACCCAAAGTAGCCATAATCAGCACGGGCGGCACGATCGCCAGCCGAGTCGACTACAGAACAGGCGGGGTTCGCCCCGCGCTCTCAGCCAGCGACCTCTACAGCGTCGTTCCAGAGCTATCAGAAATAGCCGTAATAGACGCTGAAATCCTCTACAGTCTCTTCAGCGAAGAAATCAAGACGGAGCACTGGTCAGAAATGGCAAAAGCCACTGCCAAACACATCGAAAACGGCGCGGCTGGGGTTGTGGTCGCCCATGGCACAGACATCCTAGGATATACGGCTGCAGCACTTAGCTTCGCCTTACAAGACTCACCCGCGCCCGTGATCATGGTTGCCTCTCAAAGGTCAGCGGATCGCCCCAGCTCCGACGCTCCAACAAATTTAATAGGGGCTGTGAGGGCTGCGGTTCATGCTCCCTTCGCCGAGGTAGTCGTTGCCATGCACGAGACTCCCTCGGACGACTCTATCGTTTTCCACAGAGGCACGAAAGTCAGAAAATGCCACACGAGCCGCCGAGACACTTTCAAATCAGTCAACGCCTCACCGCTAGCTCGAATGAAAGACAAACAAATCAGCATGCTGGTCGAAGATTATCGCGAACGCGACTCGTCACGAAGACTGACTGTGAAACCGAACTTCGACGAAAGAGTCGCCCTAGTCAAGTTTCACCCAAACCTAAACCCCGAACTCATTAATTGGCACATAAACGAAGGCTGCAGAGGCATAGTTCTAGAGGGAACAGGATTAGGCCACGTGGGTAGCTATTGTTTTCCAGCCATCCGAAGAGCCATCGAAAAGGACTTAGTCGTCGCTATGACATCGCAGTGCATCTGGGGACGCCTAGGCCTGACCGTCTACGACAACGGTCGAGACCTCTTAGCCATGGGAGTGATTCC
>Ga0315306_10001224_pt1 | contig 12384 bp, 11 predicted proteins | sample TDP1_MG_FD_203803 | JGI IMG/M metagenome (GOLD analysis project Ga0315306, IMG submission 203803) | Freshwater sediment microbial communities from Lake Towuti, South Sulawesi, Indonesia - TDP1 | ecosystem: Environmental > Aquatic > Freshwater > Lake > Sediment | place: Indonesia: South Sulawesi... | reverse complement strand
CATAAGGCTAGGCGCTTCCAAATCCGAGTCCTAAAGGTGGAGGAGATAAAGCCTGAGGAAATCGAAGACCCCACCATAAGAAAATTGGCGCTGGGCGAAACCCAGAAGGAACTTAAATAGGAGGAAAGGGTAAAGTTGGCCAGTGAGGAAGAGACTCTAAGACGCCTAGCCGTGGAGCTTCAAATTTTGGAGGGAACCGCCGAGGCTCTCCAGTCAAGGATAAACCTCGTGAACGCCGCCTTGACGGAGCTGAGGGTTGCGGGCGCCACCTTGGAAGGATTGGAAAAGGAGAGGGAGGGGGCTTCCCTCTTCGTTCCCATAGGTGGAGGCTCCTACGTGAAGGCAAAGCTGGAGAGCGCCGAGAAGGTGATTGTGGGGCTGGGGGCAGGGGTGGCCACGGAGAGAACCATGCAGGAGGCCAAGGAAAACGTGGAAAAACGGGCGGCTGAGCTGGAGAAAACCAGGGAGACTTTTCGGCAGCAGTTAACCCAAGTTTTGGAAAGGATTCAGGATGGTAGGTCCAAGTTTCAGGAGTTAACGGCTAAGATCAGCCCAAGGGAAGGGGCCTAACCTGTTTGAAAAACTGAAGGAAGGTCTCAGCGGACTCGTCGATAGGATTACCACCACGGAGTTGACAGCCGAGGCCCTGCGTTCCATCCTCTGGGACTTTAAACTAACCCTTATCGAGAATGATGTGGCGGTCTCCGTGGCCGACCATATATGCGAAGAGATAGAGAAACAACTATTGGGGGTCAAGGTGAAGCGCCTCCAGGACCGCCGGAAAATTGTTGAGGAAACCCTCCGTAAGGTTTTGCTGGAAACCCTAACCGTGGGCGGAGAAAGGGACCTATTGGCCACCGTGGAGGAAAAGCGGAAAATGCGGGAGCCCTGCACCATCGTCTTCGTGGGCATCAACGGCTCAGGAAAAACCACCACCATAGCCAAGGTGGCCAAGCTCCTCATGACCCACGGTTACTCGGTGGTCCTGGCCTGCAGCGACACCTACAGGGCCGGCGCCATCGAGCAGCTGGAGGAACACGCCAAACGCCTGGGCGTCCACATGATCAGGCACCAGTACGGCTCCGACGCCGCCGCCGTGGCCTTCGACGCGGTCCAGTACGCCAAGACAAGGGGCATCAACGCGGTCCTCATCGACACGGCGGGCCGAATGCAGACCAACCTGAACCTCATGAAGGAGATGGAAAAAATCGTTCGAGTCGTCAACCCAGATCTAGTCCTATTCATCGGCGACGCCCTAACGGGCAACGACGCCGTAACCCAAGCCCAGGAGTTCGACAAATTCGTCCACGTCAGCGGTTCGATCCTCACCAAGGTGGACGCCGACGCCAAGGGGGGCGCAGCCATATCCATAACCCACGTAACCAAGAAGCCCATCGTCCTCCTAGGCATGGGCCAAAAATACGAAGACCTAGAAACCTTCAAACCAGAAAACCTAATCAACAAAATTCTCAGCCCATAGGGGTATTAATTAAGATCAACCAAAGTTTTTGGGTGTTACTCTCCCAAATTTATTATTGTGTGAATTATTCCTATTCCTCCACCTTCAAAATCAAAATCTACGCCTTCATTAAATCGATTTTGTCCTTCTTTATCTGCGTATGGAAATTTAAGAAATGCATCTATGAAATTGAGTATTCCTTGAGCTCGCTCTTTTTTTGCTTTTCTTTTTATAGTAGACATTACTTCATGGATGAAACTTCTTGCTTGTGGATTATCCATACCTATTTTCATAAAAATGGGCTCACCTATGTTCATTCTTAAATATTCTTGCACAAAGTTGGACGTGTCATGGCAGAAGTGGCAATTGCCAAAGACCGGGAACCAACCGAATGGGAGCAGTGGTAATGGCCGAAATAGGAAAAAGATCGGGAACCAATCAAATAGATATCTCACTCTATTATTAGCCAATTTGTGGAGTTCTATCATTTTGAGGGTATTTTTTGGTCCAATAAAAGAATCCAATCTAGTTGCACTAACAAAAGCAAAATCACCGGGTTCATAAAGTAATCCGTATGAACCTAAGCAGCCTGAATAATTTGGCAAATCATAATTTTTCTTTGGAATTAAACCTGTGACGCCTTTAAAGCTTGGAAACCTTGATAACAAATAAAGTTGTTTTTTGTTACTTATACTCCAAGATATACTTCTAGACTTAGTTTTATCTTTTTTAAACTGATTTATAGTAATTTTCTCAAAATATTTCCGGTTGTTGTAAACAACCGAGATGATAAATATTAAATCACCAAACTCCCTTTGCGCGTTTTGCCCATAATAATTGAATTCAACTTGTGATTTGTTTCCGTGGATAAAAATGGATTTAGTGTCTAATTTGAATTTATTTCTCATAGTTAAATTATTGACATTGTTAACTACAGCTTCTACAATTTGAACCAAATATGTTTCATTTAAACCTAGTTTATAGCCTTTCGATATTGCGGAAATTATCCTGTCAGAAAATTCTTTTTCGTATCTCACAAAAACATCGCTCTTTACTGCCTCTAAATACTTGTTTATTGCATTTTCAATGCTCATTTTCTCTCCCCAGATACATTGTTATCTCTTCCTAATATAATTTGTCCTTGGCCTTTACCAGGTTAAGCCCACTTTTCCGCCATCTATTGTTGAGCCTCCTGAGGTGTCTGGCTACATCCCGTGACAGTTTTTTCCTTTTCGCGTTCTTTGAAGGGTTTTTCATCTTTTTGTTTATTAAATATCATGTTACTAATGAAACATACTAGCTAAGGTGAGTGCAACCTGCGGCACGATCAGCTTATATTTGGTTAAGTACATTAATTTACTGTGGGCGTCAATATGATTCCATGAGGGGTTGACTGGACTGTTGAAGGGTCGTGATTTCTTAACTTTGCAGGAATGCTCCCAGGAAGAGATTGGGAAAATCTTGGAAACGGCGCGGAGGCTTAAGGGTTCAAGTAAAGGCGTTGGAAAGTCTCTGGCTGGCAAGAATGTTGCCATGATTTTTCAGAAGCCTTCTACGCGGACCCGGGTCTCCTTTGAGGTGGCGGTTCAGCACCTGGGGGGCCACGCCATATACCTGGACTGGAGTCAGCTTCAGCTCGGAAGGGGCGAAACGGTGGCCGACACCGCCCGAGTTTTAGACCGCTACGTGGACGGCATCGTCGCCAGGGTCTTTGCCCAAGAAGACTTAGGGGAGTTAGCCCAATACGCTAAAGCTCCCGTGATTAACGCCCTCTCAGACCTTCACCATCCCTGCCAGGTGGTCTGCGACCTCTACACCATTTGGGAGCGGACAGGTTCCCTAGCGGGGCTTAAACTGGCCTACGTGGGCGATGGGAACAACGTCTGCAACTCCCTTCTCATTGGCTGCAGCAAAGTGGGCATGGACATAAGCGTTGCCTGCCCAGAGGAGTACAGACCCTACGAGGGGGCAGTGAACTGGGCCCTAGAGAACGCCAGGGAGAGCGGCTCCAAGGTGGAGATCACAGACGATCCCCACAAGGCTGTGGAGAGGGCGCACATAATTTACACGGACGTCTTCGTCTCTATGGGCGCCGAGGCAGAACGCCAAAAACGACTGCAAACCTTCCTGCCTAAATACCAGGTTACCTCGGAGCTGTTTAAGCACGCCGCGGAGGATGCCCTCTTCATGCACTGCCTACCTGCCCACAGGGGAGAAGAGGTGACCGCAGAAGTTATGGATGGACCCAGATCCATCGTCTGGGATCAGGCGGAGAACAAACTTCACACCGCCAAAGCCCTACTAAGCCTCATACTTTAGGCTAATTATACGCCCTACTCTCAAAGCTCATGATCTGCAAAATAACTTACAAATGATAAAGCCTTTAAAGTTTTTAAAACCTTAATCTTCTAACATATTAAATATAATTATCAATCATGGAAGGGGAGGCTACGAATTGCCGAAAATTTTGGTTGTGTATGATTCTGAAACGGGGAACACAGAGAAGATGGCCCACGCGGTGGCTGAGGGCGCCCAAAAGGTGAAGGGAGTCGATGTCACCGTGAAGAAGGTGGACAGGGTTAAGTTGGAAGACTTAATGGAGGCTGACGGCATAATCATGGGCTCGCCCACCTACTATGGGCAGATGTCCGCCAAAATGAAGGGCCTCATAGACGAGTCGGAAAAGATCCATGGTAAACTTAAGGGCAAGGTGGGCGCCGCCTTCACCAGCGCCGGCGGAACAGCCTCCGGCGCCGAAACAACCCTGCTTTCCATCCTGCAGGCCATGCTCATCCACGGCATGATCATCCAAGGAAGGTCGGAGAGTAAGCACTACGGCCCAGCAGCCGTGGAAGCTCCCAATCAGGAGGAGCTGGAAACCTGTAAAGAAACGGGAAAAAGAACAGCCCAATTGGTCCTAAAGTTAAAGGCTTAAGCAAAACAGCCCAAGAATGTTTAGCGTATGCGTTAACATCTCACACTCTTCTTTGCTTACTTGCTAAAGGTGGCCTCCCCAACATTTAAGAAAGCCTCTTTGCTCCATTCCTTCCTTTTAGACTGAACAGTAACAAGCTTAGGTATGATGGACTTAAAGGTAACATTTCCTCTGAGGGGGTTGAAACTCTGCCCCTTTCATCCATCCTCGTTTTTCCCACTTAAATTCACCCACAAATCTTATGATCTTTAACCCATATAAATTTTCCAAACATGTGCAGAAACCCAATTTAGCATTCCCTTTTGGGCAAAATTGAAATATCAATTGCTGTGTATTTCTGTAGTGAGCGCACGTTCTTCGGGATGTGGTTAAGTGAGGGCCGTTGTCTACCATGGTCCCCGAAACATTCGGGTTAAGGAGGTCCCCGAACCGAAACCCAAGAAGGGCGAGGCTCTCGTCCGTTTCATGGCGGGAAGCCTCTGCGGTACAGACCTCCACTTCTATCGGGGGGATTGGAAGACCGCAAAGGGCAGGATTATTGGGCATGACGCCTCGGGTGAAGTGGTTGAGACGGGTTTGAGGGTGGCCATAGAGCCCATCCTATACTGCGGCAGATGCACTCTTTGCCTTTCAGGTAGGTACAACCTATGCCCAGAGGGGGCTTACATGGGCATGTCAGCCCAGGGATGCTTCGCCGACCTCATGACCATCCCTGGGAAGAACCTCCACGCCATTCCTGAAAACGTGTCCTATGAGGAAGCCGCCATTTTGGAGCCCGTGGCCTTGGCTCTCCATACCTTTAACCTCCTTACCCCCCGCATAGGAAATTGGGCGGTCATCCTTGGTCAGGGTCCCATTGGTCTCGCCATGACCCAGGTCGCCCGTTTATCGGGCTGCAGGGTGATCGCTGTCGACGTTAATGACTTTAGATTGGAGGTGGCTGAGAGGTTTGGGGCAGAGTTTACAGTTAACCCTAAGAAGGAGGATTTGAGGAAAAGGGTGTTATCGCTGACGAAGCATGGAGCTGATCTTGTGGTGGAGGCGGCGGGGCAGAGAGAAATCGTGGAGCAGGCGGCTGGGCTCGTGGGGCCGGCTGGAAGGGTGGCCCTTGTGGGAGCCTTCTCAGGCTTTGTCCGTTTCGGAGGGGAGGCCACCTTCTTCAATGTGGAAGGCGGACCCGGAAAGTATCCCTTGGCCCTAGAGTTAATCTCCAGGAGCCTCGTGGACGTAAGAAGTTTAATAACCCACGTTTTTCCGCTGGAGGAGTTTCAGGAGGCGGTGGAGACCGCCCTCAATGAGCCTAAAAAACCCTTGAAGGTCCTCCTTAAGCCAAGCTAACTTTCTGGAGTGGAGCCTGAATATGGAGAACTGGATTCAAATATTGAAGGAAAGTCCAATAGACTGGCTTCTTGAATGGTCTAACCCATCTGTTCGATATTTTACTCTCCGAGACATTTTAGACAAAAGTGAGGATGACCCGCAAGTAATAGCTGCCAGGAAGGCGATTCCCAACTCTCTGACAGTGGCAAAGATCATGGCGAAACAAAACCCCCAGGGATACTGGGAGGAGCCCACAAGTCCATACTTGCCAAAATACAAATCTTCCTACTGGCAAATAATGATCCTAAGTCAACTGGGAATGGACAAAACTGACGAGAAGGTTAGAAAAGCTTGTGAATACATTTTCCAATTTCAACACCATGAAGGCGGCTTTTCATGCTACAGCCTAGAGCAAGCGATGAAAGAATACGAATCATTGCAAAAGAAAGGAAAGAAGTTGCCCCCGCCTAACGAGTGGGCTTCCGCGCTAGTTTTTGAACATCAATATTCCTGCCTAACAGGCAACGTTGCAGCAGCATTGATTCGAATGGGATATAAAGGTGACGCCAGAGTAACAAAGGCTTTAGAATGGCTCGTAAAGATTCAAAACAAAGACGGCGGATGGCTCTGTCCCTACTGGCGAGCCCACGTCAAAGACTCACACGGATGCTTTTATGGAACAATCTGCCCGCTTGAGGCTTTCAGCGAAATTCCTAAGGGGGAATTGACCAAAGAAATGAAATGGGCAATAGAAAAGGGTGCAGAATTCCTCCTTATGCATCGGCTTTTTAAGGCTGACCACCACAACTACAGAGTGATCAATCAAGACTGGTTGAAGCTGAGTTTTCCATGGTTCTATAAATATAACATCTTGAGGGGATTAGACGTTTTAACTAAACTTGATTACATAAAGGATGAGTGTTTAAACGATGCCGTTGAAATTCTCCTGCAAAAGCGACAGAAGGATGGCACATGGATCTTGGATAGCGCGCCTATTGGAAGGATGCAAACTAACATAGAAGCGAAGGGTAAACCTAGCAAATGGATTACATTAATCGCCTTAAGAGTGCTAAAACAACTCTTAAAAACTAGAAAGGAATAGTGTCCACAACTCATCCACACTGTTCACCATTTTGCAACTTTAAGTATAAGTTTTTATAAAATGCTGAGGGGCGTCCTTATGATATTGATGGTGGCTTCCAAGGAAGATGTAGCGAGCATGAACATCGCTCAAAAGATAATTGACCATTACGGCTTTAGGGAGACCTCAGAGACCTTTCGTCAGAACCCAGTTTACTCTAAAGGGCTTAAGGACCAAGAGGCCCGTCTTATCTTCGTTAATGATAGGCTCATTGACACCCAGTACATTGGCGATTTCTTCCATCCCCAGCTCTTTATTTACATATCTCGCCACAGCAGCGTCAGCGGAATCCCAACCCTCTCGGTGCATACGCCGGGTAACCTGGGCGAAGCCCCCTTCGGCGGAATCCCTAGAAGGGTTTCCGTTTCCCCAGCCAGCGCCATGAAGGAAGCCCTCCTAGAAATGATGAAAAGGAAGGAGGAGTTAGCCTTAAATTATGAGGTTTCCTACGAGTGCACCCACCACGGCCCATCCCTGGACGCACCCACCATGTTCGTTGAACTGGGTAGCTCCCTGAAACAATGGGAAGACCAGAAGGCAGCCGAAGCTGTAGCCCACGCCGCCATGGCTGCCGCCTCCAGCGAATCAAAATATTCCGCCATGTTGGGGATTGGGGGACCCCACTATCCTCCAAAATTTACTGCGATAGCGCTGGATTCCCCAAGGGCCTTTGGGCACATCATCCCAAAATACGCCGTTTCGTGGATGGATAGCAAGATTATCAGGCATTGTGTGGAGCGAACGGTGGAGGAGGTTGAAGCCATCATCCTTGACTGGAAGGGAATAAAAGGTGAGGATAAGGACAAACTGATTTCAGCATTAAACGAGATAGGATTGCCCAGAGAAAGGGGCTAACCAAAACCCATCGAATACTTTATATTTTCCTTTTCACAAAAAATAATTAATGCTCGCTAACCTTTTCTCTGAAGCCTTCCACCATTCTCCTAAGGGGAGACAAAGCCATGCATTTCCTAGGAGACCGCCCACGCGTTTACTTTTCCTTGGTTTATGCTTGTTCATCCTTCCCATGTTCATAAGCCCTGCCCAGGCGGAGAGCATCAAACCTGCCCGAGTCTATGGAAGGGTGATCGACGCCACCAACGGTCTTCCGCTATCCAATACCAACGTGATCTTCTGGAACGGCCGTGGAATATTCATTGCTGAAACCAACGCATCTGGCTTTTACGCCATGAACGTCACAGGGAAGGAGTCCTATCAGGTTTATGCCTACCACAACCCTTCATCCACCCTTGGCTTCGACTACATTCCAGCCCATAAGGAGGTTTATGTCGAAGGAGAAGCTTACAACGTATCCTTTATGCTCTCCCCCGGCGCATCTATTAATGCGAAAGGCGATCTGCGTTTCTTCAAGACCCTCCAGCCCCCCAAAGCAGTTTCCTTCACGATTGTCCAAAAATCTGGGCTTCGCACCAACACAACGAGTTATGGTGAGGAATCCCTCATCGGTCAACTCCTAAACCTGAGGGGCAGGCTCCTTTTCGTGCCCTGTAACGTCCCGATTAAGGTTGAGGTGGACATCCACTATTCAGGCGAAGCCAAGTATCATTTCTCAATTGACAATAAAGGGGACTACTTGAACTTAAACCAGGGCGATCTGCTCAAGGTGGACCTGGGACAACAAGTTCTATCAGTCGATATTCACTGGTGCTACAACTATACAGCCTCAACGCAAGCCCTGATCAGCGAGGCAGAGAGGTTAGGCTTCTACCTTTCCTATGAGAGAAACGAACTCCTTAGGGCAAGGAACCTTCTGGACGCCGCCGCATCCGCGCTAAGCGAAGAAGCCTATGATGAGGCCTATGCGGACCTTCGTGAAGCCTACTTTATCCTAAAGCGTGTAAGAGAAGGCCTTCCCAGCCTATACCTAAACGCCTCAGCATCTACACTATTCATCACTCCATTCCTGGGCTTCACTGCCATAGCTGCAGCAGCCCTCATCTCTGAAAGAGGACGTCGAAGACTGGTTATCGGTCTCGGCCTCTACGGCCTTCTCTTTTTGATTTTGTATCTACTTTACCCTGGTTACATCATCCTAGGCATGCCCCCAACCCTCGCAATAGTTGCCACCTCATTCCTCATAGTTTATTTCGTAGTCCATGGGCTGCCCTACGCCTTTAGGGAGAAGACCTCTAGAGAGGGCCTTTCCAGAATCAGCGCCATCATAATGGCCTTCTCCCTGTCGACAAAAAACCTTAGGCGCAGAAGGCTCCGAACCTTCCTCGCATTAACCCTCACGCTCACCTCAGTTTTCGCCTTCACCGCCCTCACCTCCATCTCTCTAGAGCAGGGGTTCGCCATTTGGCACTTGGGAAAAACAGCATCGATTGAAGGATTTCTTCTACGGAAAACATCGATGAGTGGAAAAACTCCATTCGATTCCATTCAACTAGAGACCTACAGGTGGCTCCAAGAACGGCCAGAAATAACCCTTATAGCGCCAAAAATAGAAAATATGCCACAGGAGAACTCCTTGGGGCTACTCAGCGCTTCTGCGTTGCGGTCAACCTTTCTAATTGATGGAATAGTTGGAGTGATGCCCAGCCTAGAAGCCAAGGTCACAAAAATGGATAACATTATCGTGCAGGGACGATTCCTAAAAGATAACGACCTAAACGGCATTCTCATAAGCAAGGAGGTGGCCAAGGACTTGGGTGCAGGGATTAACGACACCCTACAACTTTTCAATCAAGACTTCACCTTGATCGGAATTTTTGATGGTGGACGTTTTGATAAACTTAAAGACCTAGATGGAGCGCCCTTAGCTCCCTATAGAGTTATTGAAGCCGCAACAGGGGAAGAACCTGAACTAGAGGTTTGTCCAGGTTTCGTGACCGTTATTATGTACTGGAAAACTGCCCAAGAACTTCCAAGCATGATGTTGTCCAGAATAAATGTTCAAGTCCGAAGTGCAGAAGCAATCATGCCTATCGCCCGTCAAGCAGTTCTGAAGTGGATGGGAGTCGAGGCTCTCGCCTTCATGGCAGGACAAGCCTATCGATTGTTTATTGGCTCCTACTATCTAGCCAGTGGATTTATCCCCGCCATGATTCCGCTGGCTATAGTGGTTCTCAACATTGGGATCTTAATGAGAGACGTGATTTATGAACGAAAACAGGAATTGGTGGTGATGTCCTCAGCGGGTCTGAACCCCTTCCACATAACAGCCCTTTTCCTAGCTGAGGCCCTCACCATAGGCATTGTGGCTGGAAGCCTCGGTTACATCTTAGGGATAACCAGCTATCGGTTCCTGACCCTTCTCCCCTTCTCCCCGCCGGTGAAGCACAAGGTAGAAGCCATTTGGGGTATTCTTGCCCTGTGTTCGTCCATTACCGCCGCAGCCCTGGGCTCCGCTCTACCAGCCCTTAAAACCTCCACCATCGTCACGCCATCCCTAGAGAGGAAATGGAAAATTGAGGAAAAGCCCAAAGGCTATGACGAGCCGTGGGTCATAAGGATGCCCATTCGGGTCAGGAGGGAAAACTTAGACGAGTTCTTCACATTCATAGGGGATCATATTAGGTGGTTTAAGGGCTTAGGCTGGTTTGAAGCGATTAAGGATATAAGGGTGATTAGGGAGGGGGAGTTTAAACCATTGGCCATAGGCCTATCCTTTGCCTACATTGACTATGAGTATGGAGTTAACACAGAGAATGAGTTAATCTCCACGAAGAGCCTCGTCCCTCACTGGTACATGATCAAGCTAACTTCCATAGCTCGACGAGGCTCAATGCACCAGCGCGAACTCTACGTCTGGATAACGGCTTCCTTCATCCGCCGCCTTATTCTCCTATACACCCTGGAACACAAAGCTTAGATACCATGTCGGATTTACTTGCCCGACGAGGGCAGACGTGGGGATAAATATTTGAACATTAGAGGGTGAGAGTTGCATAGACCCCTATCCACGTTTACATCAACAATATATTCATAAATAAGCAAATTAACTTTAAATGTAGAGTCCACGAAAAGGGATCTCATAAAAAGTCTTTGAGTGGTTTAGCCTTGGGGTTAAGATCGTTCCTAGGGGCGGTTTCAAGGCTGTTAAAGCTTGCCAAAAAGCCAGGAAGGGATGAGCTTTGGCTCTCCATAAGGATATGCCTCCTCGGCATCGCTGCCATTGGAATAATCGGATTCATCATCAAATTCATATCCTTTGCGTTACAGCAGGGTGGTGGCGCCTCTTAAGATAGGAGGAAAACCTCTGCAACTGTTTTCGCCATAAGACGCCGCGGGACAGAGAATATATAGTAATGAATTTATTAACCAGAGAGAAGGATAATAAGGCAAGGGAGATCGCCATGACAGTCTTTGCTGTCCGCACTACGGCGGGGCAAGAGAGAAACGTTGCAAACCTCATTGCGGCCAGGGTTGAAACCAGTAAGTTACCCATAAAGGCCATCCTTGTACCGGAGACCATGAAGGGCTATCTTTTCATCGAGGCCGAGGGACCCCATTTTGTGGAGGAGGCTGTGGCGGGAATCAAACATGCCAAATCTAGGGTTCCGGGAGTCGTAGACTTCTCGGAGATTGAGCGATACATTGTCACAAAGCCCGTCATCGAAGAGTTGAGTGAGGATGACCTCGTTGAGATCGTGGGAGGTCCCTTTAAGGGCATGAGGGCTAAAATAACGAGAGTGGACCGGACAAAGGAGGACGTGACCCTTGAGCTGCTGGAGGCAACCTTCACCCTACCCATTACCGTCCATGCCGATTATGTGAAACTCGTGGAGAAGGCGAAAAAAGGAGGAGGATAGAATGAGCGAAAAAAAGATTGTGGAAGCTTTGGTTAGCGGTGGGCAGGCAACGGCTGGGCCGCCCCTGGGACCAGCCCTGGGACCCTTAGGTGTAAATGTCCTTGCCATTGTGAATAAGATTAATGAGATGACGAAAAGCTACGCTGGCATGAAGGTGCCGGTCAAGATAACCGTGAACACGGAAAACAAGGAGTTTGAGGTGAGCGTGGGCATACCCACCACCTCCGCTCTGCTCGTGAGCGAAATGGGGATCGCCAAGGGATCAGGGGCTCCCAGCACCCAAAAAATAGGAAACCTATCCTTAGCACAGATCATCAAGATAGCCAAAATTAAACAGACTAAACTCTTAGCGAGAAACTTGAAAACCGCGGCTAAGGAGGTTTTGGGAAGTTGCGTCAGCATGGGAATCACAGTGGAGGGAAGGGATCCTAGAGAAGTTCAAAAGGAGATGGACGAAGGAGAACATGATGAGCTTCTGGAAAAGGAAGGTCAATAAGCTTTTTATAATAGGCCTTCCACGTCTCTGGAGCAGGGTTTAAAAATGCCGCTGGACAACAAAAAGCTTCTTCAAGCCGTTAAGGAAGTTAGGGAGAAGACTGAAAAGAGAAATTTTGCCCAATCCATAGAACTCGTCATAAACCTAAAGGACATAGACCCGAAGAAGCCTGAAAACAAGTTCCAAGAAAGCATTGAATTGCCCTACCCCCCTGGAAAGGAGAATAAGGTCTGCGTTATAGCTTCTGGTGAAATGGCC
>Ga0315306_10001223_pt1 | contig 12385 bp, 10 predicted proteins | sample TDP1_MG_FD_203803 | JGI IMG/M metagenome (GOLD analysis project Ga0315306, IMG submission 203803) | Freshwater sediment microbial communities from Lake Towuti, South Sulawesi, Indonesia - TDP1 | ecosystem: Environmental > Aquatic > Freshwater > Lake > Sediment | place: Indonesia: South Sulawesi... | reverse complement strand
TGCTGAGGAGTGAACCCGAGTCCTGATCTGCCACTTGCGAAGCTTCAGCATCTGAAGCCTTGTGGAAAGCGGAAGTTGTCTACCATAAGCATCACGATTGACACGGTCGATAACTGTCGACAAGCCCTTATCATGAATCGAGTATGAGATGGGTATTCCCACCCTGCCCCGCTCGTCCTTCTCCTCCTTTGTAAATGCTCTCCACTCAGGGCCTCGGTTCACTGCATGATCAGTCAGGACGAGCCCACACGCCTGGCAGATCACCTCGCCCTGATCGTAATCTTCGACCAGTTGGTCGCTTCCACATTCGGGGCAATGGCTGACCGAACTCGCCTGGTCCCGTGGAGCGCCCATCTTTTTCCTCTCCTTATCGATGCCATGGGCTGGAGCCATCATATTCATGCGCGTCATTTCCGTAGGAACGGAAGCGAGAATCGGCGTCTCTGGCCCGAAGCGTAGGAGAAGCCCGTCCATGATATATTTAAGTCTTTCGGTAGCGCCAGCGCCGCAGATTCGACCCCTTTCCGCCCCAATAAGAGTGCCCCGCCTCTTCAGGGCTACAGTACCGCCAACGCAGAACTCGTATCCCTTCTTGGGATTCGCGAACCAACAGAGAGCTATTCCTTTTGGCGCACTCTGATACCGAGCCAAGTCGCCGGATCTCTGACCGAACCGAGGAACGACGCCCATCACATCGCGAAGCCAAGACGGCTTCTGGCGCAATAGACTGAAGCTTCTCTTCCGTCCAAGCAGAGATCTTCTTTTCTCGTTAGAAATCCTTAAAGGGCTTCCGGCGGCGTTTTGTACGCAGCCCGGGACGAAGCCCGGTCGAGGCTAGTCAGAGTGTCTAGCCGCCGAATCTAGCGGTCAAAGTGGGTCAGACCACGAACATGGATAACGGGCTCTGGATCCTAAAGGAGAAGAAACCCGTCGACGGGAGTTCGAATCTCCCCCGGGCTACCACCGTGCTTGAATGACACAGACGCCGAATTGCATTCTTCCTCTCAAAGGACAAACCTCCGTACCAAGGCGTGGTTCCTGTGGACCGTATAATAGTCATGTGATTGGAAAGCCAAGCGGCAATCACGTGACCCGAGGCTTGCAAGAGGCCAGCTTCCGCGTTGCTGCTTGTCCGATTTCTGGAGCTAGACTTCGCTGCAATGGCTAGATGAAAGCAAGTTATGGATTGGGCCTGAAGCGACAAGGTCGAAGACTAGCCAATGCCATGGCATTACAGCTTCAATGTCAGTTTGTTCGATCTGCTGCAATTGAGTCAGCTTCAAGGACTAATGACAATTGAATATCAGTAATTGTTAAGGAGAAAATGTCTAGAAACTTCATATGAATTGTCAGAGACTTTCTGCAAAATCGGTGACCGCTTGCCCCAACTAACTGTGTGCAAGAGCTGTAGTACGGTCCTATTCGACGGGCCGGAGATGGAGGAGCCAATCGAAACGATACGCAGACACAACGGGACTTGCCCTGGATGCGGAAGACGGCTCACCTTCGATGTAGGGAATATCAGAATCTCGCCGGTTGCTCAAGACCTGATGGAACAAACTCTTGCGTCGTCGGTCCGGCGTCTAGGCTTGATCAAATCACCGAACAAGAGGCCGATCGAGATGGCGTCAAGAAAGGCACCGGACCTAGTTGAGAAGCCTGTTCCGTTGGCTGTTTGGTTGAGAAGACGGAATCCCCTGACTGAAGACGGACCTGGGGTTTCAAGCCCGAAAGGAGCAGTGCCGTAGTCTGCTCAACTTTGATTGAGAACCAGATTTCATCAAAAGTCTTTTTCCAGACATCCTTTGCCTTCGCTCTTGCTCTGGACTGAGGAGTCAACTACAGTCTGAGACGTTCGTAACTGATTGTTAGGCCTTGGGCATCCCAATCAAACATTGGAACGTTGCGCCTAAGCCTCTTGTATCTCTCAACCAACGCACGAGCGATGATTGGAAGAGCGATCGTGACGTCGGTATAGCAGGTCGCTGTCCGAGCGTTTCTACCTATCTTTCCCCAGCTTTGCGCCTCTTCAAAGGTGCATCCACTCAGTCCACCCCAGACAGGCATGTCCATGGTCATCTGAGCTGCCAGACTGTGACTTTTGTCGTGTCTGGTCTGATAGCTTGCGATTACAGCGGTCTGCTGAATGAAGTTCTTCGGAACTCCCCCTCCTAGATATACAACCGCTGTCACTCTCGCCTTCTCGGTTATCCTTGAACTCTCGTCCACATCTTTCAAATTGTCCAGAACGATCCTTCTTCCCCGTCTTCGGTTTGCGAACATTATCGAGAAACCTAGTGCGCTGTCTGCTAGGGCGGGACAGAAGATCGGAACATGAGATTTGTAGGCATCGATGAGAATTGACTCCTTTTCTTGTCCCTTCTCCTCTAGTATCTTTCCCAGAAGATGAAGAATCTCCCTAGAAGAGTAGGGCCTGTTGTCCAAGAGATATGAGCAGAACTCTCTCTCAATCCATGTATCAATCTTGTAGAACTTCTGCTCATCAGCCAAGACATCATATATCCGATCTATACGCTGCTTTCTAAGCTGGACATCATTCAAGAGAGCAGAACCGACGTAGTGTCTCTGCCCTCTCGCTTCAAAGCAGTCATGATAGAGATTCGCCCCAGTGCTGACTAATACGTCAATCATACGTCTTCTGATCAAGTAAGAAATGATCTTCCGCATGCCCGCGGGAACAAGGGCCCCCGCAATTCCTAACCATATTATACAGTTTTTCTTCTTTAACATCCTCGCCCATACATCGGCAACTTCCGCAAGTTTCCGTCCTTGAAAAGCGGTTGAACGCATCCCGACAAGGAGGTCGCTGATGGTTTCCTTGCCTGATACTTCAAGTGGGACTGTCGGAATCTTCAGAAAACGGGTCCGTGTCATTCCAACTCGCTATATTGTATTGAAATACGAATAAAAAATGTGTGCAACGATGATACAGAGACAGATTTGAGGACCTTTGTGAAGGCTTCGGCATACTTCTTGAGTCCACATCTGACATTGCGGGCAGGGACGATCGGTAGGCATGCATTCATTGGATGGAGATTCATTGATCGATGAAGACCGTTAGGTTTGGTTTCTGATAGAATTTTCAATGGAAGTCAAGGCTTAAAAGGAATAAGGATGATACAATGCAACCAATTCATTGGACTGAGTTGGGTTCGGCGCAAGGAGGATACAAGGTAGATAATGCAGGAAACGCGGAGTTTGCACGGAGCTTTCCTCCCGAAGAAGTTCTTCATCGCAGCAGGATCCGCAACGAGCTCCGTTTCCCAGTTGAACGCTTTTGACGCGGCCCTAACCAAAGCAGGGATCGCGCAGTGCAATCTCGTCAATGTGTCTTCGATTCTTCCACCTGATGCTGAGGAGACCAAGAACTCGATGATTACAGCTGGTACGGTTACGTTCGCAGTGATGGCGCGAATGGATGGGGATCCTGGAGAGACTATTGGCGCAGGAATTGGCTGGACCAAGGGCATAACAGGCAAGAAGGAAAGATACGGAATGGTTGCAGAGGCGCACGGATACAAAGACAAGGAGGCAATTGAAAGAGAGCTCAAGTCCAAGCTAGATGAAATGGCGAAGATACGCGACCTGAAGATGGAAAGGACTGAGACCAGGGCGGAGTTCATAGAGGTTCCCAAAGGGAAATACGGTACCGTCATCGTAGCGCTCGTGTTTGCTCCATGGACAGAAGACGAGTCGAAACGTCTCCTGCCCAACAGCACTTGAGAACGCCTATGACCGTGGAGAGCTACGATCAGAGAGCGATTGGCTCAACAAGGCGTCTGTGAATGAAAACGCCTTCCGTGAGCAATACGGCCAGACAGAGCCCGAGCAGGCGTTTTCGACTTGTCGGTCTGGGCGGAACGTTCGATATTCTCCACAAGGGGCACGAGGTACTTCTACGAAAGGCCTTGGCGGCAGGGGATAGAGTGCAGATCGGAGTCACAAGCGACCAGCTCGTGAAGCGAATGAAGAAACCTCACAATGTCAATCTCTACGAAGTGAGGGTTGAAGGGATTAGGCGCTTCCTTCAGAATGAGAATGCGCTTGAAAGAACAGAGATAGTCGCAATTGAAGATGAGTATGGCACAGCCACCACGAGTCCCGACATGGAGGCATTGGTAGTCAGCAAGGAGAGATTCAGTGTCGCAAAGAGGATCAACAAGCTAAGGCGAGACTCTGGACTCCGACCCTTAGAACTGATTGAAGCGCAGATGATACTTGCACAAGATCAAAGGCCTATTTCGGCGAGTAGGATTAGGAAAGGAGAAATCACTCGAACGGGCGAGATAGCTGAGAAATGGTCTAGACGCAAGGCATAGTTTGTGTTTTTGCGTCTATCCAATAAACTGGAACATTGCTCAATACTCCAATTTGTTGGATGCCTGTTTTGAGGGAAGCTGATTTGGCTGAGAAACAGACGCGCTGGAATGGTTCTTCAAGTAGATTTCGGCGGACAATCTCGCGCATGGATATCGCGCTTCAGCTCGGTTGCGCTTCTTGGACCTAGTCGGCACCTGAAGCCTGCTCTTGCTTGCGGGTTGAGGTTAGTTTCTTGGCGGCCAGGTAGTTCTCCCAATACTGTGCCAAGTCTCGCAGTCTGTTTGAGAATTGCCTGCTTATGTTGGTTGGGTCATTTCGGTACTTCTTCTCAAGCATTCCGCTCCTGACCATTGCCTTGTACGTGTCGCTTAGGGTTTGAGTACTCACCTTGATCCTTTTCAAGACCTTGTATTGGAGTTCACGGAGGAACATTGGCCTCTTCTCGTCAGCGAAAGCCTCGATTATGGCCTTTGCTACACCCTGCTTCTTGACGCTGTGTGGAAAAAGTATTTGGCAGAAGGTATCCAAGTCGACTATTTTTCCCAGAGAGGCCTGACGGTCGATTCGTGGGAATACCCATACCCAGCGCCTCTGCCTCTCGTCATAGTATTCTTCCCTAGGGATAGTCCCGATCTTTCGTCTGACCAAGCCTGCGTCGCCTATTCTGAAACGTATCAACTATTGCTGGTTCTTCAATGATTTAACCTTACTCTGATATCTATCAGAATTGGCTTGGGCCGGCGTCAAAGGAGCATGATTCTCGATCAGACGCATCCTGTCGCGGCTGAATTCTGATACTGATTAGAGAGACTCGTGTTCGCGCGGCACGAGGCTGCAGTAACACAGGTTTGAGAGGGCTGTCTGACTGTTTCGAACTGGTACACCGAACGCCATTGACCTAGGCGTCGCCAGCCCGAAGCATCGGAACGATCCCTTAGGCAGGCGGTTGCCATGAAGAGAGCAGAGAACAGCAAAGAAACGTTGCCAGACCCACTATGAGATAGAGAATCAATGGGTTCGGTCGTCTATCTCGGTTTCTAAGCAAGAAAACCTCATTGCCTCGCATGTTTCGATGAACCATGTCTCAGACTTCTAGGCTTCTGCCGCCGTAGCTGAGCAGTACGCTGGGCCCTGCCCATGGCTTTTTTTCCGAGAGATGTAACAGATGCGAGTGTAGGCAATGCTACTCTATTGCAGTTGAACTTCCGACTTGGACCTTGCCGGTAGCCATTGGTCCGTGCGCCTTGTCTACCACCTGAGGCAAGAACCGCCTGATCGTGAGTCGGAATTCGTGCCAGCAGAGCCTGGCAAGAAAGGAAACGTGAAGGTGCCGTCGTTGGACAACGGCTCCCCCCTCCCCCCTTATGATATCGGGCTAGGCTGTCGTTTGGAGGAAGGAGTGAGATCAGGAAAACTGGAACGTGGATGATTCCTCCAGTAAATTGGAGAGCTGCGCTCGTCTTCGCTTGAACGAATCGGTCGGTTATGCCGTGTATCTCGTGGATGGTTGCTTCTGGGGTTCTTGCCCTTGTGGCGCCGGGAGAGGAGGTAGAGGGGGCGGAACGCCGAGTGTCTTGGACACCAATATTGCCTCTGCAATCGCCGCTCCTGAGATCGCTTGGATCACAGGGATCGGGGGCCTCTTCTGGTTGTGCTCCTCCACAAGCTTTGCGATTTCAGCTTTTTCCCCTGTTGCTAGAGCTTTCCCTCTTATGCTGATTTGAGCTATTGACGGTGTGTAGTTAACAGTGAAGACGAACGGGGCATCAATAGTCAGCTCGGATTTCTGATTAAAGTCGACTAAGTTTATGTTGACTGCAATTTGTGCTTGAGGTGGGAGAGGCTTGTCAACATCCCATAGCCGTTCACCTGAGATGTTTGTTATGAAGACATTGATGGCTATCATGGTGTCTGCTCCGGCCTGGGTACTTTCTTTCGTGTCCTTCTTAAATGAACTCCTCCCAGAACCACTATGCCTATGACGACTGAGCAGATGACAAGTATCGTCTGGATGGTCTGTGGAGAGACACCTCCGATCTTCACAGTGGTCTCCAATCGGCCCGAAACATATCCGGGTCGCTCCACTGTCAAGGAAAGAATGACATCGCTTCCCCTGAACTGTGAGAGTGTGGCTCTGCTCAATGAGATGCTGTATCTTCCAATCGGATCTGGTACGTATGTTAGTTCGCGAGCGGCCACCTGTTGATTGCCCAAGCTTGCTCGCACAACGGCTGGAGTACGGATCCCGATCTTGTCGGCGACAACAATGCTAAGAGTGGCTTCCTTGTCGGGATCGAATTCATGGGGAACTCCAGCCATGGTGACGCTGACCTCGTTGGGTTTTAGAACCTGTGGTGGGTCCACTCCAGCTCTTAGTGTGATTGTGTGGAATGCCCTTGCCACTGCAACTATTGCTGAGTTCGTTCGGTTCTCGATTATCGACGTGAGCTCTGGGCTCCACTCTTTCTCGTCATCAATAAGGATCTGGTTGATTCTTTGCAGGAAGGAGTGGCTCTGCCAGGCGATTTGGAAGCAGAAAAAGGTGAGGTTCTGAATGGGTTCCAACGGTAGGTCTTCAGCCTTTGCCAACTTGAACTCTTTGAGATGAATCTCCATTGACGCGTCAAGAATTCCGTGTAGACCTTTCCCGGTCTTGGTTCGAGGGTTGTAGTCTGCTGTGCTGTGGTAGGGCTGATGTATGTCGGCGAGGTAATGGGATACTCTCCCTAGGAGATAGAAAGCCTTGTTCCAATCTGAAACCTTCATGGCCTGCACTGCCTCTGTCGCGAATTGCTCCACGGCAAGAGCTAAGGTCCCCGTCTCAGGCTTCTTTGGATCCCAAATCTCAAGATCAATGAAATGCCTGTATTCCTCCTGCGGATCGAGATGCTTGTATATACTATCTGGGTAGATCGTAGTCTCATTCAGATAGAACTCATAGTAGCTGAGGAAACCCCTCCAAGGATCCTGTAACAGCTGCGTGGCCCTCGAACTCACAATCATATGGCCTGTGTCCCACCAAGCGCTGACCGGCCTCAAATTGGCCCGTGGACACAGGATGAAAGCAAGGACTATGACCCCGCATAGGATCGAAGCATAGGGACCCCCCCTTTTTGGCATAGAGACCAGCCCTTCTCTTCTCGACGAAAGGCCAACGTTGATACAGTCTACAAAAATTCTTTATACGTCTATCTACTGGCAGAATCAAGTGTGAATGACTTGAGAGTGCGCCTCCCGCTGATTGCGACATCTCTTCTGGTGGCATCGCTTGTAACTTCTGCCTTTTGTGAGCAGCAGACACACGGCAACTTTGCGAACTATCACACTGCTCCTGTCAACGGCATACTTATGCCCCGCATTGGGTGCCCTGCGATATTGACCTCCGGGTCAAGCTTGGAGGTATACTTCAATCCCGGGTCACAAGGCGGAAAGGATTGGGGGTTAAGGCTCAGGTCGCCCTTTATGGATCATGAGGCAAAGGTCGTGAATGCGGTTCCCTCTGAGTTTCAATCCATTTGGAAGCTCTCTGCAGAAGTTCCGAAAGAAGTCAGACGAGACTTGTACGACTTGGTCATCTACTCGCGTCAGGAGGCAGCCGTGTCATTTGTAGAACAGAACAGTGTATTCGTCGTCGGAGAATCATTTCCAGAGACATTGAGGGTGGGGGTCATCACTGACCTTCATTACGGTGTCGGGACCTACTATGCATATACAACGAAGGTTCTTCGTCGCACTTTGGATGCATTGAGCGCTCTGGACCTGGACCTAGTCGTCGGGACTGGAGACATTGTGGACGCAACTGCCGATGAGCTCCCGTTTTCAAGTGTGGCCAATGAGTTCGCCAGACTTAGGGTTCCCATTCTCTTAGCGCCTGGGAACAACGACCAATATGCCATTGACAAAGGCTTCCGCCATTGGGAGAAACATCTGGCCCCTGAATACTACTCGGTCAAGCTCGGCGCGTGGTATTTCCTCGTCTTGAACTCGGGGAACGGCCTTATAGATGAGAATCAGCTCCTCTGGGCAGAGAAGGACCTTTCAGCTCAATCAAAGGAGCTATTCAAGGTTCTTGTGCTTCATCATCCCTACTGGAATGAGGGCCACCCGTCGCTTTCGTCGAAGCTTCCGAATCTCATCAAGGCCAATGGGATAGGGCTGGTTCTGATGGGGCACACCCATCGTGATGAGATAAGACAGGATATGACCTTGAACGTTGTTACAGTTGCCCTTTCCGATGAAGGTGCAGGATATCGCCTCCTAAATCTTACAAGAACCCGGGCTGAGTACGATCAAAGAAGCCGAGCGTATGATTCACTTGTTGTTGAGTATCTCCAACCAAATGACTATGCCTCTGCAGGCTTCGCCGCCCGCGTCAGCAGTGGACTTGCTACTGATTCAAGGATGAGGTTGATGTTTTTCCTGAGAAGTCAGCTGGCTGGGGCCTCGCCTAAGGTGGAAGGCGCTGAAGTATTAAGGGTCATGGTTGCAAAGGAGCCGCAGGGGAGGGCTTCAGTTGAAGTGGGTCTGAAACTGGCCCCCAAGACAGAGAAGATTGTGAAGGTGTACTTCGAGGAGGACAAGACTCGACCCTCGGTAAGCTGCTCCTATCGAGTAGAGGGAACCACGGTTTTCCTCTCACCGTCGGCATCTGACATCGGCTTCGGAGTGGCTAAGGTGACTGTCTACTATTCAGATGACAACTCAACTTGGACGATTGTTCCGGTCAAGGTTATCCAGCGTATTGAGCAGTATGGGTTCACTGCGACAAAGGCAACGATCTTCCTAAAGATAGAAGCAGAGGACGGAGCAGGCCTGAAGGCGACCAAATATCTAACTGCACAGGTACCAGATCTCCAGCCCAAGAAGACAGAAGCCCCCTCCTCCATGGTGGAGCTGACCGTACCAGTGGCATTGATCGCGGCGCTCATTCTTGGAGTGATTCTCCTTAGGCTAAGGAAGAAGCCTCGGTGATCAATGATGCGTTGCAAGCACAGAGCAGAGAACGCCAAGAGTTCTTTTCAGGTTCCGCAAGCCGGGCGAGCTAGTCCTCAAGCCGTGCTTGTGCTTACGATTTTCCTTTCCTTCTTGGCGGTATGCAGCCTTGTACCTCTTCGAGCGGACGTAGGATCAGCTCAAGAAGCGGCGTTGGGACCGCTTGTTTGCCCGAGGATCGGCTTCCCGGCGTTCCTGCAACTGAACGAAGACCTCACAGTCGAATTTGCTGCACAGACAAGCGAGGGTCTGTGTACAGCCTCGCTCGTCAATGAGTTTGGGAACTATGATCTCAAAGTATCGCCTTTGTCAAAGTCCCCGGCAGGAAGAACAGCTGTTTGTACAGCACGGACAGATGGAGTACCGGCCGGCTTGTACGATCTGAAGATTATGTACTTCTCCTCGCCGGGAAAGCTCTCTTGGACGAAGATCGAACCGAACAGCGTCTGCGTTAGGAAGAGCTACAGCTTGCCACTCAGGGTCTTTTGGGCAACGGATGTTCACATAAACACGAGTCCGGAGAGGATTCAGAATTTCAAGGGTATTGTGAGACTGATCAACTTTCTCAACCCAGATCTGGTTGTTCTTACCGGGGATGTCGTCGACAACCCGAAGGAGGAATACTTCAAACTAGCACATCAGCTAGTTTCCGATCTGGAGGTACCCATTGTCCTTGTGGGTGGAAATCACGATCATGCGACTGAAGCGAATTTCTTCGAAACATATCTGGCGCCTTGGAACGGAAGCCTGAATTTCGGGCCTATACACGTCGCCACTTTAGACACCGGACATTACAGCATTGACGGGAAGTTGACAGAGAGTCAACTCAGCTGGCTTGAGGGAGACCTGTCAAGGCACGCAACCATGCGTTACAAGATGGTCATGTTCCATCACCCGATGTTTGATACCAACAATCCCAAGAATGAAACCGTTGAGAAAGTTTATGGAATATGCTTGCGGCATGGTGTTAGCCTGATTCTGAATGGGCATATGCATCGTGACATAGTGTTTCGAGGCCCTGTGCTTACCTTGGTCAACCCCATGGGGTATCCAGGAGGAACTCCATACACAGGCATTAGAATTCTAGACTTCACGGACAGAGGAATAGACTGGCGATATGCGGGAAGCGAGAAACCAATACCGCTCTACGACTTCAAGATATCTTTCTCGCAGCCCAACGACGGCTTGAATCTAGGGATGGTGATAGCTCTTGACAACGGCTGGGAGATCCCGGTTGACGGAACCTTGAGGCTTAGGATAGGTCTTGGGCAGAAATTGACCGTTGATGGAGCACCTGTAAGTGATGTGCTCAGCCTTGAGAAATATCAGATCGTACTTCTTGGGATTCACTTGGGCATTCGAGATCAGCGAAGAATATTCGTCTATTCAATTCCTGACAAAGATCCCCCCGTTGTGAAACTCAATGCGCCTCCCGTTGTGAGAATAGGAGCAATGGTCACTCTCGTGGAATTTGCCTGGGATGCATGGGATGATGTTCTGGGGTTGGAGAAGATTGAAATGTATTACTCAAGTGACAATTCGACTTGGGCAACAGCTAGCTTGATGGAAACTAGATCTCGGTATTTTTGGGGGTCAATACAACTCGAAAAATCAGTCAGCAAAGTATTCTACTACGCAGCTGCGTGGGATATGAAAGGCCAAAAGAGCTCAACTCAAATCTACTCTCTGGTTATGGCCGGAGAGAAACCTCCGGAAACGCCTATGCAACCTTGGTGGATTCCCGTGGTTGCAGCGGTCATGTTACTGGTTGTTGCGATAGCCGTAATGAGAGTTCGAGCTAGACGTGCTCGCCATCAAGAAGACTAGATACGAATTGCCAGAGTTCTTTCTGCCTCGGACCAGACTGTCATTCTCTCTCCGACTTGGAATTCTGCTTCCGGGGGAGCCTCGATGATCAGTGTGGTACCTCCCATTTTCGCCATAACGCGTTGGTTCTTTCCCAAGAATGAAACATGGTAGACTTCACAGTCGAATCTGTTATCGCCATGCTTGCCGGTGTGGAAGTTCTCTGGTCTGATTGTGACTAGCGCTTGGTTACCTTCTTTCGGCGGATTTAGAGGGTCGGATGGAACAGCCTCCACAAATCCTCCAGTGTCAAGTTCTATCTTGATTGTTCCATCAATTGTTGCCACCTTTCCTTTCAGGAACGTTCCTTGACCAATAAAGTCAGCAACGAAGGCATTCTGCGGTCGGAAGTAGATATCCATCGGGGACCCGATCTGCATGATCTTTCCAGTATCCATGATTGCAATTCGATCTGAGATACTCATCGCCTCTTCCTGATCATGGGTTACATATAGAGTTGTGATTCCGAGGTCTCTCTGGATCCTTTTTATTTCGGCTCTCATCTCAAGTCTGAGCTTCGCGTCCAAGTTGCTCAGTGGCTCGTCAAAGAGAAGGACTCTCGGGCTAATCACCAGTGCCCTGGCCACGGCCACCCTTTGTTGTTGTCCTCCGCTTAGCTGATGAGGAGTTCTGCTCTCTAACCCTTCTAGGCGAACCATCCGTAGGACTTCTTCTACTTTCTTTGCGATCTCTTGTTGAGGTTGTCTTTTGATTCTTAGTCCAAACGCTATGTTCTCGAACACTGACATGTGTGGCCAAAGTGCATAGTTTTGGAATACCATGCCAGTGTTTCTCTTGTGAGCCGGGACGGTTGTCACATCGACTCCGTCAAACATGATTGTGCCTGAGTCGGGGAGATCAAAGCCAGCGATTGCCCGCAGAAATGTTGTCTTTCCGCAGCCACTCGGTCCGAGAAGAGTATACAGCTCGCCATGTTCGATCCTCACTGAAGCGTGGTCTATTGCAACGACTTTTCCGAATCGTTTCTCAAGCTCGTGGGTTTCGATCAGCATCTTGGTCTTACAACTCTCATATGCCGATAAGTGTGGTGGCTCTCTTTCTCAAGATCAGGTTAGCGCCAACTATCATAATTAACTGAACGATCATCAAGACGACTCCCATAGCTGCAGCTGGAAACATTCCTCCTCCAAGGGCATAGTACTTCTCATACATCTTGAAGGTCATG
>Ga0315306_10001222_pt1 | contig 12388 bp, 9 predicted proteins | sample TDP1_MG_FD_203803 | JGI IMG/M metagenome (GOLD analysis project Ga0315306, IMG submission 203803) | Freshwater sediment microbial communities from Lake Towuti, South Sulawesi, Indonesia - TDP1 | ecosystem: Environmental > Aquatic > Freshwater > Lake > Sediment | place: Indonesia: South Sulawesi... | reverse complement strand
ACGGGGAGCATACAGGTACGATGTCTGGCCGGCCCTCAGCCCGCCCATAGCGACGCCGCCGCCGTCAGTCGAATTCTCATCGCTCTTGAAGTACAGGAGGATAGGCGTCTCAGCCTCAACCACCAGGTGCCTCACCTTAAGCCCCGACGCCGGCAGGAACGCCCAGCTGTCGTTGAACTCAAACTCCCCATAGGCTTTCTGGAACTCGAGGTCAGCCACCTTCAACGCAGGTTGCCCAGCGCCAGACGCGACAAATCCCCGCTTGGGAGGAACCGTAGCCTCAGGCATAGGCCCGCTTCCATAGAAGAGTTTGCCGAGGAAACCGCCCTCTACAGCCGGGTAGAAGCAGGTCTTAGCCCTGAACTCTCCGAGGGCGAAGGTCTGAACCATCACGTTCCCCGAGGCCTCAAGCCTGTAGACGATGTCAGGCGTCAACGAAAGCTCCTTGAACCCGTTGGCGGGCAGCCTGAACTCTGCCACCTTGGTCTCGTTCTCATCCCAGACTGTAACATCGCACTCCTCGAACGCGTAGACCCTCTGTGGAAGGCCGCCTACGCTGCCCCGCGAAGGATACCTGCTCTCCAAAGCGAGGAAGATGAACTCCCTGCCGACATATCCCCCGCCAACGCTCGTCTGGAACGTACTCACCCCTGAAGACTCGGTCACCTCAACCCCGCCGGCCAACATCACAGTCAGCGGCTTGTCAGCGACGACCTTGAAGACGCTCCCGTTAGGCAGCGAGAGTTCAACCCGTTCCATTCTGTTCAACGTGAACTCCCCCAGCAGCTTCCTCTCGGGGAGCAGGAAGGCCGAAGCACTTGTCCCATCATGGTCGCCTATCAGCACAACTCGAGCGCTCAACTGGACCGACCTTGGGTCAAGCCCCGTCGCGCCTCGGACAAGGATGACACTGGGCACATAGCCATAATAGGTCTGTGAACCCGCGTCAGATGCGCGAACCAGGGCTCCTTGAAGGCTCAAGGAAGCGGAAGAGACAACCACGAGGCTTAGGACCATCACGTAGGCGATAGCCGCTCTTCGCGTCAGAGCCATCAGGATCGAGGGAACCTCCATCTCTAGCCACCTAGACCTTGTGGAGATGCTCGAAACTCTTAAAGCCTCAGCTCCGACGATAGCCGTCCGCGGCGGTTCTAGGTGCCAGAAGAAACGAGAAACTCGTCACTTAGAGACCAAACGTTGCACGGGTTGGTTCTCGCCACGCCTACGAGGCTGTCCGTTCTCTGCCTCCTAGCGGCTGGCGTCCTGCTCTTCAGTCTGACGATGGTCCCAGTCTCAGCGTCGTCCGACGAGCAGGTCTACTACGGCCATGTGCCGAGCAGGATCTGGCGGTTGGCAAGCCTCGCTGGGCGGACCTGGATCAACCCGACGACGATCATGGACCACGCCGACCTCGTCCTCATAGCTGCAAGTGAAAGCACTACAGCCACAGTCTACCGGCTGCCCGAGAACGAGAGGATAGGAAGCTTCAACCTGAACAAGTTCCAGCGCGCCGACCTGAGCCTACCGAATGGGAGCGTCTTCAAGGTCGTCGCTAACATGCCGCTGACCGTCTACCTGCACGGCGGGAGCTGGGTCGACGGCAGGGACCAACCGATCGGAACGAGCACCTTCTACACAAGCACCAACGGAGGCTACATCGGGAAGGAGTTCATCTTCCTCGCCCTGCAGCCCACGGGGCCCGGCGAGAGCGTAGGCCGAGGCGGAGACCTAGTCCACAGAATATACGCCTTGGAAGATTCCCATGTCACGATATGTGATGAGAATAGCACGGTGGTAGAAGAGGTCGCTATCAAAGCAAACCGCGCCGAGGCGCGTCTCCTGACGAACTTCAACGTGTACCGGCTGGTCTCCACGGGAAACATTATGCTTGAAACCTTCATCATCGACGTCGCCCGAGCTAGGACCGTCTTCTACCCTGCTGTTGAAGGCGGCTTCGTAGGCAGGCTCTTCTACGGCAGCGGCGTAGGCGAGTACATGACGCATGGAAGCGCGACGGAACGAGCCTTCGTGGTGACGAGCGTTGACGACGCCAAGGTACGCGTCATCGACCTAGACAGCCAGAGGGAGTTCGAGACCCACACCGTGAGCGCCGGAGGGAACCTGTCCGTCTTCTTCAGGCTGCCCCATATGGCGGTGCAGTCTGACAAACCCATCGTCCTCATGTTCCAAAGCAGCACAGGGGACAGCGGCCTGGCCTTCGGCGGCTTGAGAGCAGGCCAGGAGGCCTACTACCAGGTCCCTGAAGGAGAGAGCTGCATCTTCACGTACAAGGAAACGACCGTCACGATCGACGCGATGAACTTCAGGGTTCCAGCAGACTCTATCATCCCCTTGAACAAAGGCATGCATAGGATCAGCGCGAACGAGAACATCATCATCCAGATAGTCAACATTGGCGGAGAGCAGGGCTTCGGCACCTTCGGAGCCAGCGTGCCGTCAGCCCAGTCGCTCAGCATCACGTACGCAGACCTGAGGCTGAAACCGATAGGCGAGGAGACCACGTGGATCTACTATGCCGCCGCCGTGATACCCGTCGTCGCTATCATACTCGTCTGGCGAACGAGGAAGAGAAGGAAACCTTAGCACGAGACCGAACGAGACTGTGAGCGTACCGGGCCGCGGCTGAGACGTGGAGAGTCGCGCGTCATGTCCGAGCCCGACGCCCTTCCCTCAGCCTTCAGCCCTCAGGCCTGTCTTGACGCGTTCGGCGACTAGAGCAAGGAGTCGAGCGAAGGCCTCAACCGGCTGGTCCAAGCCTCGCATCAACGCCTCGGCGCACTCGTCAACAGAGATAAGCTTCTCCAACCAAGCGTACGCCAGGAGCGCCTCAGCCGAGTCTCCGATCACATGCCTGTCCAACCTCTTCGGCAGCAGTTCTCTGAGGCCCACTCGTCGGACGGCCTCCGCGAGCACCTTGTTCCCCACCTTTGAACCCTTAGGGCGCCCCGTCTGCCTCGTCAACGCCAGAGAGTAGACAAGGTTGACGAACGCGTCTCCCAGCGCGGCGAGATCACGGTCGACGAGAATCTTAGACAGCCTCTCGTTCTCCAAAGTGAACCCCTCAGCGTCCAACCCGAAGCCCTATCGTGTTCAAGCAGGAGCTGGTGCAACAACGACTGAACAGCTCACCGTTCAAGCCTGGGATTGCTTGAGAGCCTGCTCAAAGCTCTGTCTGAATGCGGCCGCGTTCTCCCTCAGCTTGACCGCAGCTCGTCTCAGAGCCTCGATGGGGTTCTGCCCCTCCTTCGTCTGCACCCGGAAGATCGCGGAGTTGATGAGAGGGTGGGGAATCGAGTACCCGGCGAACTCGACCGCCTCGTCCTTCAGCAGAAGGTCTTGGAGAGCGTTACAGAACGTGTGTCCTTCCCCTACGATCTCAAGCTTGACCTCGTTCTGGGTCTGCTCTATTACTTTCAGCTCCAAACTCATCCCTCCTCAGACCGATCGTACTTTTGGAGTTACCGCTCTGCGTCTCCGCCGCTGTAGTCTGATGCTGTCTTCCGCCTCTCCACGCTGCCGCAGTTGTCGCATCTCAGGAAGGCTCTCTCGCGCTTGAGAGGGTGGCCGCACTTAGAGCAGAAGGCTAGGAGGACCCCTAGGTCCCTCTCAACAGTGTTAAGATGATAGGTCCTGTTCATGGTGCTCGTAACCTCCGCCCTGATCACGTCTAGAGGCCTGAACATCTCCTGCACGGTACGCACATATCTGGGCCCAATCGTAGAGACATGAAGTACGCCCTGAAACGGAACGCTGAAAGTCTTCTCGCCGATCTTCAAGATGTCGACGATAGCAGCCTTCTCCTGAGTTACCACGACCCTTCCGATGACCACGTCGCCGACGCTTGGAACGACCGGCTTCTCTGAGAGAGGCTGAACCTTCACACGGCGATCCGTGCGGTCCATCTCGGACACGCCGATCCTCATTGAGTAGATCGTTCCCTTGTCTTCAAAAGTGCCTAGGCCGGACGAGAACTCCTCTGTAACCCCCAGCTTCTCGCCTGGCACCACAAGCTGCCCAAGCTTTGTCTTAGCCGTCAAGGCTCGGAGGCTCTCCCAATCCGTGCCACTAGTAGGGGCAGAGGTGATTTAAACCATTCACCGTTGGCAAGTCCGTGAATGGCGGATCGCGTCTCGTGACGTAGACGCCGTTCCTGCGAAGAGAAGGCGGCGTCAAGTCAGCTCAGGGTTCACTCCGGTGACGGCCTACCTGTCACGGCTGGCCGGGCTGTACGAATAGACAAAGCCTTTAAGCTATGGGAATGAGCTTCGAACATCTCCTTGCCACATCGACTAACGGAGCGACGGGATAGGAGAAAAACACCATGGGGATCGACGAGGTAAGATCCGATTTCCTGGCGCCGGCGAACCGTTTCCGGTTCGCGCCCTTCTGGTTCTGGAACCATTGGCTTGAAGATGAGGAGCTTAGGTGGCAGATCCGTGAGATGAACGCGAGGGGCGTCGGCGGCTTCATCATGCATGCCCGCCATGGCCTATTGACGCCCTACCTCTCTGAGGAGTGGTTCAAACGGGTAGGATCCGCGATTGACGAGGCGTCCCGCCTGGGGATGAAAGCCTACCTGTACGATGAGTACAATTGGCCGAGCGGGCCTGCTGACGGTAAGGTGATAGAAGAGAACCCGGAGTTTAGGCAGTCCGGTGTTAAGATCTCTTGGAGACACGAGGTCAAGGGGGCCGCGCACGTCGAGGAGACGCTGGCCACGCTCGATGGACTGGTCGCGGCTATCGCGGTTCCAATGGAGAAAGGCGCTGTGGTAGGCTTCCCTGAACGTGTCGTCGATCTCACCGCCGCCGTGGGTAAGGATGTTCTCTCTTGGGACGTGCCTGAAGGCGACTGGCTTCTCCTAGCTTTCGCTAGGAGATTCTTCGTCGGGACCTTCTTCGGCGGCTACTTGGACCTCTTGAACAAGGACGCTGTGGCGAGGTTCATTGAGGTAACCCATAAGCAGTACGCGGAGCGGTTCAGGGAACACTTCGGTCGGACGGTCCTAGGCATCTTCACCGATGAGCCGTCGAGCAACCACAACCCTGAGGACTGCATCCCTTGGACGCCTACGCTGCCGGAGGAGTTTGAGTGGCGGAAACGCTATGACCTGAAGAAGGCTCTGCCCGCGCTCTTCATGGACGTAGGCGCTAAGACCGCCAAGGTTCGATGCGACTTCTCCGAGGTCGTTGCTGAGGTCTACAAGGAGGCCTTCTTCAAGCAGATCTACGACTACTGCGATAAGGTCCGGCTTGCGTCTGTAGGCCACGTCCTCTACGAAGGCGAGCTCTACCAACAGGTCAAGCATGAGAAGGACTTTTTCAGAACCGCTGAGTTCATGCACTACGCTGGCGTAGATTATCTCACGGAGACCACGTGGCCTAAGCAGGGGGAGGGCCTCAACAACCTGGCTGGGCCTAAGTTTGCGAGCTCAGCCAGCCACTTCTACCGGAAGCCCTTCGTGATGAGCGAGGCCTTCGGGTTGGCCAGTCAATGGGCGATAAGCCTCAGGACCTTGAAGTGGCTTACAGATTGGCAAGTAGCCCTAGGCGTCAACCTGATCATGCCCCACGCGTTCTACTACTCGGTTCAGGGCTTCAGAAAATGGGAGTGTCCGCCCGACCAGTTCTACAGAGCACCGTTCTGGCCATACTACAGGGGCTTCGCAGACTACGCCGCAAGGCTCTGCAGTCTCTTCCGAGACGGAAGCCATGTCGCTCCGGTCGCCCTCCTCTATCCGGCTAGAAGCCTCTGGGCGGCGATCGACCCGGACTCCAACGCGGTCGTCCAACGCCTAGTCGCAACCTTCAACAAGGTGAGCAGCGGCCTGCTAAGGGCTCACTACGACTTCGACTACCTGAGCGAAGAACTCCTCTCGTCTGCCGATGTCACGGGCGGCGTCGTCAAGGTTAAGGACAAGGCTGGCGAGGTCGTCGAACGGTACGAGGCGCTCGTCCTGCCCTCCGCCCCCGTGGTCTCGCGTAGGACAGCTGAGAAGATAGCTGAGCTGGCAAAGCACGGAGGCAAGGTGATCTTTGCAGGAACCCCGCCTAGCCAATCGGCCGAGGCTGGCGTCGACCCATATCTTGACGCCCGAATGGCTGAGTTGCTCGGGCCGCTTCGCGAAAAGGCGGAGGAGAAGCCTACCCTCACAGCTAGGAAATGGGTGGGACCCAGCGGCGGTTTGGTCGTCTGGTTAAGGGGTTTGGACGAGGCTGCGGAGCAGATGGTGGAGGCCGCCCTCGCGCAGGCCCTCGGAGAGATGGTCCCAGCTGACGTCTCGATAACAGACGAGCATGGCCGAGTAGGCGACATCGTCTACCTTCACTACGTGCGGACCGGCCGACACTTCTTCTTCCTCGTCAACACTTCCCGAGAGAGAGCACACCGTGCAATGGTTCAGGTCAGAGTCGGGGGACGGCTTGAGCTCTGGGACCCGAACACGGGCGAGTCTCTGCCCATCCTAGTCTATGAGACTCACGTCGCGGAGACAGTCGTCCCGTTGAGCTTCGAGCCGACCCAGAGCCACATCGTCTCTATCGAGCCCCGCGGGCAGGCCGGGCCGCACGTAGAGGAGACCGACCTGGCAATAGAGCAGGTTCAGCCGGGCCGAGTGGAAGGCTTTGCTCTGAGTGACGGCAACCACCATGCTACAGTGCGTGTCGGCGACGACGTGAGAAAGCTGACGGCGACCACGGCTGATGCGCCTCCTCCTATCGAACTCGTCGAGCCCTGGGCTTTCCACGCCGAGCGTATGAACGCTCTGCCCCTGCGTAACTGGAGCTACCGTGTGGAGGCGAAGGTACTCGGTAAGGATTCGGCTACAAGCTTCCATGTCTACGAGACATCTTTCCAAGCTGCTGAGAAGCCTCGGGAAGCAAGGCTGCTCATGGATGGCCTGGTCATCGAGAAGGTGTGGCATAGAACCGCGAACGTGGACGTTAAGGTATTCGTGAACGGGACCCAGGTGGAGAAGTTCGAACAGGGAAACTACCTAGACCATCTTGTGCTTGAGGCAGACGTGACGCCGCTTCTCAAGCAGGGCGAGAACAAGGTCGCGGTCCGAACCGAGGGTCACCTCTACGAGATACCCAGCTTGGCGCATCCGCCGATCCTCATCGGGCGGTTCAGCCTCGTGAAGACCCGTGACTCCTGGGGCCTCAAGCCTGAGCCGACCAGCCTCTCCTATGGGTCGTGGGCCGAGCAAGGGTATCCCTTCTACTCCGGCGTGGGGGTCTACGAGAAGAGCTTCAACCTGTCGGAAGCCTACGTGGGCTGCCGGCTAACGTTGAGGCTTGAGAAGGTTGCAGACTTGGCCGACATCTCGGTTAACGGGAGACAAGTAGCCGTAAGGGCATGGGAGCCTTTCGAAGCCGACATATCAGCGTACGTAAACCAAGGCGAGAACACCGTGACGATCAAGGTGGCCAACTCGATGCAGAACCTCGTCGTCGAGCCTAAGCCTTCAGGCCTCCTTGGGAAGGTCAAGGTCGTGGGTGAACGCCGGGTATCGCTTCAGTACTGACGCCGTACGGCCTGCTTGCCTCAACCATGAAAGCTTTTCACCTCGACCCGCGCCTTCACGGGCAGGTCTGAGATTTGACTATGAGACGCGAGAAATACTCCGCAGGGGTTTGGATCTTCGGCTCATGCCCTGACCGCTTCGTCAGCCGGGGCTACAGGGACGCCTTGGCGCTAGAGGACCGTTTCAAACTGCTCACGGAGGTCTCGGGCATCAGGGGCGTGGAGGCTCAGTACCCTTCAGACTTCTCGAGCTGCGATGTAGACCGCGTTAAAGGGCTTCTGCAGACCTACGGTCTGGAGCCCTCGATGGTCTGCATAGACATCTACTCTGACCCGAGGTGGCAGAAGGGATCCTTGACTGCCATTGATGGATCAGTCAGGCAGGCTGCGGTCGAGACGGTCAAGGAGGCGATGGATGCGGCCGAGCAGCTGGGCGCGATGCAGGTGAACTTCTGGGGAGGGCACGATGGGTTCGACTACCCTTTCCAAGCAGATTACGGCGAGGCTTGGACGCGACTGGTCGAAGGCTTGAAGGAGTGCGCGTCGCACAAGCCAAACGTTAGGTTGTGCTTGGAGTACAAGATGAAGGAGCCGAGGACGCACCTCTACGTAGATACGGCTGCGAAGGCTCTCTTACTCGCGAACCAAGTGGGACTCGAGAACGTAGGCGTCACGTTGGACACAGGCCACTCGTTGATGGCGGGCGAAAACATGGCTGACGCCGCGTGCATGCTGAGCCAAGCCGGGAAGCTCTTCCACCTTCACCTCAACGACAACTACAGGGATTGGGACCACGACATGATCGCGGGCTCAGTCCACTTGTGGGAGTACCTTGAGCTACTCCTGTGGCTTAAGCTGCTCGACTACAAGGGCTGGTACTCCTTGGACATGTGTCCCTACCGCGAGGACCCCGTATACGCCTGTTCAGAGAGCTTCCGAAACGTAGACGCCCTAAGAGAGGTCGTAGACTCCCTAGACCTAGGCCACCTTCGCCACGAGATCAAGAGGGGAAACCTGCAAGAGGTTCAGCCACTTCTAAGAGCAACCCTGATAAGGAGCCGTTAGAGGGGGCCTAACCTCCCGGACTGAGCAGAACCAGCTGAAAGCCGCACAACTGCATTCCCAAGAGGAAGTCGCCGTCCTCTCCTCACCTAACCTACTTGGACCACGAGACTCGGATCCATCTCTTTGAGGAGCCCCGAGATCACTGAGGCAGCCTTCTCTGACGCCTCTCGGTTCCAAGGGATCCTCCGGAGCGTCGCAACGCCCTCAGCAGGGTAGAGCACGAGGATGGTCACAAACCCCTTCTCCCTGACGAAGTACTCGTAGCTGTGAAGCCTAACCTTGAAGCCCCTTCGCTGGAGCCTGTACAGAAGCTCTAGCCTCTTCTTTGAGTCAGCGAATACTCGGGACACGGGGATGGTCAGGTCAACAGCCTCGTTGAGGATAGGCTCATGTCTAGCTTAAGCGTTGAGCCTTGTGCCTGTCTGCAGCATGTTTGATGCGAGACGCTGCCTCTGGCTCTATGCTGATGCGAAGATGCCCGGTAGCTCTTTGAGCGAGTAGATCACGTAGTCAGGATGTTGCCTCTTGACCTTGAACCAAGGGTGGTAACCGTCAAGCCTCAGCACGGCGACGGTTCTAACCCCGGCTCTCCTCCCTGCGATAACGTCTTCCTCCATGTCCCCCACGTAGGCTGATGCTGAGGGTTCGAAGAGCCCCATTCGAAGGAGGGCTTCTTGGATCGGCTTAGGCGAAGGCTTCAACTCGCCGCTGTCTTCCAGGCCGATGACGACCTCCAAGAACGCATGGATGCCCTGCCTCTCAAGATGCTCCGTCAGAAAACCCCGGGGGATCTGAGAGACGATACCGAGTCTCAAGCCTCTCTCCCTTAAGTCACGTAGCACCTCTACGACCTCTGGGAAGAGCCTTACCTGGTCTTTCACTGAGGCGTAGAACCGTTTGAAAAGCTCATTCGCCTCCGCCCTTGCCTCAGCCGCCGGTACGCCAAGGCCCTCGTAGAACGCCCAGTATGGAAGCACAAACCGCCTTCTGAACTCTTCCAGCCCTAAGGTGGCGCCGGTGAAATGCGCAGCGACCTTAGCGTTGGCCTGCCAGACCGCCCAGAGGTCGTCGAGTAGGACGCCACTAGCGTCGAACAGGACCGCCTTGACCTTCTCCGTGCCTGACGCCGCGTTCTGGGCCGGGTCTGAAAGCCGAGGCATGGCGCCTCAGCCCGATGGACTGACATCGTAGTAGACGCGGAAGCCCTCTTCCGTAGGGGCTGCTTCCGCGATGTGGCAGCCACCGATCTCGCTGATGTTCTTAAGGTGGGTTCCGCTGCACGGTATCGGCGCGCATCCTTGGATCGTCACGATCCTATAGGTTCCCAAGGCCGGCAGCCTGTATATGTTAGGGGCCTCAGGCGCCCTCCTTAAGAGCTCCTCGTTTGAGACCAACTCCACCGTCACCTCGGCTCCCCGAGCTATCATTCTCGTCTCAAGCTCTTGGGCGTTCGCCAAGACCGAGGAGCTGGGAACGGCCCCTCTGTACTCGACGTAGCATCCCTCTCCCAGCCATGAGCCAAGGGTCTCGATGCTCCTCCCAACTGCGACGCCTAGGCAGTGGTCTAGCAGGTGGCCTGCCGTATGCCTCCGCATCAGCAGGTATCTCCAAGGCCAGTCGATCTCGCCTTGAACGGAGCCGGCTGTGGGCTCTCCTTCCTGAGCCTTTCCCCAATGAACAAGGACATCCTTCGCCTGCATCACCTTCCTAACCTCGACACGCAAACCTGCGGCGCGGAGCATGCCTCTATCGGAGGGCTGGCCGCCTATCTTTGGATGGAAAACTGTCCTGTCGAGGACAAGGTAGAAGAACCTCTTCTCATCAGGCTCGGCTCTGAGAATCGAGCCCTCGAACCTAGAGAGGTAAGAGTCCTCCCAGTAGAGGAGCTTGGTTGACGGCATCCGCGCCGCGACATCTTCCAGCTTCAGCTTGTCAGCCTCCTAAATGGAGTCAGAGAAGCCGTCTCCGGCGACATAAGGGTTACGCGTAAGCATCTTCAAAGAGTCTCAGTCCTCCGCTCTCTCTGCTTGGATCCCGGTTCGAATCCTCGGCAGGTCAGTGGTTGTTCGCAATGGTAAGGGTCGGCATCGTAGGCGTCGGAGGTCCATCTTCCTCTTGCAGGCTGACGATTCGGGTCCGCGGAAGTCTGGAGAAGAGGCCCGGCTCTAAACGTGGAAGGCGCCGATTTAGCCACCGCGGGTTTGTACATGTCATGTGCTAAGGCTTATATAACAGCGGTCGCGTTTCATAGCGATGCCTCGTCGTTCTGAGGACCCAAAAAGTCATGGAGGAACAGGTCATGAGTCGCCTGTTTCTTGGCCCTGAAGAGGAAGAGTGGGACGAAGGGAAAGAAGAGTGGGAAGAGGAGGAAGGCTGGGAAGAGGAGGGCCCAGAAGAAGAGGAGGACGAGTGGTAGAGAGCTGAGACCGTCCTTCTGCTTCCTCGCTTGAGTTTGCTTCTAGCAGGACAGTTGCTGTATGGTTAGGGTCGCAGTTCTAGACCAGGAGAGGTGCCGCCTTAAGGACTGCGGCTTCATATGCCACCGCTTCTGCCCGCCTGTAAGGAACAAGGTCGAGGCCATAGCCCTAGACGAAGCAAAGGCGAAGCCCGTCATCGTTGAGAGGCTCTGCGTAGGATGTGGCATCTGCATCAGAAAGTGCCCTTTCAAAGCGATATCGATCGTGAACCTGGCCAACGAGCTTGAGAAAGATTGCAGCCACAGGTTCGGCGCAAACTCGTTCAAGCTCTACAGGTTGCCGACCCCGTTAGCTGGCAAGGTTACAGGCCTGATAGGGAAGAACGGAATCGGCAAGACGACTGTGCTAAAGATCCTAGCCGGAGAGTTCAAGCCCAACCTGGGAAGGTTCGACGACCCACCTGAATGGCCCGAGGTCGTCCAGAACTATCGCGGGTCTGTTCTTCAAGACTACTTCATGAGGCTGAGCGAGGGCCGTGTCCAGGTTGCTCACAAGCCTGAGTACGTCGACCGGGTGCCCTCGGTGGCTAAAGGCACCGTCGAGGAGGTCCTAGAGAGGGTTGATCAGCGTGGAGGGCTCGCGTCACTCGTTGACAGGTTGGAGCTACGGCCTGTCTTGGATCGAAGCCTCGATGTGCTGAGCGGCGGCGAGCTTCAAAGGGTTACGGTCGCGGCGGCCTCGCTTAGAGAGGCGGACCTCTACCTCTTCGATGAGCCGTCCAGCTACCTAGACGTACGGCAGAGGCTGATGGTCGCCCGCGTCATCCGCAGCCTAGCGGAGGCGGGGAAGATGGTCGTCGTAACGGAGCACGACCTGGCCGTGCTGGACTATCTCTCAGACCACGTCTCAGTCTTCTACGGAACGCCCGGCGTCTACGGGATCGTTTCCCACCCGCACGGCGTAAGGGAGGGCATCAACATCTTCTTGGACGGATACTTGGCCGATGAGAACGTCCGGTTTAGAGAGGACAGGATAGTCTTCCACGTGAAGCCGCCTGCCTACATGCGGACGAGTGAAAAGCCTCTCTACGCGTGGGGTGCCATGGAGAAGCTGTATGAGGGCTTCAGGCTGACGGTTAAGCCGGGCGAGGCCTACGCGGGCGAGGTGGTCGGCATCCTCGGCCCGAACGGGATTGGGAAGACGACGTTCATCAAGCTCTTGGCCGGCATCGAGAGGCCCGACCGCGGCGACAGCCCTGGGACAGGCCTGAAGGTCAGCTATAAGCCGCAGTACATATCAGTTGATTATCAAGGCACGGTTGAGTCGCTGCTGAAGTCTGTGGCGGAGGCCAGGTTCGGCAC
>Ga0315306_10001219_pt1 | contig 12405 bp, 10 predicted proteins | sample TDP1_MG_FD_203803 | JGI IMG/M metagenome (GOLD analysis project Ga0315306, IMG submission 203803) | Freshwater sediment microbial communities from Lake Towuti, South Sulawesi, Indonesia - TDP1 | ecosystem: Environmental > Aquatic > Freshwater > Lake > Sediment | place: Indonesia: South Sulawesi... | reverse complement strand
TCAGCAGATTGTAAGGGACGTGCACGCTGGGGGTTTCTGGGGGTCGCATGAACCAGCAGTACTTGTACAGGCCTGTGAGCTTCGTTCTTTCTCTCGCATCTTCGATTCGTTTTCTGTCAAAGTAAGCGTTCTCAAGATCATCCAACTCATCCATGTAACGTGGGATGTCGACCATTGAGATATTTCGTGTTCCGACAAACCGCTTCAGTGTTAGCAGAACCATTGACCTGGGCGAGGCATACTTGAACCAGACTTGAGGCGCAAGAACATTGCCCTTGGATTTCGAGATTTTCTTCCCCCCCTTATCGAGGAACATCTCGTACTGCACGTGCATTGGCGGTTCATATCCGAGTATCTCGCGCGAGATTCTGTCGTTCACTGCTACCGAGTCTGCTATGTCTTTTCCGTAAGCTTCGAACCTGACTCCGAGGGCACGCCATCTGGCTGCGAACTCTCCGGCCTTCCAGCTTAGTTTACCTTCTCCCCTAGCATAGTCTGCCTCGCCCTTGTATCCGCATCCTTCCAGCCATTTGCGTTTGATCTCCATGCCTTCGCACACGTAGAGAATCTTTTCCTCTTTCGGGAGGAACTCGTAGGCTCTTGTTGTGTAGATTCTTCCGCAAGAAGTGCAGGTCGGAAAGTATGGCAGCGCTTCGAGGTACTTTTCCTGCCCGGTCTCTTCCTTAACAATCTCCCCTATCCGCTTCGCACTTTCCAGAAGCAGTCGCATCTCGTCTTTCAGCATGCCCTTCGCATATGCTTCAGCGCCTGCGATGGAGGTGTACTTGACTCCGCACGTGTCCAACGCATCTAGAAGGAGACTAACCATGTGGTCCCCGTAGCTGCTGTGGCACTTGAAAGGATCAGGAACTTCATTAACGGGAACGCCGACGAACTTCTGGAGAGACTTTGGCAGCCCGGCGGGAACGCTTCTTAGACCGTCCTTGTTGTCTGAGAATACTATCAACTCGGAGTTGTAGCCCTGCTCTCCGAGAGCCAAGGATACGGCATAGTTGCGTGTTACCTCACCCAGGCTGCCGATGTGAGGGATTCCGGAAGCGGCGACCCCGCTCTCGACCCTTACCAGATCTAGGCTTCTGCCCAGCTTCTTCTCCCTGTTCACTATGTCGACGGCGATCTTGTCATACCAAGTGCCGTGCCCAATCACATCGTCCAATGCTGCCGACGTTCCTATGGTGATGTCGCTGGAGCTTATGAAGAGCTCGCGAGTTTTATAAGGTTTCATCCTCGAAGGACGAGTTCCCTGTAGACATTCTCGGCGAGCTCAAGGACCTCTTGCCGAGTTCTTTCATTCTGGATTGCGTTGTGCCAACCCAACGCCATGGCGTAACCAACAGGCTTCGATATGGGGTAGTGCATGATACAAGGTGCCAGAGCCGCCAGCACGTTCAAATGGCCGTATGTTCCAAGTATTATCACGCCTGTGATCTGAGGATGCTTCCGTCGTTCGTCAGGAGCCTGGGCTTGGGATCTTTCGAAAAGAATCTTCAATAACGAGGGTATTGTTCCCGAGTAGACCGGGACGCCGAAGACAACGGCGTCTGCTTCTGCCATCTTCTGCAAGATTCGGGGAACATCGTCGTCCTTTAGGGGGCAGTCGCGTTTGGCACGTGAGAGGCATTGGTAGTTGCAGCCTTGGCAAGGACGAATCTTGAAATCAGCCAGTTGGATGAGTTCTGTATCGATGCCCTTCTTCCTTAGCGTCTCTAGAGCAAGGTTCAGAAGGTCAGCTGTGTTCTTGTTGATTCTGGCACTGCAGGACACTCCGATGACTCTCATTTCTCTCACCTGTATTCTTCTGTATTCACTTAAGAGTTACGTCCAGCCTTCTTGACTGAGTTTTCGCAGAGTCCTAACTGAATCGTCGCCCAAAACAAGGATAGGAGAGCCGGCCACGTCCCCGCTCAATCAGTTTATTAGATGCCCTTAACAGAGATTCAGTCATGTCGTTGGATGAGAACCAGAGGAAACCGGGCTTTGCAAAGACTGATGAACCCAAGTGCGCAGCCCAGCCCAACAATGAGTCAGGAAGCATTTTCGTCATCCAGAAGCATGCAGCCACTCATCTGCATTATGATCTCAGGCTAGAAAGGGACGGAGTCCTCAAAAGCTGGGCGGTTCCAAAGGATCCTCCTCTAGACAGAGCCGTGAAAAGGTTGGCAATGAAAGTCGAGGATCACCCAATAGAGTACGCCACTTTCGAAGGCACAATCCCAGAAGGCGAATATGGGGCCGGAACTGTCGAGATCTGGGATAGAGGAACATATGAGACCGAGAAATGGCAGGAGAATGAGATAGTAGTCAACATTAGGGGCAGCAAACTATGCGGCAAATACTTCTTAATCAGATTCAAGAAGCAAGAGGAGGCTTGGCTACTCTTCAAGCGCTAGTTCGAGTCTATGACCTCTATCCTACATGAATAGTTAGCAAAGAGAATAATGTGTTATCAAAGCTTCGAAAATCTCCGCCATTGCGATCTGCCTGGGAAACAGCTTTTGTCAAAAAGGTTCTTAGGCTTTGTGAAGAGCCTGGTTTCTTGGTTCTCCCGCTTGCTGTTGACATTGTCGTTCTTTCGCTTTGCCGTATTGTTGGAGTATTGCTCAACTACCTTCCTTTCTCGCGTATTGTTGTTAGAATAGGGATTCGCACAAAAATGCCGATCAGTATTGGAAGTAGGAGGAGGAAAGATGGCCCTAAGATCTCCCAAATGATCCCACCGATGATGGGCGCTGGAATGGAGACTAAGGCTTGAAAAAGGCCCAGAATGCCTCGCCATCTTCCAATGCATTCTATTGGGACCAGTTCAACCATCAGAGGCGTTACACACACATATTCAGCAATGATTCGGAATCCTGACAGGATAGCTGAGACTATTAGAAACTCTGTAGATGGCGCAGAAACGAGTATCAGAATAGAGGTCCAATACAAGGGTTCCACAACGTAGATAACCCGCTTACGCCCAGTTCTGTCGGCTAGATTACCGAGATAGGCAGAAAAAAGGATCTGAACTGCTAGCGAGGTTGTGATCATCCCGCTAAGTACGAACTGGTCCGCACCCTTAATCTCGTGAGTGAAAGGCTGAGAAAAAGGGGCAACCATGGCTGCCGAGAAGCTGCTTACAGCGGAGAATACTATCCACCTCTTCGGCGTAGTGCCTCTCCTGAACACCTCACGGTAGTCCTCTAAGAAACTCGTATTGCGCTGCAATTCTGGTCTGTCGATCTCCGTCAGCCGAGTGGCCAGAAACAAGAAGAGCGCGAGGTCAGCTGCGAGCTGGATCCAGTATAGAGGTCTGATGCCATCGGCTCTCATGCCCCCAAAATGGGTTATCACCAAAGCTGCCAGCGTGGGTGCAACGAGGGAAGGTGCAGCGAAGACTCCGTCGCATATGCCTTTGCAGCTGGCTCTGTCCTTGCTCTTCAGAGAGACATCACAGATCGTCAAACAGCTGCCCACCCTCATAGCTAACGCGGACAGGAACATGGCGGGGATAATGATCACCCAATTCGTGGCTGTAGCGTGCATCAGACTCACGACGAGAGACAGAACAACACCCGTCAGGAAGATCTTCCTTAAGCTGTACCTGTCTTGGAGCCACCCAACTGGAACTGAGATGAAGGCTCCCATCACGTGTGAGAAGCTGTTGACCACGCCAAGTTCGATCGGGTCTGCGCCGAGAGCTCTGACGTAGATGCTGTCATAGGGCAAAGTCAGACGCTGGAAGAACCTGTTCATCATGGATCTTGCTGATATGATCCTCCAGTTCCTGCTCTGCCTCGTCCATGTGCGGAAGGACTGGATCGTAGCCTCGGCCATGGCACCAGAAAAGGCAATCTTCTGATATAAGCGTTGGCTTAGATACAGAGTCTCTGAGAGCAGAGAAAGGAAGCTGGGACCAAGCTCGGTCAGATAAAACCTCCTCACTTGGTTTGTGTCTGGTAGTACTAGTTCAGAAATAGTTCCCTAGATTCGTGAAAGATATGAAGGAAATGTCGAGATTCCCTTGATTTGGCACTACGGTGGTCTTTCTAAGACGGCCGATAGACGGTCTTGTCACGGCCTCTTCTCTTATGTTCCCCTAGGGGTTCGAACAGCGTACGCCCACGCGCCATCGGGTTGACCATTGTTGTGGTCTGTCGATACGCGCATATTAGTCTCAAAAATGATGAAAACTCGTCTTGCGCCTAGATTCATCCCAGTAACCCATAACAAGACCAAGCCATCTCTCATGTCTAGTGAAGATGTCTTTGTCCGACTTTTCGAACTCGAAAACCTGATAAAGACTGCAGCGCTTGAATATTGCTGGACTGCTCCTAGAACAATGAGAGATATGTTTAAATCATTACATTACAAGGGACTATCAAGTTGAGAGAACGAAGCATGGTGCCCATCACTAAGCGAATCAAGAGGTTGTGAACCATGTCTGAGAGCTCGTTGAAATTACTGAGATAATCGATGAGAATCTAGGCGCATTTCAGATAGAGGGGGATTGATATTGAAAAAGAAAGAGTCGAATAAGCGAGCTAAGGAGATGGAGAGTCTAAAGGAAGCTCTGAAGACTGAACAAGAAAAGTCGAAGGATTACTTGAACAGGTTGAAATATCTGCAAGCGGACTTTGAGAATTACATGAGACGTATGGAGAAGGAGCTTCATTCAATAAGTGAAAGGGGGAACGAGAAGTTGATTAGGAACCTTCTCGATGTTGTTGATGACTTGGCCAAGGCGGTGGAGGTAGGCAAGAATACGAAGAATATGGATGCTCTTAGAGAGGGTGTAGAGATGGTTTACGGAAATCTCTGCGCACTATTAGAGAGAGAAGGATTAGAGAAAATAAAGACTGTTGGACAGCCTTTTGACCCTGACACACATGAGATCTTGGCAGTAGTGCCATCGAAAGAACACGAGAATGGAATCATAGTAGAAGAGGTTAGGAAGGGTTTCATGTTTAAAGGCAAGGTTTTAAGGCCGAGTATCGTGAATATCGTAAAAAACATTGAAGAAGGAAGTGAAGAAAAGTGAGCGAGACCAAATCCAGAGAAAGAATCCTGGGAATCGACTTGGGAACAACTAACTCTGCAGCTGCTATTATGGAAGCGGGGAGACCTGTCATAGTTCCCAGTGCAGAAGGCCCCACGATAGCCGGTAAGATGTTTCCGTCAGTGGTTGCCTTCACGAAGGAGGGTCAGCTCCTCGTGGGGGAACCTGCCCAGAGGCAAGCGGTCATGAATCCTGAGGGAACGGTGTTCGAAGTAAAGAGGAAGATGGGAACAGACTACAAAGTAAGAGTGTACGACAAGGAGTATACTCCTCAGCAGATATCCGCTTTCATTCTACAGAAGATAAAGAGAGACGCCGAGACTCTCTTGGGTGGGAAACTGACGAAGTGTGTAATCACGGTTCCAGCCCACTTCAATGATAACCAAAGGCAGGCTACGAAAGACGCTGGTGAAATCGCAGGATTCGAGATTGCAAGGATCATCAACGAGCCTACCGCTGCCTCATTGGCATATGGCTTGGACAAGCTAGAGAAAGAAATGAAAATCATGGTCTTCAGTTTCGGCGGAGGAACAAACGATACCACAATAATGGACTTCGGCGGAGGAGTCTTTGAGGTTCTAGCCACAAGCGGAGACACCCAACTTGGAGGAACAGACCTAGATAGCGCAGTGGTTCAGCACTTACTCGAAGAGTTTCGCAAGCAGGCAGGGATAGACCTTAGAGACGACAAGATGGCTATGAGGAGGCTTAAAGAAGCAGCGGAAAAGGCGAAGATAGAACTCTCAACCTTAACCACTACGGATATTGACCTACCTTTCATTGCCAGTGATGCAAGTGGTCCAAAACATCTCCATATGACACTTAATAGAGCTAAGCTTGAGCAGTTGACCTTGCCAATAGTTCAGAAGATTCACGATCCCATAATGCGTACTCTCTCAGATGCAAAGCTAACCCCAAAGGACATCGATAGAATTATCCTGATCGGTGGTCAGACGAGGATGCCTCTGGTCAGGAAGACTGTTGAAGACCTTATGGAGAAACCTGCAGAGCGTGGAGTAGATCCAATGGAGTGTGTAGCTGTTGGTGCAGCCATCCAAGGAGGCGTCCTAGCTGGCGAAGTCAAGGACCTTTTACTCTTGGATGTCACCCCCCTGTCTCTTGGAGTTGAGACTCTCGGTGCTGTGTTCACAAGGATAATAGAAAGAAACACTACAATCCCGACGAAGAAGAGCCAGATCTTTAGCACAGCGGCAGACTTCCAGACTGCTGTCACAATCAACGTCCTTCAGGGAGAAAGGGCCATGGCAGCCGATAACCTATCCTTAGGAATGTTTAACCTGACAGGTATACCTCCGGCTCCCCGGGGAGTCCCACAGATCGAGGTAACCTTCGATATTGACGCAGATGGCATACTGAACGTATCAGCCAAAGACTTGGCCACAGGAAGAGAGCAGAAGATTACCATTACGGCTTCCACCAAGCTCTCGAGCAGAGAAAAACAGCGCATGGTAAAGGAAGCTGAAGAATTCGCTGAACAGGACAAGAAGAGGAGAGAAGAAGCTGAAGTCCGAAACAATGCAGATTCATTGATCTATACCGCAGAAAAGACAAAGAAAGACCTAGCAGACAAGCTGAGCAAAGACCAAATCGAAAGAATAGACAAGGCTATCAATGAGCTGAGAGAAACTCTCAAGGAAAAAGATGTTGAGAAAATCAAGGCAAAGAATGAAGAAGTAGCCAAGGTACTGCAGGAGATTGGAACAGTCGTCTACCAACAGGCAGCGGCTGCGACAGGTCCAGAGCAACAGGCTGGTGAAACTAAGGAAAAGAAAGATAAAGTTGTTGACGCAGACTACGAAGAGGTCAAATAACATCCACATCCTGATTCCGGGTCACTAGCAAATGAGCGGAAAAAGAGACTACTACGAAGTTCTCGGAGTCTCGAAGAACGCTCCGAAAGACGAGATAAAACGTGCATACAGAAATCTTGCTCTAAAGTATCATCCAGACCGTAACAAGTCACCTGACGCTGAAGAAAGATTCAAAGAAATCTCCGAAGCTTACGCTGTGCTCTCAGATGATGAGAAACGACAGCAGTACGATCAGTTCGGCATGGACGGTATAAGCGGGAAATACACTTGGGACGACATATTCAGAGGAACAGACTTCGACAGTGTCTTCAGGGACTTAGGATTTGGCGGGTTTGAAAGCATCTTCGATATCTTCTTCGGGGGAGGTCCACGCAGAAGACATGGTCCGCGAAAAGGAGCAGACCTGAGATATGATCTCGGAATTACGCTAGAAGAAGCAGCCTTCGGGGTAAAGACCGAAATAAACGTTCCTGGCTTAGCAGTCTGTGAGACATGCAATGGTTCTGGAGCAAAGCCTGGAACGAGCTCGAAGACATGCTCAAAATGCAACGGCACAGGCGAAATCAGGCGGACAAGGAGCATCGGATTTACCCGGTTCGTCGAGGTTGAAACTTGCAGAGAATGTGGTGGAAAAGGAGTATACGTCAAGAACTTGTGCGAAGTCTGCAGAGGTGCGGGAAAGGTCCAAAAGCTTAGGAGAATAAGTGTGAATATTCCAGCCGGGATCGATGAGGGCTACCAATTAAGATTGGGTGGCGAAGGGGAACCCGGGATGAGTGACGGTCCCAACGGAGACCTATATGTCTTTGTTCATGTAAAACCTCACCGTTTTTTTGAGAGAGAGGGAGACGATCTTCTATACAATGCTCACATAGGATTCACCCAAGCCGCACTCGGGTCAGAAATAAACATACCAACGCTTGATGGAAAGGCCAAGCTGAACATACCAGCTGGGACACAGACAAGCACAATTTTCAGACTGAAAGGTAAAGGCATACCACACCTCCAAGGTTGGGGTCGCGGGGACCAACTTGTCAAGGTCACAGTCAAGACACCCACGAACCTAACCCGACATCAAAAACAACTTCTATCGGAGCTCGCAAAAGAATTAAATGAATAGGGCGAGTTCGGCTGAAAAAACGATATGATTATATACCTCAGTCTTTGTTATCAGAGAGGTTCCAGATGTTGATTCAGCGATTGGACGAGAAAGCACGTGTTTGCGAAGGTGGAAAACTTGACTGAAAAATTGATACCAAACTTGAAAATGTACTGTTTTAATACCACCTTGATAGGAGTGCTGAAAGGAGTTGCTGACTATTTTGGAATGCCTCTTAGTAACCCCTGGTTGTTTGGCGGATCTGGGCACGCCTTTCTCATCAACATCCATGAACAGCTTTGCCCAAGTGGACCATACTGCTGGAACTTTGAAACCTTCCTAAAACTGGTCAGGAATCTTGGAATCGAGATAACAAATCTTGGGTTCTTTTCTGCAAAAAGCACGCCTGAAGAGAGAAGAAAGGTTGAAGCCACTTTGAGAGAGAGCATTGACGCTGGAACGCCGTGTTCCCTCCTAAACATGGAGAACCAGCTAATCGCAGGATACAATGACGAACGATTCATTGTGCAACAGCCATGGCCAATGATGGACTTCCCGCCAAAGACGTTGACGTTCGAAACTTGGAAGGAACTGGGAGACGAAGTTCACATCGACTTCTTTACCTTTGCCCAAAGGGAGAAGGCTAGCGACGAAGTGATAGTGAAGGACAGCTTGAATGCCGCGATAGACATAGCAAGAAATCCAGAGAGATGGAGACAGGAGCACTACTATGTTGGTCTTCAAGCCTATGATGCTTGGATAAAGGCTATTGAAGATGGCTTCGGCGCAAGCCATGGGAACTGGTGGAACGGAACGGTCTGGTGCGAATGCAAACAAATGGCATCAGGGTACTTCACAGAAATTGCATCCAAACATAGAGCCAAAATCTCGAAAAAAGCAATGGAACTAAGCAACCAGTACAAAGACCTTGCTGAACTCCTAGACAAAGCCAGAGACAAGCAACTTGCTAGCAACGAAAAAATCGAAGTACTTCAGAAAGCAAGGAAAACTGAGGCATCTTGCATCAATGAGATTGAAGAACTGCTAAAGATCCTTGGATGACTGCCAACTCCGCCTAGGGAAACACTGCCTGAAAGAATTATGATTCAAGCCGTTGTGATGTAACAGTTCCTGTTCCGGAATCACAATCGACCTTACCAATCTCTAATGGGCATATCCTCTTGCAACGCTATTAACGGCGTTATGTTTATTAGTTAGGAACGTGCTATGCGTTGTAAGGTGTCAGATATGGGTGACCGCGTTTGCATCAAGGATAACTATTTCTGAAGACCGAACTGACAAAGTCTGCAAGTCAAGAATAAGAAAAATAAAAGATGTCGTCGGCAACACCCCTCTCACGCAAGTAGAGACTTTGAGTCAAAACAAGATTCTTGCGAAACTTGAATACTATAATCCAATTAGTCTTTCCGTTAAAGACAGAACAGCAGTATATATGCTCACTGGACCGCTTGAGAGGGAAGAGGTAGATCCTGCCAAGGACGCCATATGGATTGAAGCTTCCTCCGGGAACCTTGGGATTGCATATGGAAAAATAGGGAAATTTCTGGGTCTCAAGACTATGGTTGTAACCCCGAGTATCGTTGGAGATGTAACGTTCAAGAGAGTGATGGCAAACGCTACCTTCACCGAGACCACCCCAGGCGGCTATTGCCCACGCGGAGAAAGGGATGGAGCCCTAAAAAAGGTCATGGACACATGGTTGACTAATCCCAGTAAATACGTATGGAGAGACCAGTACAGCAACGAAGACAACATAAAGGCGCACGAGGAGACAACGGGACCTGAAATCTGGAAACAGACAAAGGGGAAGATAACTGCACTCGTGGTTGCGACTGGAACTGGCGGAACAATAATTGGAGCCGCACGCTATTTGAAGAAGAAGGATCCAAGGATAGAGGTTATAGCGGTCGAACCACAAGTCAATCATCACGTGCAAGGCGTGAGGAACTACAGAGAATCCATGAAGCCTTCTCTTATCAAAGAGAACGAGGACTTGATAGACGAATGGGTGGAGATCAAAGATAAAGAGGCCTTCGAAGCTACAAAGCTTCTTTGGGGGAAAGGGTATCCTGTGGGAACATCTTCCGGCCTAAACTATGCCGCTTCGAGAATAATTGCTAAGAGACAAAGAAACGGGCTAGTGGCAACTGTTTTCCCAGACGCTCTGACCAATTCCTTCAGAACAATGCAGAGCTACATACTAAGTGGGAAAATCGAGGACGTTTAGATTGCTGCACTATTGAGATCAGACACTGTTGCTTCGCTATACCACATTTCAGATCTAGCTTACTCACGTTCTAAGAGTATTCTGACTCGCAGAATGATCAATGTCAGAATCAGAAGATAGAGACTATAGTGGAACTTTCGAGTACTTGATCTTCGGCGCCCAAACCTGTATCCGGGGCAGGATGGAAATCCCAATCAAAGTGCCGAAGACGTTCAAAGCAACGCTCTTAACCATGTTAGGAGTGTAGAAGGGAAACCAAATGATGAAGTTATGAAAGCCCAGAACAGAGAGGTTGAAGAGTAGGTATGGGATGAGTGCTATGGCCCCTGAAAACAGAGATATACTCAGCAGATATACCCTTTCGGCCTTTCCGTTAAGGTTCTTGGCGATCGGGAAGAAGTATAGCAAATCGAATGCTAGGCCACCAAGCGCATATCCGAAACCCACGAATAGGGAGTATATCTGTCCTGGGCGGACGATTCTTGTAGCTGTGGAGACTATGAAAGCCATCGTTGCAACCCTCCCGAATCTTCCTGTCAGCGCCGCTAAGGTTAACATGAGCAACCAGCCTAATGCTCTCTGAACCACGCCGTGAACTTGTGTGATCTGACTGATGACTGGTCCAAGGTAGATCTCTGAAACTATCCACAACGAAGAGAGGGCTGAGATCAAAGCCAGCTCTTTAGAGTTGAACCAGTGATTCCTTCCGAATCCAGCGTATCCCATGTTCCTCTGCTCTGTTCCAGCCATTTTCTCAACCCAGCCGCAAAGGCTTTCTAGATGACAGGACGCAAATGCCACCAGTAAAGAGAAACATGAAAGGGCCTATCCAGAAGAAAGTAATGCTGATCAGGCCTGTTGGCGTCACATATAATGAACCGCCAGCCACGAGTAACAGTAAGGGCAACCCCAAAATTAGCAGAGAACACGTTAGGTAGATTGCCCCGCCAGCCCTAAACCGCCCGCTTAATACCAACACACAAGCAATTAGGGAAGCAATGGTGACTATCGGCGGAACCACAAGTGAGAACAAACCTAATGTGAACCATGCTATGCCGCCTCCTAGAGCACCAGCAAAAAAGAAAACGCCTGCTAGGAGATACGATAAGATGGCCCACAACCCTCCCAGCATTCCCAGAATCGAACCAACAATTGCCCTTTTGGGCCTTCTTTCCTTGGACAATCAAGCTCTCTCCAGTAATCTGGGTTTCACCGGCCTAGAAAGGTGAAGGAAAGAGTACTCCACCGAAGAATACATACGCCGATATTAGGGATATCACGGCGTCAAGAACCGTAGCCGCAGTGAACACGACGAGGGGCTTGCCACGACCAGTTTTGACAAGATCTCTGAATCTCGTTTCCAATCCAATGCAAACGAAGGCCATCGCGAAATACCAGCCCCGAATCCCTTTTGTCACATTCAGTATGGCGTTTGTCGCTGAATTGCCTAGTGCAGGCAAGAGTAGGAACGAGAAGACGAGAGAAGCAATGACAAATCCTAGGACGAACTTTGGGAATCTATACCATATCTCCATCGGTTTCGGTTTATCGTCTGCTTTCCTATCCACTTTAACCACCCAGTACAGAGCTAGCAAAAACGCTGTAATCCCTATCAGCACATTCTGAGACATCTTAATTATCGATGCTACCTGCACTGCCTTCTCATCGTACAACGCACCAGCGGCTACAACAGCCGGCGTGGTGTCGATGGTTCCGCCGATCCATGCACCAGTAACGGCCGCCGGCAGGCCCGCTATTCTCGCCGCCATGGGCATAAGCACAAGCATTGGCATCGCAAACAGCAAGACAAGTGAAATCGTATAGCTGACTTCTTTAGGATCACCTTTGACTGCGCCGCCAGCTGCTATGGCTGCAGATACGCCACAAATTGACGTTGCACTGGCCATTACACATGCGAACGACTTGCCCATACGCATCTTGATCGCAAGGTGATAGCAGAAATACCAAACGATAAAGAGCCCCAAAGTAATTTCGAATAGGCCGACCGCACCCGCGGATAGGAGAACATTGAAGAGAATCTCAGCGCCCAACAAGACGAGGCCAATCTTTATGAAGAGCTCTGTCTTTACAGCGGACTTGAGCCACTCTGGGACACCGATTGTGTTGCTGATTATTAACCCAATCAACAATGCCCATAGCACAAATT
>Ga0315306_10001216_pt1 | contig 12415 bp, 7 predicted proteins | sample TDP1_MG_FD_203803 | JGI IMG/M metagenome (GOLD analysis project Ga0315306, IMG submission 203803) | Freshwater sediment microbial communities from Lake Towuti, South Sulawesi, Indonesia - TDP1 | ecosystem: Environmental > Aquatic > Freshwater > Lake > Sediment | place: Indonesia: South Sulawesi... | reverse complement strand
TCGAACGCTACGAACTCTATAGAGACTCAGGAGGCCCAGGAAAATACAGAGGCGGTTTAGGACACACAAGGACATATAGAATTCTTGGTCACGAGGCGGGCATAACAATAACCTATGAACGATCCAAATGCCCACCGTGGGGTTTATTTGGAGGCAAGCCGGGTGCAGTTAACAAGGTAATCGTACAACAAGAGGAAGATGGACCCGAAACAGTTTTGAATAAAGCCACCAACTTCCGGCTGAAGCCTAAGGCGCGGTTAATCTGCCTAACCGGCGGTGGCGGAGGATACGGAGATTCACTAGAGCGGGGTCCAGAGATGGTGCGCCTAGACGTTATAAGGGGCTACGTTTCCTTCAAGAGCGCGAAAGAGGATTACGGCGTTGTGCTTAACCCAAAAACTCTTGAAATAGACTGGAAGGCAACAAAAGAGCTTAGACATCGAATGAAGACAGGATGACCAAACCAGAAAGAAAAATGGGAGGGGGGAGGTGTACCCTACGCCTTCCCTAGCTTCTCAGCTAGCTTAACTAACTCAGGATGGATAACCTTCCCTTTATCTGTCAGCTGGACTTTGTCCAGCCAAACTGACGTGTTAAGGCATATACCATCACTGTGTGATTTGGCGGGCCTACCATCTGGGGGTAGAAGCATCGGGCCGACGTTTCCAACGCCCCACTCGGTGCCACCCCAGACTCTCTCGTCCTCCAGACAGACACCGGTTAGTATAGCGCCTGGGTGAAAACCATAGCATACATGGGCCATCAGAAACATGTTAGGATCATTGAACCCTTTGAGCCATGCCTCAAACTCCGTAGCCTCCTTGCCACCTTCAATCTTCACTATTTTATCTGCCTTAACATGCAGTTTTACAGGCTCCTTGAGCAAACCAATTGGCACCAAGGATCCATCAAACACGATAGTGCCATTAACCGATCCAATCTTCGGCGTCCAACCTATTTGCCCTGATAGCATGTGAGGACCAGGCTTATCTGCGTAACCCACCTCGAGCAAGATCGGGTGTGTAGGGTCCATCTCAAAAGTTACATCAGTGCCCGCGGGTGTAGTCATACGCATCTTTTTCGCTTTCTTAGTCAAATCCACAACCTTACCCTGAAACTCTCTTAGCGTTGGATAGTCAACTCTACCTATGCACCTAATCATCATGTTTGTATCCATTTCAACAAGGCATAAGTATCTAAGCTTCTTGTTCTCCTTCATCGCTATATCCCATGGCGTGGAGTACAATAGCCACTTTGAGTTAAACTCAACCCAGGCATCGGCTTCCTTCAATGCACCAGTGAGTGCCTCCACGGGTAGCATGGGGTCTGCTGCTTTTCCAAGACCCAAAGGTGACGCAAGCCATATAACCATTGGCTTGGCATTCACAGCACAGGCAGCCCTAGCTGTGGCTTCAACGACCCTAAAATCGACTTCTGTGTCGGCAGTTATAACGAATGTTTCCGCAGCCTTGAGTTTGAAGAGTTCTCTGACGAGAATGTCTGCAGCCTTACCTAATTCGAATTCATAACGTTTCGACATTTTTCATCGCAGACTACTTTTACCTTTATAAATATAAGAGTTTCTAGCATAAGAGTTTCAGCATACGAGGATTAATAATCTCTCTGGACACTGACCATAGGCAACAATGGTTGTAGATAGAAGTAGCAAAAATTCTCTGGTGGACTTTGTTGACAATTTGACAAAGACATAAGCTGAAAACAACATCTATGAATATTCGACACACCTCAATAAAGTAAGAGATCGCCTCCTAAACATACAATTCTTTTTTAGGCTCGGATTCGTGTCTACCAACGGATGGGTATGAGAAGATTTAATCGCACAGTCTGGGAACTTTCTCAGCCCTTTCGAGGCCCATGTTCGCCTCGAACATGTTGACTACGTCTCGCATAATCTTCTCTTTTTCTATAAGCAGAATCAGCCTCGTTTAATTAATAAAAAATGAGAGAAGTGTTAGGCTTTGCCTAGTTTCTTGGCTAGTTTGGCAAGTTCCGGATCTACTGCTTTGCCCTTGTCCCAGATTTGCGATGATAGAGGACGCTTTAGCGACGGTTGACATGAATGAAAGGCTCGCAAAATACGCAGAGCTTCAGGAATACATAATGGAGCTATGCCCGAGCCTGTTCATCTAATGATTACAGGGCAACAGTATGTATACAGGACCACGTCAAAATACCAGCTGTCGAAGACCCAAGCGCTGCCGTACTTGTAATAGCTACAACTACATTCACAGACGCTGGCAAATAACTAAATAGCAAAAGCCTTCTCCTCTTTTTTATATATTCAGTAACGTATTGTCAATTACGATTTTCCTTCATTATAAGGAAGGGTATAAAGTTCCATACTAGCCGCGAACTAACAGAGGGCTATAGTTGCGATGCAGAACTACCTCGATTGGCCTGCTATGAAAGATCTCAGTACAGTCGTAGCTGTTATGGGCTATAACCACGTTGTCAGATTTTGGCAAGTCTTTCCCTAGAATAGAGCCAAACACCAGAAGAGCTTTCAGACTTCATATCCTCTGCTTTTTTGCGTTATCAAAAAAGAATATAATAAAAATCTTGAAGGAAACGGACACTGAAAAATTTATAAGCGATAAACTCACAGAAAATCAATATGTCAACTTTGGGGAGTAAAAAATGAAAGAAGAAAGAAGTTCAAAAATGTTTATAATGACCCCGCGGCAAATAGCCGTGACGGCAATTTTCAGTGCACTTGGCATGATAACAACAGGCATGGGACTAGCTTTGCCAGGATATCTCCCAATGGTAAACTTTGAGCTCAACGGAACCTTTATGGTCATCTCAACCATGGCTGCCGGACCAATAGGCGGAATAGTTGCCAGCATACTAATTTCACTGGTTTCCGCGGTTGGAATTGTTGGAGCTTGGTGTTACTGGCCTCACATATTCCTGCTTGCTGCGTTCTACAAGAAAACATACGATATAAAGAACCCCGCCGTAAAGACCGTCGTTTTCTGGGCTGTCACAGCTCTTGCATTATTTGTGCAATATTTCGCTTGGTGGTGGCTGTATGCAGCCGTATTCAAGATAATGACTGTGGAAGCAATGTTTTACTATAACATGTTCGCTGGACCTTACATCGTTTACCTACTTATATGGGGACTAATACCGTACATCGTATTAATGACGACTCCGAAATTCGTAAGGCCCGAATGGAAGTTCCCTGGAACCATAGTCATTACTGTGGTGCTTGCAGCGCTTTCAATTGCTTTGGGGATACTGTGGTGGTAGGAGAGGGTGACTATGGAAACATGGCAAATGGCTGGGGCAATCATAATGATCGTCGCCATTTTCATAGTTGCAATATACTTTGAGAAAAAAGCCTCTAAATAAAATCCCCCTTTTTTTAAATAAATATCATATTAATAGCGTCTTCATCAGATTGAGGAGTCGGTAGATCATGCCATACAGACTTGCTACGGACATAGGAGGAACGTTTACCGATGCTGTGTTGCTGGATGAGGCCACAGGTAGGATAAAATTCACGAAAGTTCCAACAACTCCTAAGGAATTCGCTATCGGCACAATGAACTCCATAGATAAGTTCGGGATTCCGTTGGAAGAAGTATCATTTCTTTCTCACGGCACCACTGTTGTCATCAACGCGCTAATTCAAGGAACCGGCGCAAAAGTTGGATTGATCACAACAGAGGGGTTTCGTGATATATATGAAATGGGCAGAGGTAACAAGCCTCAAATGTACGATCCTCTATATAGAAAGCCCAGGCCACTGATTAAAAGAAGTTTAAGACTTGAAGTTAATGAGCGCATAAATTACAGAGGCGAAATTTTAAAACCACTAAATGAGGAGCAAGCTCGCAAGGCAGCTCGAATGCTTAGAGAACTCGGCGTAGAATCAATTGCCGTTTGTTTGCTGAACTCGTATGCAAATCCAATCCATGAAGATAAGGTGGAGGCGATAGTAAAGCAAGAGTATCCAGAAGCGCACATTTCCCCCTCTCACGACTTAACACGTGAATACCGTGAATATGAGCGCACAAGCACAACGGTTTTAAATGCTTACGTTATGCCTATAACAGAGCGATACTTAGCCAGTATAGAGGTTGGTTTACGGGAAAGAGGCTTCAGGACTGACTTGATGGTTATGCAGTCTAGCGGAGGAATCATGACTTCAGAAGTAGCAAAGCTACAACCCATTAACATAGTCGAATCAGGACCAGTTGCTGGCGTTATTGGGGCTATGAGTTTAGGAGAGGCGCTTGGTTATGAAAATGTAATATCGTTTGACATGGGTGGAACCACAGCCAAATCCTCCGTAATATATCAGGGTACACCCAGAATCACAAGGGAGTATACAATTAGGGGCCACCCGATTATGCTTCCCATAATTGACATAGAGGAAATTGGTGCAGGTGGGGGAAGTATTGCTTGGATTGATGCCGCAGGAGCACTGCATGTCGGTCCGCAGAGCGCTGGAGCGGAGCCTGGTCCAGCTTGTTATGATTTAGGTGGAATAGAGCCAACTGTTACTGATGCGAACCTTTTAGTGAATAGGTTAAATCCGGATTACTTCCTTGGCGGAGAGATGAAGGTATATCCTAATCTTGCGAGGAATGCTGTTCAAAAAATTGCAAGCTACTATAAAATGGATCTCACTCAAGCAGCTTATGGAATTATTGAAATCGTGAATGCAGGCATGTCAGGACTGCTTCGAGCATTAACAATCAGGCGTGGCTATGATCCTCGTGACTTTGTAATAATAGCCTTTGGCGGCGGAGGGCCGATGCACATAATGGCTTTAGCTGAGGAACTAGAGATTCCTGAGGTAATTGTGCCGCCCGTTCCGGGAAACTTCTCAGCATGGGGCATGTTAATGACTGATCTTAAGTACGATTTCATCAGAACTTTTGTGAATTCGATGGATAAAACTGATATGGGGCAATTGAACAACATGTACGAGTCCCTTGAACACAAAGGCATCGATGTATTAAATAGGCAGAAAGTAAGCGAGGAAGACATACGATTAACACGCTATGTCGATGTTCGGTATTCTGGCCAAGAACATGCGATAATGATACCTCTTCCAGCCGAAATCCTAACTGAAGACCACAAGAGTATGATTTGTAACAAATTTGATGAAATGCATGAACTAACATATCGTCACTGTGCTCCTGAAGAGCCCAAGGAAATAGTGAGCTTAAGGGTAACCGCATTAGGCATCGTTAAGAAACCAGAGCTGGGAAAGATCAAATCAGGTTCTGAAAGACCTCCAGCTGATGCTTTTAAAGGGAAAAGGTCTGTATACTTTAAGGAAATGGAAGGGTATGTGAGCTGTCCAATTCATGAACGTAGAAAACTGCTTGCAAGCAACATCATAGATGGACCTGCAATAATCGAGGAGCCTACGTCAACAAGCGTGATTCATCCCGATCAGAGAGTTAGGGTTGACCCTTATGGTAATTTGATAATCAGCACAAGGGGAGGAGAGGTGTAATGCCAATTGACCCAATCACCCTTGAAGTAGTGAGAAACTGGCTTATGATGGCAGCAAAGGAAGTAAGAATAACCGTTGAGCGAACTGCGTACAGCGTGGTAATTTACGAGTGCGTTGACTTCAGCTGCGGCATATTTGATGCGGAGGCTAATTTAATAGCCGAGACATCTGGACTGCCCATATTTCTGGCAAATCTGGGAGACGCGATCAAGACAACGTATGAGACTATAGGTCGAGAAAATCTTGAGGCGGGAGACACGATCTTCTGCAACGATCCCTATTGTGGAGGGGGGACTCACTGCCCAGATTGTACATGTCTCTATCCAGTGTTCTATAAGAACAAACTCGTGGGCTTCACAGGTTTCAGGGGACATACGCTTGATATGGGAGGAAAAGCCGCCGGTGGATGGTATAGCGACACTACAGAAGTATTCCAAGAGGGAGTTAGATTTCCACCGGTTAAGCTCTATATGCGTGGGAAATTAAACAGAAGTGTTTACGACATCATAAAGCACAACACCAGAGTTCCTGACATGGTCTTGGGAGATATACGTGCCATGGTTGCAGCAACCAGAACTGGCGGTGATCGAATAATCAAATTGATTGATAAGTATGGGCTAGAAACTGTTCAGGAATGTATTAAGGAAATTATGGACCATGGAGAAAGTATGGCTAGAAGAGCCGTTAGAAAAATACCGGAGGGAACCTACTCCGCCGAATATATCCTTGACGGCGATGGAAGCGATGATAGTCCCATAAGTGAGCGACTCAGGCTAAAGGTAACTGTAAAGGTCAAGGGCGATGAAATGACCATAGACTTTACTGGAACCAGTCCACAAAGCAAAGGACCTATGAACGTTCCAAAACCATCGACAATTTCTTCTGCGCGGTATGCATTCAAGTTAATAACGACACCGTTTCTACCAAATAATGAGGGGTGCTTCAGACCATTAAATATAATTATACCGAAAGGATCAATTCTTGACCCCGTATCTCCGGCAGCGTGTGCCATGTGGCCAACCCCTACAACGTCCATACCTGATCTGATAATGGAGGCACTTGCTTCCGCAATTCCAGACAAGATTAGGGCTGGACATTTTGGAGACTCGATGGCCGATTTCATATATGGAATAGATCCAAGAACAGGAAAGTATTACGTGCTTGCTGAACCCGTAGCTGGTGGATATGGCGGTAAGCCATTTGAAGATGGAGAATCATGCTTGCACTCAATGGATCTAGGTGATACTTATAATGTTCCAATGGAAGTTCTTGAGGTCAACTATCCTCTAATGGTTGAAAGATGGGAACTCATTGAAGATTCTGGAGGAGCCGGTAAGCATAGAGGTGGGCTAGGTACGAGAAAGGATTATAGGATTCTCGGAGAAGAGGCAGGCTTGACTGTAACGGCTGACAGAGCAGTATATACACCGCCACGAGGATTATTTGGAGCGAAAAGTGGTCGTCCTAATATTTCCGTCATTTACAGGACAGATGGAACCGTAGAGCGCTGGCGCAAGGTCACAGACCTAAGGTTAAAGAATGGGGATGTGATCAGTTTCTGTTGTGGCGGCGGTGGAGGTTATGGAAACCCTCTTGAACGAGATCCAGGACTTGTGAGATCGGATGTTGTAAATGGGTACGTTAGCTTGAAAAGCACGCGAGAAGATTATCGTGTTATTATAGATCCGAAAACTTACGAAGTAGACCGAGAAGCCACAAAGAAACTTAGGGAAGAACTAGAGGAAAAATAGAAACCTTCCTTGCGAATCCATGGATATTAACAAGATACGCGGGGATATTCGTGAGGTAAGCTGAAAAAGGGAGATATTGTAAGTATCCGAAGCGGAGGAGGATGGGGCGCACCCTTTCAACGCGACCCCAAGTTCGTGTTAAATGATGTTGAGAACAGACTAATAACCCTAGAACAAGCACGTAAAATCCATAATGTAGTTATAGCGCCAGAAAAGCTTAAAATAGACTGGGGATTCAACAAAATAAATTGAGGGGGACGAAGGGGGTAAAGTCGCTGCGACTTTTCTATAATTAAGACCAAACATTACAAACGTCAAATGCTAACATAATACCATTAGTTCCCATTAATTCTAAAACTTACTTCTAAACTAGAGTTCGAAACGAAAACAGAAAATCAAAAATATGAGATTTTATCATAGAAACTTTTGAGGTTTTAAAGATGAACAAATCCAAGATCCGTGAAGACACTCTGACCTTTGCTAACGGTATAATTTATATGGACCACGCGGGGGGTTCAGTTCCACCGAGACAAGTTGTCCAAGCTGTAAAAGATTACTTAGATGACCTAGCTAATCTTGGGGCGATAAACCCAGGTTTCTATGAGCGCTCGCTAGAAGAAGTCACTAAAGCGAAACGAAAGCTTGCGAGTTTCATAAACGCGGAAAGCGAGGTGGAAATAGCCCTTACAAAGACCGGTTCCGAAGCGATAGGAATGGTAGCCAACGGTCTGCAGTGGGAGAAAGGAGATGAAGTTATAGTGAATTCACTGGAGGTAACTTCAGGTTTCGTCCCATGGCTTAGACTGGAAAGGGAGAAAGGGATTAAGGTGAAAGCTGTGGGAATAGACAAGCGAGGAATATTAAGGGTTGATGAAGTTGAAAGTTTAGTGACTCCTAAAACAAGGCTGATCCTAATTTCTCACGTATCTAACGCTATAGGCGTAATGCAACCTGTGGAAGAGGTTGGTAAACTTGCGAAAGAGAACGGTGCGTTATTTATGGTTAACGCTTCACAAGCCGTCGGCCAAACGGAAACAGATGTGAAAAAGTTAAAATGCGGCTTTCTTGTGGCGCCGTGTAGAAAATGGCTTCGCGGACCGCAAGGACTGGGCTTCTTGTACTGTGAAAAAGAGTTGATAACTGAACTTGAACCCTCGCATATCGGATGGACAACTACGAAGTGGATCTCCGAAAGAAACTATGAGCACTTGCAAACTTGCGAAAGATTTGAGGCTGGAGAAGCCAACTTTCCAGCTGCAACCGGACTAGGCCGTGCGCTCGATTACATTCAAGAAGTAGGCGGCATTAACGCCATCCGAACAGAGATAAAGAAGTTAACTGGCTATTTGCTAGAGCAACTAAGCGAAGTTAAAGGGGTTGAAATTTACGGGGTTGCAGATGAAAAACTAAGAGGCGGCATAGTACCCTTTAACATTAAAAACGTAGATCCGAGCTTAATTAGTGAAAAAATGGCGGAACAAAAGATAATTATTGAAGCGGGAACCTTTGCAGCACCCCTCACGTTAGGGGTGTTCAACCAGAAAAAATGGGCAAGAGTATGCGTACACTACTTCAACACAATAGAAGACGTTGATGGATTCATCCAAGTAATAAAAAACTTAGCGAAATAACCATCCGCCAATGCCATATACTATTTTTCCGCCGCACATCGTCATCAAAACTTTTATTTTCCTTATTTCCTCTTCGGGGCATGTTAAAATGTCCTTATCAAGAACAACCAGGTCAGCAAGTTTTCCAGGTTCAATGGATCCCCTTGTCTTTTCCTCAAAAATTGCGTATGCACCGTTAATCGTATAACATCTTAGGGCCTCTTCACGCGTAATTCTCTGATCCGGATCATGAACATCTCCCGTTATTATCTTTCTAGTAACAGCGTTGTATATGCAAGACATCGGGTTACCGCCAGTTGGATATTCATAACCCCCACTAAAAGGATAATCAGTGCCGAAGCTTATAGGAATACCGTTATCTAACCAATCTCTAATAGGCATTGGCGTCCTAAAGGGATCTATGGCCTTAAAGAGATCATACATAGTGTACAAGAATACGGGTTGGCAACTAACCGCTAACCTCAACTTCTTAACTTTTTTATAGCTGTTTTTATCAGAGAACGAGCCATGGACCACAAAGAATTGTCTATCGGCTAATGGTACGTCATTATTCACTTCAGCCCATATATCTAATAGATCCTCGAGTGCTTTACCGCCCTGAGGATGATGAGCGTGAACTCCGACTCGAAGATGTCGTTTTGCAGCCTCTAGCGATATTTGTTTCAGCTTCTCCTTTGGCATAATTCCATTGAAAATGATCTCTCCTATGCCAGATATCTTTAACGTGTCATCACCAAAACCGCGATAGGATGCAAAGGCTGAGAGATTCCGTATGATTGCTAAGTCTTCTTCAAGAGACATCGTTTCAGGATAATCCATCGCGTGGAACAAGACGATTCTAAGGGGTGGTTTATCTTCCAGTCGAAGCTCTTGGAGGAGGACGAAATCATCTAGATACGCCGAAACATTAACGACTGTAGTTACTCCCCAAGAATTAAATCTTCTACAGAGTTCTACGATCGAAGCCTTCTTATGTTTACGGGTGGGAGCGGGAATATGCTTGGTAGCGATTTCCATGGCACTTGCCCCTTCGAGTATTCCTATGGGCTCTCCGGTTGATGGATCCTTTTTTATCTCTCCTCCTTCTGGCTGAGGAGTATCCTTAGTAATCCCCAGCAAGTTAAGGGCATACGTGTTAACTATTCCCATTGGTCCACTACCTACATAAACTGGATTGTTTGGAGCAGCGGAGTCTAAATCCCGGCGATTCGGGAATCTTTTCTCCTTCAAATCGGTACTAAGTTGAGTTACGGTAGCTGGACGTGTTACGATCCACTCTCCCGGCGTTGCTTTCTTAGCTTCCTTTTTGATAACCTTGGCTACATCAGCAATACATGTAGCCTTCTCTAGTGAGGGTAAAGTAAATTGGGGAGCGGCTGAGGTCAAATGAACATGTGTATCAATAAGTCCGGGAATTACTGTTTTCCCCTTCAAGTCGACCTCCTTTGTCCCAGCGACGCGTAACTTGCAGATCTCCACATTACTACCAACAGCCATTATCCAATTGTTCTTTATCGCCACAGCCTCGCATATAGAAAATTGTTTATCAACGGTCACTATTTTACCATTTTTAAAAATCAAATCTGGTCGCAATTTAAGTCACCACACAACTATGCTGTTTTAATTTATATTTTTTGGCAAATATCTGAGAGGTTAATAAGAAAAAGCAGTCTAGCTATAAGGATCCTACTTGCAGCAAAAATTGAAAGCGCCCGTTATGCTAACGTAAACAAACTTTTGAGCACTCGCTTGGTTTTTGAGTCCAGCCGGCCTTTGATCCTCAAGGTCCCTCACCATTTGCAAGCGCAGTTTCATTCATTCCTGTTAAGCAATCACGCCAGGGGATATTGCCTAGCCCTGAATCTACGAATGCTCTCCTTTTTTGTGCGGACATGATTTTCAGAAATAACCTTCAATCTACACCCTTCACCCGCAGAAACAGCCCGCTAGCGATAGCGATAATAGTCTTGTGGTGAATAAGAAAAGCTATGTGCTCACTAAATTTTTAAGTAAGAAGTTTAATAGTAACGCCGGTGATTTATTTGTTTGAAAAAAGGCTTGGAAGATTAAGGGGACTAGCTGATGAACGGGACATTGAAGGGTTTTTCGTGGCTTCTGAGCCTAACATGCGTTATTTTACGGGTTTCTCAGCGCTTGCTATTGAAAGACTTGCGGGTATTGTTATTCCGGTGAACGCTAAGGAACCCGTGCTGATAGTTCCAAAGCTAGAAGAGGAAAAAGCGATGAAGTTTTCGTTTTTTAAAGATATAAGAAGCTACACTGACGCAGAAAGTCCTGCTAAATTGTTGGGCAAAGTTGTAAGCGAGTTAAATTTAACGAAAGGCACTATGGGAATTGAAAGTTTCCTCCCATTCAAATTTTACAGAATGCTGAAAGAGACGGCGCCCTCCTTAGAGGTTAAGGAAGCCTCAGACATATTCCAAAAGCTTCGGAGCGTAAAATCAGCTGAAGAAATAAACCTCATGAAAGGGGCTGCTAAAATAGTGGTTAAAGGAATAAAAGCTGGAATTGAAACGGTAAAAGCTGGAACCAACGAACTAAGCGTAGCCTTTGAAATCGAAAGGAAAATAAAAGAATCTGGTGGTGAATTCGTCCCATTCTGCATAGTGCTTTCAGGCGAAAACTCCGCATTACCGCATGGCAGCACTTCTAAAAGAAAGATTAGGAGGGGCGACGCTGTGGTGATGGACATAGGTGCAACTTTCAAGGGCTACTATGCGGACATAACTAGAACAGTTTTCGTTGGGGAAGCAAGCCAAAAGCAAATGAGAGTCTACGACATAGTGTTGAGGGCGCAAGAAAGCGCTGTAAAATTTGTAAAACCACAAGTTAAAGCCTGTGAAGTTGATGAAACCGCTAGAAAAATCATTACTGAAGCAGGATACGGCGAGTTTTTCACGCATCGAACAGGACACGGCTTAGGCCTCGAGGTTCACGAAGAACCCTACATATCTCAAACAAACGAAACAACACTTGAGCCAGGAATGACTTTCACCATAGAACCAGGAATATACTTGCCCAACAAATTTGGGGTAAGAATCGAAGACGACGTAACTGTTACAGAAGAAGGAAGAACCGTGCTAAGCAAACTGTCAAAGGATTTACTAACGGTGTAACAAAGGATATATCTAATCATGTCTATCTAACTCTCTAGGGTTCGAACGATGTCTCACGGAGAAGTCTACGACATCCTAATGGAAGACGTCAGTTGGAAATACGAAGAAGGCGGAAAAGAGGCCCTCAAGGGTGTCGATCTAAAAGTTAGAAAGGGCGAGACGGTGGTTATCACGGGTCCAAGTGGCGCAGGCAAAACAACGCTCTGTCGTTGCATTAACGGGTTGATACCACATTTCTACTCGGGTGAATTAAAAGGAAACATCAACGTTTGCGGCATGGATACTAGAACGTCAACTATAACAGATATATCGAGAAAGGTTGGAATATGCTTCGATAATCCTTCTAACCAGCTGTTCTGCGCAACCGTATTTGAGGAAGTTGCCTTTGGTCCACAAAAT
>Ga0315306_10001215_pt1 | contig 12416 bp, 14 predicted proteins | sample TDP1_MG_FD_203803 | JGI IMG/M metagenome (GOLD analysis project Ga0315306, IMG submission 203803) | Freshwater sediment microbial communities from Lake Towuti, South Sulawesi, Indonesia - TDP1 | ecosystem: Environmental > Aquatic > Freshwater > Lake > Sediment | place: Indonesia: South Sulawesi... | reverse complement strand
TCCATTTCCTCGAATAAAGGTCCATATATCTTCTCGATAATGTCAAGAGTGTATTCCCTCTTCCACGCTCTTTCTTGCGTTTTTGTCTGAACAAAATATGCGATGCCAGCACCTACTACGATACCAATAATTGTATTCAGTAGTCCAGATTCAAAAAACCAACCAAGAAAAGCTGCTATTGCCGCAAGCACAGAACCTATAATCCAACCAAGATTCTCACGTAAATCAGTCATGGGCACTCAAATCCATTAGTTATTAACATAGTTCACTCAAAAACTTATCTCAGAAACTCGCACACATATGGTTTTGGACTATGCTATTTACTCAATGCTTTTTTAGTCTTTTTTGTTTAGTATTTGTAGTATTTGTTGCCCGCTCTCTGTCAGCCTATACATCTTAGTCGGAATTCCCCACTTCTTCTCTATTCCCTCTAGTTCTATTAGCCTGTGTTTTAGGCAGAAGTTAAGCTGACGATAAAAACTATGATGATTCCTAAAGCCACTGTTGTCTTGGAGTTGACGGTAAATAGCCATAGTGCTCTTTGACCCATACGCTAATACCTGTAGAATCTTTACTATTAACGTGACTTCATGCGGACGCAAGTGTAAATTCTGTTGCTGGTCTGTGGGCATCTCTTTTCACCGTATATTGCCTGATAGTATATGCTTAAGGAATATACGTAAGAAAAGTTATATAAGCTTTACGCATATACGCGTAACCAATATACGCCATGAGGAATCCAACTTGCATCAAATCGACAAACTAGACGAAGACAAAGCAACACTACGCACACTACTATACCTACGCGAAAACAAAGAAGCAAAACTAACAACCATCATGAAAGGAATCCCAGCAGGACAAAAAGCAGTCTACACAGCACTATCAACACTCATCGAACTTGAACTCATAGAAGAAAAAACAAGCAAAGACTTCCCATTCACAAGAAACTTCATACTAACAAAAAAAGGACAAGAAATCGCAAAACACCTCACCGAAATCGAAAAAATCCTAACACAATAAACAACAGAAACAAGCAGTAACATAGATAAAATGAGACCTAAAAGTCAAACCTCAGCCAAGCAACGCAACACTATTTCCTCTCAAGTTTCTCGTAACCCCACAAACCAACAATAGCAAGTTCAACAAAAAACAATGGCAACAAAATCAAGTCGCTGAATACCCTAAGTGCCCCGCTTATTTCAGTGCCTTTCGTAACAATGAAATACAATGTTCCACCTACGCCAATAATCCATGCCAAAGCCCATAAGATCTGCTTTATGTTCAACGTTTCACCTCCTACAAGCCTTCTCCAAGTCGTTCTCTTAGATCATTGCTCTACTTTAATTACCTATGAATCCAGTCTAACAAATATTAAAGTTTTGCGAGAAGACAACTACGTTTAAAAGACCGCCTTTTGTCTAGTGAAATTCCAACATACTAAAAAAGAGAGGCTATCTAATGCCTATAAAAGCGCTACTATTCGATTTCGGCGACACATTGATTCAGACTAATAATTTTGACTATGACACATGCCTAAGGAAAGTTCATAAAAGTCTCATCAAAGACAATGTCACCACACCTTACGAAGAGTTTAAGAACGTCTACTTTGACATCCGCAATAGGCTGTACAAGGAAACAGAAGATTCGCTTCGTGAAGCAGAATTCCGCCTAAGAATAACCGAAACCCTAAAACATTTCGGTTACTCGTTCAAGCCTGAAGATGAAGTCATTGTTAGAAGTGCAGATGCCTTTTCAGATGCCTTTGTGTCAATGATGCAGATGGAGCCTCATTTGCCAAAACTTCTCCAACAACTAAAAACCAAAGGCAAATACAAGATTGGACTCGTATCAAACTTCGCCTACCCACCCACAGTGAAGAAAACCTTAGAAAGATTCGACATAACCAAATACTTTGACGCCCTAACTATTTCCGGAGAAGTCGGGTGGCGCAAGCCAAGCCCAAAAATCTTCAAAAAAGCCTTACAAGCCTTGAAAGTTAAAGCTTCAGAAACTGTCTTCATAGGGGATTCGCCTAGCCACGATATTGAGGGCGCCAAAAAGAGCGGCATGAAGGCAATATTGATTAAGAAAGCCTCTGCGAATGAAGACGAAGAACTTGGAAATTCAGATAGGCGCGTGTATGAGTTGAAAGAACTGCAAAAAGTGGTATCCGATTTGTAGGGCTTCTATTTTATGGCTCCCAGCATTTGTTTTATTCTGTCGAACTTATGCTCCATAACTAAGCCAAGAATATATTCGAGTCTACTGATCGCTTTTCTTATGACCTCTGACATGGGTTCCAACTTTCTGAGCTCTGCCAGACACAGTTGAAGTGCATCTTCAAATCCTGTTTCATAGTCTGCCATTGTCTAGTCACCACTCAATGTCCTTGTCGGCAATTTCCCGCCAGCATTGACTACAGATTGGTATCTGCCTTCCTTTATGATAAATGTAAACTTCTATGTCTGTGTTTTTGCATTCGCCGTTCCAAGGGTTTCCGCAGTGTTCGCTAAATTTTGCCATGAGAGTATCCTTCCTACAACAGAAGTTAAGGCTAAGAAACTCATTTAAAATGCTCGGAGAAACAACAAGCTAGGAAGGGGAGAGAGAAGAGTGAAAGTAAAACTATTATCGCCTCAATATTGCTTGACCATGCAATTTGTCCTTATAGGAAAGCCTATGCGCAGAATCCCTGTTGACTTACGTTGAAAGCCAAACTGAAGACACAAAGGCTACGAGAGTTCTTCGAAATAACCAAAGTGGCCAAGAAGTTCGATCGTGCTTCGAACACTTTCAACATCAACATCACTTACAAAACTGCAACAACAGTCACACCTAGAACTCTTGCGGTGGCAGAAGCCTTCGGATTAGGCGTAGACAAGAATCGAACACAAATCCTCTACGATGACATTCAGTTGCGTATTGGCCCAAAAGACGTTGTCTACATCACAGGCGAAAGCGGAAGCGGAAAAAGCGTATTGCTCAAACGATTGGAAAAGTTGCTTGCTCCGAGTATCTTCAATATCAAAGATATCCATGTGGACCGTGAAAAGCCTCTAATAGACACTGTGGGCGAAACTGTTGAAGAAGGCTTAGAACTGCTCAGCCGAGTCGGCTTAAACGATGCCTTCCTATTCATACGAAAGTATAGTCAATTAAGCGATGGACAAAAGTACCGCTACCGAATAGCCAAACTCATCGAGGCGGATAGACAGTATTGGGTCATGGATGAATTCTGCTCAACACTTGATAGGGATACGGCGAAAATCGTGGCTTTCAATGTTCAGAAGCTGGCAAGACAAGAAGGAAAGGCAGTTTTGGCAGCAACTACTCACACTGACTTACTTGAAGACTTGAAACCTTCAGTTCACATTCATAAGCGCTTCGGAAAAGAAGTCGAAGTCAAATATTATCCAAACAAACTTAATACAGAGTGCTCGCTGACAAAGCAAATGCACGTCCAAATAGGCACACTAGAAGATTACAGGCAGCTGGCACAATTCCACTACCGCGAAACTAGCGGACTGCCACCTCCAAGAAAAATCTTCATACTAAAGCGTCAAAAAGAACTAGTCGGCGTAATTGTTTACAGTTATTCGCCAATAGTGTGCTTCGGAAGGCAAAAGGCATTCGAAAAAAGATTGACAACTCAAGAATTGAATGAAAAACTCTCCCTAATCTCAAGAGTTGTATTGCATCCGAAATATCGAACCATCGGTTTAGGAGCTAAACTTGTCAAAGAAACCCTGCCACTTGCAGACACACCTTACGTCGAAGCTGTCGCAGTGATGGCACGATACAACCCCTTCTTCGAGAAAGCAGGAATGCAAAAAATGGCAGAACAGACTCCTTCGCAATCTTGTGTGGAAGCCATAGAAAAACTACGTGAATTAGAGTTTAACCCAGTCATGCTTGCCTCGGCAAAACAAAATGTACAACGCCTGAAAACAATGAATAGCCAAGAATTGGAAGAATGCCGAGACGTTTTAGCGTCGATTCAAAGCTTAAGAGTGAGAAGAAGCATTGTTCCAGAACCCTTCATAAGCGTTGAAAGATACAAATCAGCAGTAAGAAAGGCTAAGACAGAGAAGATTGCACAAGCACTACATGTCCTAAGCATTTTAACACAAACAAAAGTGTACCTCTTATGGAAAAATCCAGACTAGAAACATATGACTACGACAATCGTTTAGCAGGATATATGTAAGGCGGCTACAACTTTCTTTCCAGACTTGAGAAGACTGTTGAAGGTTTTGCAGGCTTCTTTAGTTGACTGAGCGATGAGTTCGATTCCTTTACCTTTCACATATTCTTTGACTTCTGCTGGAACCTTCACGAATCCGAAGTAGCCAGTGCCTACAACTAATATTTCTGGCTTTTCCTGAATCATTTCTTTCAGGTCTTCAATTTCTATGCGGTGACCTTCCCTTCTCCACCAATTGTCTTTGATTCTATCTAGGAAAATTATGATGTCATTTGTGTAACGCTCTCCATCAACTACTATCTGCCCGAAACTGTAGGAGTCAATCATTTCCAAACCCTTTAGAAGAAATATTTGCCTTTATTCATTTGCGTCAAGTAAAAAAATAATGCGCACGCAACCCCTTTAGCATTTCTTTACTTACATACCATGCTTGAAATTGTGAAAAAGAGAAGAAGGGATGTTGAGAGAGCACGTTTCCTATATATATGTGGTACTGCCTGGTGTGCCGTCTCCGCCATTGGGTATGGTTGCCATATGTCCTGTTCCATCACCATTGTCATCATAATGGGGGTGTTCAGCAGTCCAGCTGTCATGGTTACTAGCATAGTTAAAAGCTTCCACCATTGAGACTGATCCGTTGTCATCCGTATCCGCATCTACTGCAGTGCCTGCAGGGGTTTGGAAGTGTACGGCATTCATAAAGTGGTAAACGAACTCGTCATAGGCGCCTTCTGTATCGCATCCGAATGAGACTTCACTTGCGCTGCAAGCGGTCATGATAACTCTGTTAGTTCCGCTTATTTGAGAAATGAAGTTTCCCGAGTAGCATTGCTCCATGACAATTGTCATTTTGTTAGGACCCAAGCCGTTCAACATCGTTGCGAATTGACTAGGAGTTACATCTGCGGAATTGTACATGCACAATCCAGTAGGACTGCCATGGTTTGTTGTGAAAATGAAAAGAGTGTCTTCAGCAAATATTCTCAGTGCCAGAGAACTAAAAAAAGTCTGCAAGTTAGAGAACGACGCAGAACAATTCACTGGCATTTGAGAGTCTTCTGCAACGCCGTCTTTGTAGATGACGTAAATGTTTTTAGGATTGTAACTATAGTGGTTTATGAGTATCGAATACATGTACTTCAGGTCATTCCAGTATCGTGGATAAGCCATTATTGAGTTGATCCCACCGCTAATTAGTAATGCGTATTTGCGTAGAAACTTAAGGCCTGGTGTTATCTCAAACTGCATTATGGCTTCACGCCATCGCCGGAAAGCCGCTTGAACAATTTTGTATGAATTGTACTGCAGCAGTACACGTTCGTCTGCGTCAGCAGATTGAATTGTTCCTTTCATGTAGATTCTAGCTCCTGAATTTGCCAGCAACTCTTCTGGAAGGGTGCCTGAAATTCTCAGGAACTTGTCATTAGGTATCTCGCTGTTTAATAGCAAATAGTCAAGACTAGATAGTAACAAGCATACATTAGGTCTGAGCTCGACAAAGAAGCCTTCAGCAGTTGCTGTTTTGCCAATGTATCCCTGCCAACCAGAACCTTTAAGCTCTGAGATTTGCAATGGCACATCTTCTGCTGGAACACTTGGTCTCAGATAAGTGAAGTATAAGAACTGAAAGATGTTCAAGACAAGAAGAATAATCACTAGAATCGCTAAGAAACCAGTAGTTTTCTTTCCCATTTTCTCACCTTTTGATTCAAATTGCGTGTGTAAATCTGAAGGCTTTAGCTATTTAAAATCTATCCATCTCAGAAGGCTTCGACATACTGCGAATGTTATATATAAATGAAGTGCAATAGGCTAATCACTCACAAAGGATGTGAATTATATGAGTTTAGATTGGCTACCAAGAGATAACGAAATCAAGAACCACAGCCTTCATGGCAGTCAGCATTGGGGCAAAGAAGCTCCACGCACAGTATATGAGAAAAGACCATTAAAAGACTCAGAAGGAAAAATAGTCGAAGACCTCTATGTCTCATGGATAATACTGGACAATCTCAAACAGTATAATTCTTACACAACAGACATGGTAAAAGGAGTAATAGCAGGATTCGAAAATGCTTCATTGGACAGAAGCATCGTTGCCGTGGTCTTTACAGGAGTAGGCAACAATGCTTTCTGCACAGGCGGAAACACAAAAGAATATGCTGAATACTACAGCAAAAGACCAAACGAATACGGAGAATACATGGAGTTATTCAACCACATGGTAGACTCCATCCTCGCATGCAAGAAACCTGTTATCAATAGGGTAAATGGAATGCGAGTCGCAGGCGGACAAGAAATAGGCATGTCATGCGACCTCTCAGTTGCCTCTGATTTGGCAGTTTTTGGACAGGCAGGTCCAAGACATGGGTCTTCTCCAGACGGCGGAGCTACAGACTTTTTGCCATGGTATTTGGGCATTGAAGATGCTATGTGGAACTGTGTTTCATGCGAAATGTGGAGTGCCTACAAAATGAAACGTTTAGGCTTGGTAAGCAAGGTGGTTCCAGTGATTAAGGATGGGAGCAAGTGGGTTCGCAATCCAATGGTCATTACGGATAAGTATGTGGAAAACGGCGAATTAGTTTACGGTGAATTTAAGACAGGAGAAGAATATAATAAGGCGTCGGCATACGTGAGGGAGGCAAGAGACCAGAATAAGATAGATTTTGAACTATTAGATAAAGAAGTGGACAGGATAGTTTGGACGTTTGCGAATCTGTTTCCAGGATGCCTAATCAAAGCTATAGACAGCATAAGGGCTAAAAAGAAATTCTTCTGGGACGCCACAAAGAACTACAATAGGCATTGGCTGGCTGCAAACATGAATTACGAAGCATTCTTAGGCTTTCATGCATTTAATACAAGAAAAATCACAGAGAAGGACACAATAGACTTTATCAAGTTTAGGCAATTGATTGCACGAGGAGAATTTGCAGACGACGAAGCGTACAGTAAAGTGCTGCCTAAACCGAAACAACAGGCACCTACCAAAAAATAGAAGGTAGTAAGGATGGCAAAAATTCCAGACAAAATCAATACATGGCAAATGACCCAACCGTGGACTAAAGACCCACAAACAGGCAAAATAATCGAGGGCAAACTGGAAAGAAAAGAAATTCCTATACCACCGCTTCAGCCTGAAGAAGCGCTAGTGAAAGTTGCGGGCTGCGGTGTGTGTCACACTGACTTGGGCTACTTTTATGATGGTGTTTCTACGGTTACTAAGCCTCCGCTGACTTTAGGGCATGAAATCAGTGGCACTGTGGTCGCTGGCGATAGCAAACTTGTCGGGAAAGAAGTCATAGTGCCCGCTGTTATGCCTTGCAACAAATGTCCAATCTGTGCAGCCGGAAGAAACAACCGATGCCTATCACAGAAGATGCCTGGCAACAGTTTAGGGATTTATGGCGGCTTCTCAGACTATATTCCAGTTCCTGCAGAAGACTTATGTATCGTGAAGAATCGTGGTGAATTTCAATTACCTGAACTAGCCGTTATTGCAGACGCTGTGACTACTCCTTATCAGGCGTGTATGAGGGCTGGACTGAAGAAAGGCGACAACGTAATAATTGTAGGTGTTACAGGCGGTGTCGGCGTTTATGTGGCTCAGATGGCTAAGGCTTTCGGCGCCAATACCGTTGTCGGCATTGCACGTGACCCAGAGAAACTGGAAAGAGCACTAAAATATGGTGCTGACTTTGTCATTAACTCTACTAATAAAGATGAAAACGCTGTCAGAAACGAGTTTAGAGAGTTGTGTAAGGCTAAAGGTTTGCCTAGCAATTATGGCTGGACAGTCTTTGAGGTTACGGGGACACCGCAAGGACAGGCTATAGCGCTTAATCTCTTGTCTTTTATTGGCAAATTAATTGTCATAGGCTTTGGCTTGCAGAAGAACGAGTATAGCATTTCTAGGCTTATGGCTTTTGATGCTGACATAATAGGCACGTGGGGTTGCCTACCAAAATATTATCCAAAAGTGCTTGAACTAGTCTTGAGTAAGGTTATTAAGATTAAGCCTTTCACAGAAACGAGGCCGATGAGTAAGATTAAAGAAGTGTTTGAAGAAGCACATGGTAGGAAACTAATGAAGAGAATAGTACTAACACCAGACTTCTGAATGTGCTATTTTCCTCTTCACGGTGGAATTCAGAACTATTTCTAGTTCTTCTCTTTCTTCACTAAGAATGTGTTTCTGTGTTAGGAAGAACCACAAAGTCGAATAACTTAAAACCCTAATCTAAGTACAAGAAAAGTAGTGAAGGACTATGATTCTCTTAAAAGACGGCGAAAAATATCTTGCTTGTGATTACAGTTCTGAAGAAGAACTTACAAAGATGGTTGTCGAACACTATAAGGACCTCTTTGGCCCAAATGCACTATACTTCGACCCTCAGACAATGAAAACTCACATAGGAATAGCAACAAGAAGCGATGGAATAATCATACGCTTAGACAAAAATCTATGGTATCTTCTTGAAGTTGAACTTGCTGAACATCCACTTCATAGGCATATAATCCCTCAAATAACAAAATTTAACATAGCCTACCAACAACCTGAAACAAGAAGAAAAATCACAGATGCTCTTTATACTTTGATTAGACAAGACGTGAACAAAAAAGCTGCATTACAAGCACAAAAAACTGAAGATATTCATAAATTCCTAACCGAGATAATTGAAACCTCACCAACAATCGCTATAGTAATAGACCAAAGCACGCTAGAGCTCGATGCAATATCCAAAAATCTACCATTCCCAACTAGAGTAACAGAATTTAAAACATACAAAAGAGGAAGCATTCACATACACGAATTCGAGCCACTATACGAAGAGCCCCAACCGCCGAAAAGCCTTGAAAAAGTCCTTAAAGTCTTAGAACAAATATATGCAGGAAAAACTTACGGCGAATCTGTGAAAATAGTAGCCAAAAAGCTCAAACTTTACCATGGCACTGTGAGAGCCGCATGCACAAGAGATATCGGATTACCAGCAACTAAATTCAGAAAATTAATCAAAGACAAAGAACGCCTAAGAGTACTATTAATCGAAAAATATCCGGAATACGAGAGCATAATAGTCAAGACAATAGCATAAAGGAAGCAGAAATGAAAAACAAACAACCATGGAAAAACAGGCAGTTATTAAAAGAAGTCACCATGTCTGACGGATTTAAACTCACTTTTTGGCTATATGAATGGAATGACGATGTAGCATTGAAATTGAAACATCGATTTTGTGTCAGAATCAGAAAGTTAAAACCAGACGGCCACTCTCTACTAACGGAACAAATAGGTATTAGGAAGGACAACTGGAATACTTTTATTGATACAGTAAACAAACTAAAGATTGACTGACATAGTCGTGATTATTTGTTTTTCCATTGTGGTTTTCTTTTTTCTAGAAACGCCTTCAGCCCTTCCACAGCATCTTCCGTTTTCATCAATTCATTTAGATAGATGTCCGTGACACCGTCTAACGCCTTATTAAATTCCCTGTCAAGCCCTTGGTAAACTGCTTTTCTCACAAGTTTTAGCACAATGGGGCTTTTCTCTTTAAGTTTCCTAACCACTTCGTCAGTTGCTTCAGCCAGCTTATCCATTGGAACTACTTTGTTCACTAAGCCGATTTCTTTTGCCTCTTGCGCACTTATTATGTCGCCTGTGAAGATTAGTTCAAAGGCTTTCTTTCTTCCAATTAGTTTAGGCAGCAATACGGTTGCTACTGTTGGTATCGCACCTACGCTGATTTCTGGCTGCCCAAACTGCGCTTTATCAGAGGCGATTATGATGTCTGAGGCTATGGCTAGTTCGCAGCCGCCGCCTAATGCTAACCCGTTTACAACAGCAATAATAGGCTTGTTGATGTCAGCCATTACATGAAACATTTTATGAAACAACTCAAGCGTTGCATCAATTTTGTCTGGAAAATGCTCCTTAATATCAACGCCTGCAGAAAAGGCACGGTCGCCAGCACCAGCAATAATAATTACACTTATATTCTTGTCAGATTGCGCATTCTTCAAAGCTGAAGTAATTTCCGCTATGGTCTCACCATTCAAAATGTTCCATGGCGGACGATTGGTTGTGATTTTTGCAACTCCATCAGTTGACTCGTATATTATGTTCTTGAAATCTGGATTCAAGCATGAACCTCCATGGTTGTGTCTGTAGTTTGTTGTCAATTGTTAATATGATTTTTCGCTTCGTATAAGCCAAGAATATAATATGCGGAAATCTTATATAACCTCTCCGATTTTTATATAAATTCAGGAAGTACCACACTTGACGGTTGAAGAAATATTTCAAACTTTCAGAAACATGATAGACAATAGGCACTCTTATGCAAAAGAGTGGAAAGAAAAGAAGAAAGGCAAAGTTGTCGGCTACTTCTGCACTTACGTTCCAGAGGAAATTCTCTACGCAGCCAAAATACTGCCTGTAAGAATTCTCGGCAGTCATGAGCCGCCAACTGTGACAGAGCCTTACATATTTGCTATGTTCTGCCACCTATGCAGAGACTCCTTAGCCCAAGGACTGAAAGGAAAATTCGACTATCTAGACGGCATAATAGAAGGACAGTCATGCCTACATTTGAGGCAAACATTCAATGCATGGCGACTACACATACCAATAGAATTTACGCATTATATTCATGTGCCACACGGGATTCAGATGCCACATGCAATACCATATCTAACACAGGAACTGGCAAAATTCAAAGAAGCCCTGGAAAAATGGACACGCAAAAAAATCACAGACGCCGACCTTGACAGAGGAATCGCCATAGTTAATAAGAACAGAGAACTAATGCGCAAAATCTACGAATACAGGAAACTTGACAACCTGAAACTAACTGGCTTGGAAACCATGGAAATGGTTCTCTCAAGCCAAATGATGGACAAAGAAGAACACAACAAACTCCTAGAACAACTGCTCAAAGAGTTGCCAAACAGACAAATTAAACGCAACACAGGCATCAGGCTAATGATAATCGGAAGCGAAGACGATGATAGGACTTTCATGAAGAACGTAGAAGACTTGGGTGCCACATTCGTCATAGACGAACACTGCACAGGTAGCAGATACTTATGGAACAATGTGCAACTAGGCAAAGATAGACTGAAAGCAATAGCAACACGTTACATACAGAGAGTACCATGCCCAAGCAAAGACTGGCCAGAGTTTACAAGAATCCAGCATGCGGTTAATCTGGCTAAAGAGTATAAGGCACAAGGAGCCCTAGTCATTCAGAATAAGTTCTGTGACCCACATGGAATTGAGATTCCACCTTTAAGAGATGCCTTAAAATCTGTTGGCGTATCCACTTATCCACTGGAGTTTGATGTTACAGTTCCCTGGGGACAATTCAGGACAAGAGTCGAAGCATTCTTAGAGACATTAACTGGACTGGAGGAACTATTCTAACCAAGAAGGAGGCATAGGAAAATGTCAAAACCAATTAAACAATATCCAACCGAACCACTGAAATGCTGGGACGAAGCCAAGACCTTAAGAAAAGACTACTATGAAAACTATCTAAACGCCCATAAAAACGGTGGAATACGTTGGGCAGGCGGAGCATGGACATTCAGCGCCATACCAGCTGGATTAGGTAATGATGTTTACTTCATAACAGGCGAACCATACGGCGCAACAATCGCATTCTACAAAGACTTTGCGGCAAAATGCCACGATGCAACAGAGGCAGCAGGTTTTCCACGAACTCTCTGCGCTTATATGAGAAACTATTGGGGCGCCATACTACTAGACAAATTTATCCTAGCCGACGGCAGCGTTATCGACGGCTATCCAGCGCCAGATTTCATTTGGCAAGATCACATTTGCTGCAGCCATGGGAAATGGTATCAAGTAGTCAAGTGGCTGGAAAAGAAGCGGGGAAAAGAGGTACCCATGTACTGTGTAGATGTTTCAGTGGGCTATTCCTTAGACTCTTCAGAGCCTTTAGAAGATTATAAGAAGAATTATCTTATTCAACAGTTGAATGATGGCATAGGCTGGCTGGAGAGAGTTACTGGAAGAAAATATGATGACAAACTATTATGCGAAGCTGTCTGGAATGAGATGAAGTCTACATCGTTATGGGCTGAAATCTGCGCCTTGAACCAAGCAATTCCAGCGCCTTTAGATGAAAAAACAATGTATTCACTCTATGTCATGGGCACGTTAATGAAGCATAGACCCGAATGC
>Ga0315306_10001214_pt1 | contig 12419 bp, 10 predicted proteins | sample TDP1_MG_FD_203803 | JGI IMG/M metagenome (GOLD analysis project Ga0315306, IMG submission 203803) | Freshwater sediment microbial communities from Lake Towuti, South Sulawesi, Indonesia - TDP1 | ecosystem: Environmental > Aquatic > Freshwater > Lake > Sediment | place: Indonesia: South Sulawesi... | reverse complement strand
TAGACGCCGGGGTGGCTGAGCGGACAAAGCGCAGGCCTTGAGATTAGACAACAAGAAAGCCTGTGACCCACCTGGGTCGCGTGGGTTCAAATCCCACCCCCGGCGCCAAACTTAAATATTTGATGTGGCAGTAATTTGCTAATGCAGAGGGATCCATGTATGGAAACAGAGAAAGTGCTCGTTCCAGAGTCTCTACAGGAGACACTCTGGCGTTTGGAAGAAGTGCGTCAAGGATTTAGAAGCAAGTCTGCTGCTCATGTGCAGGAAGCCCTTCAGTGGGTCCTCTCAAGGCAGGGGTTGAAGGGATCTTATTCTAATTTGTTTATGCCAACAAGTCAGGACCTTACCCAAGGGATGCGTCTACTAACGGGTGAACAAATAGGGACTGGTGGGGGTGCTAAACATATCCTCGGAGAAGAAGCGCTTCGAACGGTGATTGTCTGGGGACTTAGGTCATCTCCCGCTACTACGAAAGCGCTGAGAGGCTTTGACCGGATCCTGGAAAGGGGAGGCAAAAGTGGGTATTATTGTTGCCACAGGTGCACCATAGCCTTCCTTCGGACACTAGCAGCGGTTAAACCCGACAAAGGGGATGAAATTCTTGAAAAGGGGTTAAACAGAGTAAAAGAGGCGCGAACATCCGATGGTAGGTGGCACGGCTTTCCATTCTTCTATATGTTGCTAACTCTTTCTGAGATGGACACACCTTCCGCACGAGCTGAGTTAAGACATGCCAGCAAAGTAGCCGAAAAGCTTTTGGAAAGATACAGCAGTGATGACAGGATATCACGTTTTAGAAGGTTAGGATTGGAAGCAACATTGAATGTTGTTTAACACCGACACTGTTATGGGCTTTACAACCCTTATTTCAAGATTGACTGATGAGAACAAGAAGAGCGGCATACGCGCGTTCAAACGGGTTACTAAGTATGCGGTTTTCTGCGTTGAGTGATAAAAATATAAATTTTCGTTTTAGCTTAGATTAAAATATGAGTGTAGAAAAGCTGAGATGTTTTATTCCTGTCGGTGGTCAGGCTAAAAGATTAAGACCCCTGACGCATGACGTATCAAAGCCTTGTGTCAGGTTCTTAAATAGGGCGTTAATCGAGTTCTCGATGGCGACGCTGGCTGAGCAAGGGGTAAGGAACTTCATTTTCGGAGAGTATGGTTATACCAACTATACGAACCTTTTCGATCAGTACGGAGAAGGGGTCGGGTTTTCAGCCAAGTATAAGATCGAACCGCGGGTGCACATCAAACATCAACCAAACCTAGATGACTTGGGCAGCGCCGATTCTTATAGGCTAAACATGGAATATTACGATGTCCGTGATCCAGTCCTTGTTGTACAAGGAGATAATCTCTTCGACATCGATTTAGACGCCTTTATCAAAAGGCATGAAGAAAGGGGAGCATTGATGACCATTGCCCTAACAAGGGTGGAAAAGGTGGAAGAATACGGCATAGCCGAGTTAGATAAGGATCTGAGGATTAAGAGATTTATTGAAAAGCCTCCAGCTGAGAAGGCACCAAGTAATCTTGCCAACGCAGGCATTTACCTCCTTTCACCAGAAGTCAGAAACATAGTTGAAAGTGAGGAAGTAAAGAAGATGATGGAAGAGAGGAGAAGGCTCGATTTCGGCTTTGACATCATTCCCTACCTGGTGGACAAGGGATTTCCGGTTTATGGCTATGAGCTGAAAGTATGGTACGATGTGGGGAGTCCGGAAAGATATCTAAAGGCCATGTGTGACGTTCTCCATGGAAAGTTGGACATAAGGGTCCAGGAAGAAAGAATTCTACCGGGGAGAAACGTTTGGGTTCAGGGCTACAGCGAGGAATCTATTAAGAGACGGGAAGAGATCATTGAGAAATATAAGGCAAATAAGTTATCCATAGAGGGCGCCGCTCTGATTGGTAGGCATACGAGAATAGGCGACTATTCCAGGATTTCAGATTCAAACGTTGACAACTTTTGCATCCTCGGTGAACATGTAAACGTAGAAAGATCAGCGATTATGGACGCTGCAAAGATTGGAGACTACGCTCACATATCAGACAGCATCCTAGGCAGGAAAGTTATCGTAGAATCAACTAGTGAAAACCCTACGTGCATTGAATCAACTTCGGTGATAGGCAACGCTGTCCACATCAGGAAGGGCTGTAGGCTCATAAGAACCAGGGTCAACCCCGGTTTAACGATTCCACCAGACATGACATACATCGATAAGTTCCTGCAGAACTATGAAGATGTCGTTCAATTAGCAACTTAACAAAGATTTTGCTGCTAGCCTCTCGGAAAGAGGGGTTTCAAGTTCGTTGCAGATTCGATCAGCTGGTCCTGTTCGGTTTTTGAGAGTTTCCTGTACCTTTCGGCTGCGTCGAGAATTTTTGGAATGAGGCGCACATCGCCTGCTGATGCGACGGTGGTTACACCTTGGGATAGGGCAAACCAGAGGCAGCGGTCGATATTGGCCTGCGTGTCGAAGGGTTCGTACCAGGTGTGGTAAGTGCGTTCCTTGGTGGGCCATGGCTGCTTGGCGAAGGCCTTCATAACTATGGTGCCCACATCCTTCTGCTCCGCAAGTTTGAGGAGGGGCTCATAGTCGTTCTCTGGAACGCGGTGTCTTCGGAGGACAAAGTTTAAGGGAAAAAGCACCGTGTCCAGGTCAAACCTCTTCAAGGCTTCCATGTGAGTCGGAGGTCGGTGGCTCGTGATCCCTATGTACTTGACTATGCCCTTGTCCCGGGCTTCCAGCATCGCCTCTAAGGCTCCGTCTGGACCAAAGGCCGTATCAAGCTCCTTCAAGTCGTCCAACCCGTGAAACTGATAGAGGTCAAAGTAGTCAGCTCCTAATCGCTCCAGGGATCGGTTGAACTCTTCGGCGGCCTCCTTCTTTGTTCTCTTTCCAGTTTTGCACGCAAGGAATATGTCGTCTCTATGCTCCTTCATCCAGGGGCGGAGCCTCAACTCAGCCTCCCCATAAGTGGGCGCCACGTCGAAGTGATTAACGCCATGCGAGAGGGCCAACCCAATTGCGGCGTCTGCCTCCTCTTGGGATACCTTTCCGAGGGCTGCACAGCCGAAGGTGATAACGGTGCTCGTGTGTCCCGTCCGTCCAAGCCTCCTCTTTTCCATACTAACCGCCACGCTCACTAACAGGCTTGAGGCGCCCTAAAAACGTTTGTGGTCGATTCACATGCTTTAAGAAAATACACACTACATTGACTCACATAGGCTCGTCGTAGGGCCTCGGCCAACTTGGCACGGGCATTCTCTTAGTTCGCAGATAAGGGTAGGCCTTAAGCACTTTCTCGTAGGCTCGCAGGCGCAGGGGCGGAAAGACATCTGGATCTATTCTTATATCTATGACGGTTGGTTTCTGGGAGTCGAGGGCGTTCTTCAGGGCTTCCTTGACTTCTCCAGGCCTTTCAGCGATTTCTCCTCGGCAGTGGCATGCCTCAGCCAGCTTCACGAAGTCTGGGTTGTAACAGGAGGTGGCGATGTACCTCTCCGGCTCCCTTCCAGACCGCGCCATCTTCTGCCCCTGCTTTATCATTCCGAGGTTTCCGTCGTTTAGGATACACCACACAACGGGGACGCCGTAGGCCGCCGCGGTGGTGATCTCCTTGCTTAACATCTGGAAGCCTCCATCCCCCAAGACATCGATAACGGCCCTGTCGGGGCAAGCCAGCTTCGACCCAATGGAGGCCGCTACACTAAAGCCCATATGAGTGTGTCCACCATCGACAAGGAAAGTCCTGGGAGGGCCAATGGACTGGATGTAACGTTCAGTCCAAGCCAGGTTGTTTCCACAGTCGGTCCAGATTATGGCGTCTTTGGGCGCAACCTCCCTTATCTCTCTACAAGCCCGTTGGGGTATCAGGGGAACGGCGTCTGAGAACATCTCAGGCTCCCTGAAATACTTCAAATCGTCCTTGAGCCTCAGGGTCTCCTTAATGCTCGCTTTCCTACGTTCTTCAAGTTCCTTCAGCTGAAGAGACGATAGCTTGACCATTTTCACCTTGACAAGGTCAATGAGGTCCTGAAGGACCGCCTTGGCATCCCCCCAAATGCCCAAGGTCACGGGATAGTTTCGGCCGATCTCGCCAGGGTCTATGTCAACCTGTATTATGTTCCTTCCCCCAAAGTTAAGGACCCAGGTGTCAGTGGTGCATTGGTGGAACATGCATCCAACGGCCAGGAGGAAATCGGTCTTTTCAGTCCTCAGGACCCTATTGGCTGTGTCTTGACCATCTCTGCCCGCGACACCTAGGGCCAACGGATGATCCTCTGGGAATGCGCTCTTGCCCATGAGGGTGGTTGCCACAGGGGTAGAGAGCAGTTCAGCCAACTCGATCAGCTCAAGAGACGCCTGCGAACCGAGGACCCCGCCACCCGCGAGGATGGCAGGGCTATGGGCCTGAATCAGCATCTCGGCGGCCTTCTCCACCAGTTCCCGGTCTCCCCTTATCCGACCCAATGAACGATACTCGTTGGGCTTCCATATCCTCTCGACCTTGACCTCTTCCCTGAATACGTCCATGGGGATATCGATGTGGGCTGGTCCTTTCCGACCCGTAAGCATCAGTCGGAAGGCCCTTCTGATAGCCTCCTCCGCCCGCTCGGGGTGGAAGAGCAGGACGCTCCATTTTGCGACCTCACTGAAGATCCCTATATGAGAAAGGGACCTGGGTCCCCATCCGCAGGAATCTTGGATTCCACTCCTTCCAAACTGTTCCCGCGCCACATTACTTGTGATGGCAAGAACGGGCACAGAATTCTGATAGGCCACATGGAGGCCTGCTGCGAGGTTCATACCTCCCGGACCCACGGTTCCGCCACACGCCGCGACCCGATGACTAGCCATGTAGTATCCACTTGCCATGAAGCCCGCGCCCTGCTCATGCTTCGTCAAGATTGTTTTGATGCCAGGAGCCATGTCGTAAAGGGCGTCAAAGAAGGGACCAATGTGCCCTCCAGGAACCCCAAAAAAGTATTCCACACCCTCTCCTTGCATGTACTCCAAAATGATCCTTCCAACCTCCATATTCCATACCTCCACCCATACACTATCCTCTAATAGAGTGAGCCTTTATGAATTATTCTATTCGAATAAGATTAAGTGTTCTCACGGATTTTCTGGGCTTCCGTTTGGAACAGGTCTCTCGATAATTCGGTTCTGACGGGCTTTGTCTTCTAAACTCCAAACCCTTGCCATTTCGAGTGATAGTTTAAACCTATTCGTTAATGCCCTTGGTAAAATTAAGGGATATCCGCATAGAGGTTACTATTTAAATATTTTTATCATTTAATTTTTCCTAATAATTGGGTATTACCATCCCCAAGACACAAACAACACCGTAATCACCTACAGCAACCCAAAAACAACCCCGACAGACCCTTATAGAGGGCCTAGAACCCGTTGCACACACAAACCCAACAACAAACACGAATAGTAAGCCAAGAAAGAATGCTCAATGTAGGTGGATAGATGTTTGCAGTATCTTGTTCCGTATATAGGGCAGTCACTTGGGTTACTAATGGGGTTTCCAAGCTTCTCATTCTCTTTCATCTTTGCTTCGTCGTAGATTGCTCGGTAAAACGGCGTGCGGTGCTTGATGAAACTATCGGCGATTTTCCATGTTAACGTTCGCATCCGCTTGTTGAAGCCGAGTTTTTCGCCTTTCCGCCGCTTGACGGCTTCTCCATGTTCTACATGTAATCCGCAGTATTTCCAGAAGCTGCTTGTGTAATCCGCTTTGTAACAGATTCCGCGATGGTGTAGGGTGCTATCTCCAAGCCATTGTAGCCCAGAGCAGCCACACATTCAAAGATCCTTTCTAGGCTCCAATCTTTGAGAAACTCGTTACAGATAGAGAACTTGATCACGCTCTGTTCACCACTGCTCTGCCTTCAATCTATGTCAACACTATTATATATCTCGCGAGTAATGCTGGGGGCTTCTTCAGTATCGAGGAAGCGGAAGCTTAACAGGCTTGCCTTGAAGAGCCGATTGGTAGACCGCTGTTACTAACTCAACGGCTTTGAGCGCACTTTCCCCTGCAACGATTGGGTCACGATCCTCTATTATCGAATCGATAAAGTCTCTACACTGCCAAGCGTGAGGCCCACCCGGCGCAGTCGACAGAGTATCCTTTTTCAGTGTCTCCCCAGATATCGTCTCGGTTGGCTGTCCCTCAATCTTCACCGTGAGCTGGTCGCCAACAAGCGATATCATTCCCTTGGCTCCGTAGACGGATATTCGTCTCTCTTGCAGCTCCCTTGGCGCACAGGTCGTGCATATTAAGTAGCCCAAGGCCCGGTTCTTGAATCTGATGAGCGCTGTGCAGAAGTCTTCAGCTTGTATGTTATGCCCGACAGTGTCATATTGTCCGTAAACAGTGTCGGCGTCACCCATCATCCAGTAAAGCTGGTCAACTGTATGTATACCTTGGTTAGCTAGTGACCCCCCGCCCTCGCCGAACCATGTTCCCTTCCACATCTCCACTTCCTTGTTAACATGATAGTATTCTTGGTCGCCTCGCCACCACTTGACCACGCCCTCTATCAAGTATATCTTCCCGAGCTTACCTTCCTCAATGGTCTCCTTCATCCTGATATGCTTCGGGTTAAGTCTGCTCTGAAAGATCCCCGCCAACTTAACACGTTTTTCTTTGCAGATCTTGATCAGTCGGTCACCGATTGTCAGATCAGTAGCTATTGGTTTCTCGATCAAAACGTGTTTCCCATGTAACGCAGCATATATGCCCATCACAGCATGCTCGAAGCTAGGTGAGGCAATAGCCACAGCATCTATCTCCGGATCTTCAAGCATCTCGGGATAGCTCAGATATCCGTTTACTTTGAACTTGTCTGTTCCCCTTTTCAAAGCCTCAGGTCTGAAATCGCAGAGGGCAACAAGTCTAGCTTCCTCATAATCATAGAAGGCTTGGGCATGATTCATACCCATGCCTAAGCCTACAACACCAACCCCAACACGTTTCATAAATCATCGCCACCGCTACTTATGAGTCGAATTCTTTTTGCTAGGATTTATTCTTAACGGTATCGGTCTGGTTCTCGACAAGTCTAACGGGTTTGTTGCCTTGGTTTCCTGTTTGAGCAAATCTTATATGTTTGTGTGACGGCGAGTAAGCTGTAAGCACTATTCTGTGAGGAGTGTGAGGTATCATGAGTCGAGATGTGCCAGGCTCTACTGTGCAAGTCCGCCGCGGCGTTCAAGGCGATGTTGCCTACTATGATGAGTTCCCCAAGGAACACAAACTCGTAGTAGATATTCATCATCATTACGGCGGAAGACAGGCTGAGAAGGAGAACTTTGTTGACGTCCTCCTGAGAAACATGGATGTAGCCGGAGTACACAAGGTGTGTCTATTCTCATCGTCACCAGAAAGATACAGCGAAAAGGAAGACAAAGATTGGAAGAGGGTCTTCAAGGACTATTCTGACAGGATCATCGGCTTTGGCTCAATAAGACCGGGTAGGCTACCACAAAACAAGCTCGAAATAATTGATGAGTACTATTCGAAGGGTTTCAAAGGGTTAAAGTTCATAACTCCGACTAAGAGATATGACCACGATGACTTTCTCTGTTACTATGAGAAAGCTGAAGAATATGGTATGCCTACGCTATTTCACACAGGGGTTGTTGCTAGAGGATCAGTTGCAGAGAGACAAGACGTGAGCTCTGCCCATATGCGTCCTGTGTATCTGGATAGAATCGCAAGGTGGTGTCCTAAGCTTAAGATAGTCGCTGCCCATATGGGTGAACCATGGTATGGAGAAGCCTACAACACTTCTCAAAAGAACCCTCTACTCTGGCTGGACATATCTGGGAAGGGGATCTGGCTTAAGGCAAAAGCTATTAGAGAGCATCTTTGGATAAGACTTAGGCCTGAGAAGCTTGTCTTCGGGCTTGACGAACCGTCATCCCAATATGCAAGGATCATCCACTTCTGGGAGACTTTCTTCTACGAGATTGGACTTGACCAAAAACAGAGGGACATGATATTCGGCGAAAATGCTGCTCAGATCCTAGATATCCATTAGCGCCTCTCTAAACCATCGCAGCAGCATAACTAGGGCAGTTCAGTCTCTTCCTGACGCTATCTTCGAGGTAGCTTTCCGTGTTGCAGACCGGTCTCTGTCAGTTGAACGTAGTTTTTCAAAGCTCTCTGCGGAAGAGGATACCAAGAAGGTGAAGCTGAGGTGCTTAGAATTAAGCCCTCCGGTCCCCCCTCGTAGATAGCCTGCCGAACAGCCCTATCAACCTGCTCCGTTGATCCGCTGAGTATGTCGCTGATTTGGATGTTACCAATGAAGCATACTTTGTCCCCTATCTTCCTCTTCGCCTCACTTAGCGGTGTATCGCCCATTGGAGGCGGCTCAACTGGATGGATAGCATCTGTACCCATCTCCGCAAACATCTCCAGTATTGCGTTGATGCTCCCATGGCAATGGAAGTATACAATGCCATCGTACTCATGTATCAGTTTGAAAATCTTTGAGTGATATTTGACCACGAAGTCTCTGAAGTAACTCGGGTTGAAAAGAGGCGGGGCAACAATCTCTCCCCCTACTTGGAAGACCTCTCTGGCTCCAGCTTCAAGGAGTTGAACTGTGTAATCGTAACATCGCTCAAACATGATATCCGCGAGGTTCACCATGGTCTCTCTATCAGTCATCATTCGCTTAACGAAATCCTGAAACCTGAAAAGGCCCGAAAATCCTATGGGTGTCGGGACTCCGGTCATGAGAACTCCGGCTTCACCAATCTTCTCTTTCTCTTTATAGAAAGGCGATATATCCAGTTTCTTTACAGGCTCATAGGGGATGGATAAGTATGCCTCTAAGTCTTTGTCCGTCTCTATGAGATGCTTGACGCAACGATACGCTTTCTCAGATACGCTCTTACGCCTCTTGTGGATTTCGCTTAAAGTTCCCTTAGGCGTCTCGATGACACGTCTTCTATATTCGTGGTCTCCTTCCACGTATTTGTCTGTCCTTGACTTTACACCCCTAGACGTAGAACGAAACGCGTCTTCGCCCGTTCTCTTGGGCGACCAGCTGTGCCAGATGTCAAGCTTTTTCCGCGCGAGATCCATGAGGGGGTCATAACTCGGGTCAAGAGGGACTCCTTCCGAACCTACAAGAGCTAGATCACCGTATGGATCAACGCCTCTGAGACCTATGGGAATCCTATCTGTCTCCTCCAACCGTAGAGCTGCCAACATCCTTTCCCTTGAAGTCATAGTGTCCGTAGGCAGAACCTTTCCTTCTCTCAGACTCCAACCTCCTATCCTTCGTTGTTGTAAGCATCTTTGTTTATATCTTTTTTCCCACTAACGTAACTAGCAATAGGTCTAAAAGGTGGAAAACAGAAAAAGTTAAGGAATTTCGGTGGATGTGCTATACAGGTCGCATGCGCACAAGGAATTCAGGTACACACCTTGAGAAGAAAACGTACATCCCTGATATTACCGTTGAGGTCCCGTATCCCAAGCAGTAGGTCGCACCGAAGGGCAATGCATATGTCTCAAACTTTCTTACTCCGCCGACCTTCAGGAATACGTATTTTATGACCAAAGCAGCCACCATATTTGGCCAGTGGTATGCAAGCACGAAGCCCGCTGGATTTATTATGAACCATGGGAATCTCGCTCTCAAGAAGGCGCATACGAAAACAACAGCGGTGCCGCTTATCGTGTATGAAAGGTAGTCGTAAGCCCGTGGGGTCGGTGTACCGTAGGTATAGCTCCACCACTCAGCTGCAGCTGTTCTCGCGTCTCCGAAGCCTGTGAGATTCATCTTGTTATATCCGCCCATGGTATGTACCCACCAGAGATAGAAAGGATACCCGAAGACAGCTACAAGAACCATGGTTAAGATGGAGACAATTAGAACGCCCTTGGAGGAGGTGTTCATCTCTTTAGCTATTTTGTAGTTTCCGAGTTGGAACATCATGCTGTACCCAGCCATCCTGTGCATACCTGGACCAAGGCTCATATACATCATCATGCTATTTGTGGCAGCTGGATCCGGCGGTCGACCCCAATGACCTGTAACTTGTCCAGCGCCGTAGGCGTACCCCGCCCAGTCTCTCACATTTGAGATTCCGCCGTTGGATGGGTTTAAGGCGTGAACCTTTGTCCATCCGTAGTTGAATATTATGAAGACCAAGACACTGAAAACTGAAACTTCTATCGGCATTCCTCCAGCGGTCCAAAGGGCCACCACTACGATGAAGCATATAAGTCCGCCAATGACAACGGTTCTATAGGATACCCCATCTTCGTCTTTAGGCAGATCCTTACCTTGGCCAAAAGCAACTTTGAAGGTATCAATGAAATGTTTTCTGTATTGCCATAATACGTATACTCCGAAACCGGTGGGCATCCCGACCAAAGTCCAGTAATTCCACTTGAATCCTACTGTGCTCGCATACTGGTTGCTGCCAAAATCCCCCGCCGGACCCTCTGTAACCAAAGGCGTATACGGTAAAAGACCTGTAGTCGCCACGATCGGGTTGTAGATGAAGTTCATGAGCAACGTCCAGAGTCCACATGATATAAGCCAGTCCAATGGGCAGAAAATCCCTAACGCGATTTCGGCAGGGGTCAGACGTATGTACATGTTTGCTCCAGGCAGAAACTTGTAGGTATTCGGTGTAAGGTTCCACACCCAATCAGTTATGTAGGGTATTGGCGGAATAGGTAGGAAGCCCGCAGCCGTTGCTGGGAAGGAACTGAGGAATCCTGCAGCGAAACCTATCCATATCATCTTTGTGCTAGTTAAACCCAAGTTGAACAGAGGCGTTTTGCCGTCTGATTTCTCGCCGAAGTAAGACTTCATGGTCAATATCGATGGCTGTGCCAAAACATAAGGTAATTCCTCCACATCTATGTAGGGTTTCCTTATAAGGAAGCCCCAAAAGTAGCTTCCGCAGTACAATGCCGCAGCGAGTACAGCAAAATAAGTCATAGATGGTAGCCATGCGGCCCAGTCTACGGGACCGCCATTGAAGAAGTTTTTGAGAACATTGGTACTAGTTGGAGACCAGAAAGAAGGAATTGTCCCTTGGATCTTGCTTGAATAGGGTGTTGTATACGCAGAGTAGATGAAACCTCCCCATTGCGCACTCGGCAATCGGTGGATTGGCCAATAGCCAACCCCTGTTGCAGTCCAGTACATTCCTGAAACCATCCAGAAGGCTGTTGTCATAAGAGTAAATTCCTGAGGGGTCAGCCTGAATTTGGGAGAAATCTTCTCGAGAAGCCCTAGAAGAATCAGATTGACTATTGTCGGAAATGGGAATATGATCGGCCAGATGCTAGGATTACCCCAGGTTTGTATCCACATGACCAGAACGAAAGACAACGGGACAGTAATCAGCACTATGAGAAACAGTCTCAGCGTCAATCCTGTTGGTACAACTTTTTCAGTTTTTTCCATAACTTTTATGACCTCCGAATTTTCTAATTACCATCTGATCTTAACACAAGCCTTATATAAGATTTGTGGTAATATCTGAACCAATCTGGCTAAGTTGATTTGCAGGAAAGGAACGCAGCAGATGGCGCTTGACAAAGCCAATAGGTGGAAATATGTTGTTTCCCCACTCATTGTACTGTCCTTAGTCTTTGCAGTTTTCCCATTACAGACCTCGGGCGCGTTTCAGGCACCAGAAGTAACGCTTACCTTAGACTTCAAGGGGATTCTGGGTAGTCTGAATTATACGAGAATACACAAGCACGTCGAGTCCCTCTCAAGTCTAGGCTCAAGGTCGACAGGCTATGATGGATGTCGAGAAGCTTCTGAGTATATCCAGAATGCTTTCGTGAGCTATGGATTGAGTGTGCAAAGGCAAGCGTATCCCCTCTCAGTGCCCAAGGACAATAATACCGCAGTTGTTGTGCCTTCACAAGGAAAAGTTATTGAGGCATATGCCTTGTGGCCGAATTCTGTCCAGACCTCTAGGACGCCAGAACCAGTGGAAGGACAGTTGATCTGTGGAGGCCACGGGGAGTTGCAAGAGTTTAACGGCAAAGTTGTCAGCGGCTCCATTGTACTTATGGAGTTTAACAGTGAAGACAACTGGCTCGAGGTAGCAAAGCTTGGAGCAAAAGCCGTTATCTTCACATTTCCGCCAGAATCATCATATGATGAGGCAAGAAGCAAGTTTCTTATTACACCAATACATTTCCCCAGAGTGCTTGTTTCAAAGGAAGACAGTGTCCTCCTCAGAGGAATAGCTGACAAGGGCTTAAAAGTAAGTGTCAAGGTAGACATGAGATACGAGACTGTTGAAGCTGAGAACATCATAGGGGTGGTGGAAGGTACAAATAAGGACCTCCGTAACAACTTGATAGTTGTGGCAGCCCACTATGACACATGG
>Ga0315306_10001211_pt1 | contig 12435 bp, 12 predicted proteins | sample TDP1_MG_FD_203803 | JGI IMG/M metagenome (GOLD analysis project Ga0315306, IMG submission 203803) | Freshwater sediment microbial communities from Lake Towuti, South Sulawesi, Indonesia - TDP1 | ecosystem: Environmental > Aquatic > Freshwater > Lake > Sediment | place: Indonesia: South Sulawesi... | reverse complement strand
ACAAGAGCAAGACTGTTGTCTTCTGCTTTAGTTTTATGAACCAATGTGGCGCCCCAAGCATAGGCTTCTGTTGGCTTTTTATTGATGAGATATCGGGCTACCTCGATTGAGTGGCAGCCCATGTCCATTAAGACGCCGCCTCCTGCGAGCTCAGGGTTCCAGAACCAAGTTGAGTGAGGTCCGAAATGCGCTTCCCTGCTTCTAATCCAGAAAACGTTTCCGATTGCGCCTTTTTCAATTAATTCCTTTGCTCTGGTTATGTGAGGTGTGAACGTTTGATTTTCAGCGTAACAGTGAATTACTCCAGCTTTTTCAACGGCGTCAAGCATGGCTTTTGCATCGTTTACATTGTGGGCTAACGGCTTCTCGCATATTACGTGTTTTCCATTTTCAGCGGCTAGCATGGCTGCCTTTTTGTGAAGAAAGTTAGGTAATCCTATATCCACAACTTCAACTTCAGGACTCGCGCACAATTTTTCAATAAAGTCATCACCTGAATAGGTCTCGTTTATTCTCCATTTATCAGCGAACTCTTCAACAGCTTCTTTCCTCCGTCCCCCGATAGCTATGACATTCGCCTCTGGAATCTCCTTGTAACAAGGCATATGAAACTCTGACTGAACGAAACCGTAACCTAAAATGCCGACATTTATTTTTTTCAATGCATTTCCCTTCTTTCAAAATATTTTGAGCGCTTAAAAGCCTTATTAATTTACTTCGTAGCGCGCGTAAAATTCCTGTGTTTTCATTCTAAAAATTATAGATTCGCAACGATATCTGGCACGTTTGTTTTGGTTTTTAATGGTAGCGTCACGGGTTTTCTAATCCTAACAGATTCGTATGCTGCCAGACAGATTTCTAGTAGTGCCCGTGCGTCTTTGCCAGTTAAAAGAGGCTCTCTGTCTTCAACCATGCATCGAATGAATTCATCCACTGTTGGTTTATACCCTTCTGCAAATGGAGGGACAGGTACAGGTATCTCCGCATAGGTTCTGGCATATACGGGATGCGGAGGTAGCAATTCTAAGGACGTTCTATTTTTGTATGGCTCTTTCTTGCTCCAAACTGATACAGTGTTACCCCGGATCTCTATTTCACCCTCTGTCCCAATAATTAGGGTGCTGCTATGGGTTTGCACTGGCGCGGTGAAAGAAGACTCAAGCGTTGCGATGGAGCCATCTTTAAACCTTACCATAGCTAAGCCATAGTCTTCGACATTAAATTTTTTATGAACAAATTTCCCCATCTCGGCGTAAACTCTTTTCACTTCGCTACTAAAGTAACCTCGCAATAAGGCTATACCGTAAACAGCGTGGTCTATGAAACCCCCACCAGCAGCTTTCTTCGGCTCCACAAACCAACCTGGGTCCATAACACCTGGTTCGCGCAATGGGGGTATGGCCAACAGCGAATAGTGAGCCGCAAAAGGCTTACCTATCGCGCCCCCATCAATCAGTTTTTTCACAGGATCTCCAGGAAGAGGCCCTGCAGCCATCGCCATCAATTTGACGCCTGCTTTTTCAGATGCTCTTAGGATCTGGTCTGCTTCCTCAAGGGTTCTGGCTATAGGTTTGCCAACAAGCACGTTTTTCCCAGCTTTAGTTGCGGCTATAACAACTTTCGGATGCAAAGAAGTCGTTGTAGTCACAACGACACCATCAACTTCTGGATTTTCTAAGAGCTTTTGATAGTTTGTATACCATGCTTTAGCTCCGTATACTCTTGATATCCTTTTCACTTTTTCTTTGTCGGGATCTGAAATTGCAACTAGCTCGGCGCTGGGATTTATGGCAGTGTTGTAGGCGCAACCTAATGCCCAGTACCAGTGGTCCAGCCCGATAATGCCTATACCTACTTTATGAGGCATATCTTAACCCCTTCTTTTGAAATTGTTACATTATAAGTTGAAAGGAAGGCTGTATCTCACATACTATTAATAATTTTCGCGTATCCTTCCATCGTGTAGATCTATAACAACTCGTCAACATTCTCTTTAATCTTCTTTATGCTGCTTATAACGAGATCTAGAGCTTCCCTATCTCCTAGAAGAATTGGATGGGGCAACGTGACTTCTTTTGCAGTAAATTCCTCGGATTTGTGAAGGTGAAGAGCCTCATAGTCTGGCACTTTAATCCCTTTTGGAATTACCCCTTTCAATTTTTCCTTTTTGAAGGCTGGTTGTTTATATAAGGGCATGCCGTAACCTGTGTCCGCTGGGACTCCTTCAGCATTTAAGGCTTTAAGGAATTTTTCTTTTGGAAGACCATTGAACTCCTTTGGATCGTATCGTATAACGAAGAAGTAGTATCCTCTTTTTGTAACCCTCGGATCTCTCTTTAATGGAGCTACACCTCCGATCTTCTTAAGTTTTTCAGCGAGATACTCGCCATTAGAATGTTTTGTCTCAACATCTTGGGGGAGAATCTTTAACTTTGACAAAAGCAAAGCCGCCTGGAACTCGGTTATGCGGTAGTTTGAGCTTAAGATGTAATGTTCATACCCAGGTCTGCCTACAACCCGACCGATGTTATGTATAAGTCTCGCCTTTTCAGCCAACTTCTCATAATTTGTAAGCACTATCCCTCCTTCACCGGCAGCGAGGGACTTGCTCTCTTGGAAGGAGAAACAGCCCATATCGCCTATGGCGCCAACTTTGCGTCCTCTCCACTCCGTGCCATGAGCATGCGCACAGTCTTCTATTAAAAACAAGTCATGTTTTCTGACTATTGGCAAGATCCTATCAAAATCTGCCGGATACCCACCATAATGAACAACTATAACGGCTTTCGTCCGCTCTGTTACCGATTTCTCTAGATCTTCAGGGCTCATGGTGGCCGTTTCAGGGTTAATGTCAACAAAAAGTGGAACAGCTCCAACTTCGGTAACCGCTGAAGCGGTTGCAATGAACGTCACAGCCGGAACGAGAACCTCGTCACCAAGGCCAACACCAGTCGTCTTCAGTGCAAGTTCTAGAGCGACTGTACCGTTAGACACCGCGATACCATACTTTGCATTATGATAATCTGAGAAAGCTTTTTCGAATAATTCTGCCTTAGAACCCGGATATATGCGACACCATCTTTTACTATCCAAGACTTCTAGGAGAGCTTTCTTATCTTCGTCACTAGTTTTCGGCCATCTTGGAACTTTCTCCTCTAATTTACTAGCCTCTGAGGGTCCGCCATTAATAGCTAGTTTAGGCATGTTTGTTCATCACAAACTTCGTAGACCTTTTTAAGTAGCGCACTAGATACAAATAAGATTTCTTGGCATCTTCCTCTGGTTTTTCAGCGTCATGACCCTCATAGTTATACCAGCCATTGTAACCATGTTCCTTTAATATCTTCAAGGTTGTGCCCACATCGAGATCCCCTTCTCCCAAACTTACTGTAGGAATTCCTTGAGACAGAACTTTTTTGACAAAGTCCGCTGGGAAGCCTGTTTTAGAAACTATTTGATTCTTATTTAGTCCTGTCCACTTCAGATCCCATATAGTTTTATAATCCTCAGACAATTTCTTGAAGTCCATTAGATGCAGATGAAATATTTTTTCAGGAATAGCTTTTAGGATGTCCATAAAGTCTTCGCGAGTATGGAGACATACACCGAGGTAATCTGAAGAAACTTTTGTCACTATGTCAATCAAATTATTAGGAACACGGTCGAATAATCCGTGGTTTTCAAGGGCAAGTTTAACTTCTCTGGCTTCAGCGTATTTTGCGCATTGTTTTAAGCCTTTTACTATAACATTTATAGCATCTTCTCTTGACATTTCTTCTGGTTTTTTCCAAGCTGCAAGGGGTCTAACAAGATTGCAGTCGAGTTCCAGCGCCATATCGATGTTTTTCTTTACCAATTCTATATCGCCCTTCAAGCTCCCACTCATTGGTTTTAGAAAGTCACTCCCGGGAGAAATGCAAACTATTTTTAGACCTAAGCTATCGGTTAATTTCTTGACTTTCTCAATGCGTGTACGTCTCATATTTGGGGTTAGGTGATATCTTATCGGTGTTCCAAGATGATGAGTTACTATTTCAACACCCTTGTATCCTATTTTAGCCATACTAGCCACGGCATTTTCAAGGTTCCATTTTCTGTAGCCCCATGTGCTACTTGAGATCTTTTCCATGAAAAAACCTCCTAAAAGTCATGGTTAATATTTTAAGGGAAGCCCTATTGGCTTGGCGGTTTTTGATGATTTGTATGCGGCTAACACAACTTCCAAGTCTGCTCTTCCTTCTTTTCCATTCACTATAGGCTCCTTGTCTTCAATTATACAGTCTATAAAGTGCTTTAGGGAATCAAACCAGCCCGATGCCTTGATAGGTGGCAGAAAGGATGTTAGAGTCCACCCCTCGGATATAAACTCGTTAGGAACTTTCTTAGCCGAAAAGACCATTAACGGTTGATTTAGAGGATGGGAAAACATCATGCCTTTGGTTCCAAATATCTCTAAGCTAAATCCCCCTGTTCCTTTTCCAGTCCAGCTTGAGTAAACTTCTCCTATCACTCCGTTCTTCATCTTCAATAGATAAATCGCATTATCTTCGGTCTTCATCTCTTTACACTTATCAATCATGAAGGCTTTTGATTCAGCGTATACTCTTTCAACTTCGCTTCCCGTTAACCATCTGATTAAATCAGCATTGTGAACAGAAGTATCTATTATCATGCCTCCTCCTTCTTTGGGATTACACATCCAGTCAGAGGGAGGCCAACCAAGCAGATAACTCCTAATTATGTTGATGTCCCCCACAGTTCCTTCATCTAGAAGTTTCTTCACCTTATTAAAGAGAAATCTCACTTGCTCCCCTATCATGAGCTTCACTTTTGCCTTTTTTGCTGCTTTGATCATTTCATCCGCCTCTCTAAGGGTCAACGCCATAGGCTTTTCGCAGTAAACATGTTTTCCAGCTTCGGCTGCGTCTACCGTTACAGCTCGATGAGCATGTGTGGGAACAGCAACGATGACGGCATCTATGTCTTTTCGCTTTAACAGCTCTTTGTAATCTTTGTAAGCATTTGCCTTATACTCTTCGGCAATTTCCTTCGCTCTATCTGGAACTAAATCGGCCACTGCAACCAATTTTGCATTCGAAATCTCTGCTATACAGGAGGAATGTATTTTAGCAATTCTACCTGCGCCGATTAAACCTAAACTTACCTGCTTCATACGATTCCTTCTTTTTTATCCGATATCAATAAATACTTAGTATAATCTTAAAGAATTTTTCACAAGGAGGATTAGATTATGAAAGTGGCTTTGTATACTATTAGTTACCAAGGTCTCTGGTACGCCAATGACTTTGTACCGCTGAAGCAACTGATCCCAAAGGTTGCTGAATTCGGCTACGACGGTATCTCGCTCAGCGGCAAGAGACATCACGCCTCTCCCTTAGACCTAGATAAGACAGCTTGCAACGAAATAAAGGAATTAGCCAACTCAGCGGGTCTTGAGCTGGTAGCTTTGGACACGTATAGCAACTTCATGGACCCCGTTATGGAACACAGGGAAGCTCAACTTGTGTGGTTAAAGGAACTGATACGCCTCGCTGACAACCTAGACATCAGAATAGTAAAGGTATTTGCCGGCTGGATGGGAACCACACAGAGGAACGGGAAGGGAGCTTACGACCGCTTGTATAACCTGTTGCTGCCATATGCCACAGATGCTGAAAGGTGGAATTGGATCAAAGAGTGCATCAAAGAGGGTGTCAAATGGGCAGATGAATACGATATCACACTTGCCCTTCAAACTCACGGTCCCCCAGTGAGATCTGGCTACGAGGACACATTAGCCATGATCAAGGAAATCGGCTCAGACCGCGTGAAAATGTGCCTAGACATCGGATTTGGATGTTTTAATCCAGTCACTCAACAAAGCGATGAATATATAACCAAAGCTGTTCAAGAATGCCGCGACATCATAGTTTACTCCCACTTCAACGGCGGGTTCAGAGAAACCGCTGACGGCGACTTCATACAAGAACCACACGATGTGCCCGGGCTTACTCCACCAGATGGCTCCCTAATCAATTATGAAGCATTCGTTCGAGAGCTTAAGAAAATCGGCTACGAAGGCTACATAGCCTACGAAGTTTGTGGACCTGTGCTTGTAAATCATCAACTCCAAGGTATAGAGGAAGTTGATCGACTCGTTAAGGCAGCTCTTGGATACATGAAAAAACTCATAGCCAAGACGTGAGCCTTGCACAAAGACGCTGAAAAATCGGATTGAGGTAAGATGCAAAAAGTACGCATAGGTTTGATAGGCGCTGGATTTACTGGACATCTGCATGCGAAAGGATATCTGGAAACACCGAATGTGGAATTGGTTGCAGTGGCGGCGAAGACCCGTTTGAGCGCCGAAAAATTCTCTAAAGAATATGGAATGAAGGCTTGGTATACGGATTACATGGATCTGATCAAGAGAAAGGACATAGATGCAATAAGCATTTGTCTTCCAAACAAGTTCCATGCACCAGCAACCATCGCGGCTGCCGAGTCTGGAAAACATATAATGTGCGAGAAGCCGATGGCGATCACCTTAGAAGAGGCAGACAAGATGATAAAGGCTGCCGACAAGGCGGGTGTAAAGCTTTTCATCGCAGAAACCGTTAGGTTCGTACCGAGCTTTGTAAGGGTAAAAGAGTTAATAGAAGAGGGAGCTATAGGAAAAGTCTTCATGTTCAAAGCTCATTCTTCTCACTCGGGTCCCTATTCCCTTCACTTTTTTGACCCAGAAATGGCTGGCGGGGGCGTTTTAATTGATCTTGCTATACACTACGTTGACTTGTTCAGGTGGTACACGAACAAGGAGGTGGAAAGGGTGTATGCGGAAATTGGAACTTTCCAAAAGGACACAGAACTAGAAGACAACGGAATGATGTTTTTAAGATATAAAGGAGGCATAGGCAACATAACCGCTAGCTGGACAACTAAAGGAGAGATCAGTGCAAGGGTAGAAGTTTTCGGTACGAAGGGTTCAATTTTTTCAAGCGGGCACGGCTACACATTTTCACCGACTCGAGTATTCAGTGAGAAGGGGTATGGGTATGTTGCCGAAAAAACCGAACTCTCAAGAGGCTGGACGTTCCCGGTTCATTCAAAAATAGAACAACTTCCATACACAGAAGAAACCAAACACTTTGTCGAGTGCATACTTGAGGATAAAAAGCCATTAGTTGATGGAGAGGAAGGAAAAAAAGACCTAGAAGTTGTCCTAGCAGCATATGAGTCTGTGAGAAAAGAAAAACCAGTAAAATTATTGCATCGTTAAATTTTGAAATGATTAAAAGAGGTGATAAAAATGCTCGGAAAAAAGCTGTCAGTTCTCGCTGTGGGTGCGCATCCAGATGACGTAGAGTATAGTGCTGGTGGTACAGTTGCTAAGTACGCAAGGGCAGGGCATAAGGTAACTATACTTAACGTGACCCGTGGTGGAGCAGGTTCGATGAAAATTCCGTCAGAGAAGTTGAGAAAAATACGAACCGAGGAGGGTATAAGAGGCGGAAGGGTTCTGGGCGCAGATGTGAAGTACCTGCCGCAGAGTGGAAAGCCCGGATTCCAAGACGGAGGTCTTATTCCAACGCGAGACGCTGTATTGGCTGTAGTGGACGTTATCAGAGAAGTAAAGCCGAACATCATGATATCCCATCACCCCAACGAGATTCATCCAGATGATAGGGCTGCAGGAGTGATAACCCGAGATGCATTCACAATTTGTGCGTTGCCTTTAATAAAAACAAAGTTACCAGCGCATAGCATCTCAGACCTTTACATGTACGGCGACATACATCGGTTTACGGAACCTCCTCAATCGGTTATCTACATCGACATAGAGGACACAATTGATCTGAAGATTAAAGCCTTGGCAGAGCATAAGAGTCAGGTGGAGTGGCTTCGTGAGCATAAAGGCTACGATGCTGGATTTCTGGATCCGCTGGAGGAGGTTAGGGCACAAGCTCGAGCGCTTGGTTATAGGTGCGGCATAAGGTACGCTGAAGCTTTCGTTCCACTAAAACCAAAGGCGTTGCCGTTCTTTCCATATTACGAGATGAAAAAATAAGATAGTGGTAAAATCTTTATGAAACGGAAGTAACAAAAGTTTGACTATTTGTGCTACATTTTGATTATTTGGGCGTGGGGCACGCCGTTTATCTTTAAAATTGCTTCAGGGTGAATCAGTCCTTCTTTAACCGCTCGTTCTACAATGCATTGCCCAACCATGTTGACGATTGTTGACTGTTTGCACAATTCTATGGCTTCTTCTAAGGTAACCCTGTGTCCCTTATAGAATTCCTCTTTAATTTCAAACACGATTTTGCCGTCTCGCAGAACCTTGCCCAACAATTCGCAGTCACATGTAGCTAACACGAGGTATTGACCGCTTTTGCGCAGGTTAACGTAGACTTCAGCCAAAGTTGCTCGCCGACTTCGCTCTGTCCTCATGAATATCTTAAGTCCAAAGCACACAATATAGTTTTTGCCTAACCCTCATCGTTTCAAATGATACATTTCATATTTGGAGCCTATTTGGATCCAAATAGAGGGGCTAGGTCAAAAGTGCGCACACACACAAAAAATGTTTAGATAGCTCTTATAGACGATTTGGCTCCACAAGCTTCACACTGCAAAAACGAGAGACGCCTCTCCTTCACAATCTTCGTATCAGGACCCTTACAGACAGGGCAAGTAACAAACTCTTCAACATAACGCTGAATAAGACGATCCAAAGCATCATTCCTAAATTTACCCTGAAATATGGCTCTAACCCCATCTACAGTTCCAGCCGTAGCCATCTCTCTGGACAAATAGCGTAACAAATGCTGCGGATCACGATTCAACACATCAGCAATATCTTTATAATTGACAATGTAAGTGCGCATTCCAATCGTGCCACTGCGAACCTTAGGAATCTCAAACCGCTTGTGTTCAAAAACTTCATGCGGAAGCTGCGAATGCGCCCTCTTCAACAATTTCTCATATTCTTCTTTCATAGTTAAATGACTCCTAGACTTTTCACAAGTTTATGACTGAACCATCCTTTAAAGATAACCATACACCTTACACCTTAATTAACAGAAATCAAAACGCAACGTTATTAAAGGCGCGGCTCCATGAACACTAAATTCAGCAAACAAAAAGAGTTGAACACACATGACTCAAATAGAAGACAAGGTTAAGAACGAAGTGGAGAAAATAATCGATCCCGAAACAGGCTTAACGTTTGGTCAAATGCAACTCATCACAGGCGTGAAGGAACAATCGCCAGGCGTTATAAAAATCGAATTTGTACCTACAAGTCCTTTCTGCCCCATAGCCTTCAGATTCGCCCAAGACATCAAAACCACTGCCCAAAAAGTGGAGGGAATCAAAAAGGCACTTGTTTACGTGCATGGGCACAACATGGAAGAAGCCATCAACCAAGCGGTTAATCGGGAATAGTGGAATAGGAATGGGTGATGCTGCCCAGCATTAAGGTAAAGGTCAAATTTTTCACCACCCTGCGTGAAATTGTGAGCAAAAAAGAGGAACAGATAGAGCTTTCTCGTTCTGTCACAGTTGAGGCGTTGCTGAAGCAGCTTTCAAAAAAGTATGGAAAAGAGTTTGAAGACTACGTCTGCGATGAATTAGGAAACATACGTGGACACCTGCAGTTTCTAGTCAACGGAAAGAGCATCACAGCGTTGCAAGGATTTAAAACAAAACTCAAAGAAGGAGACCAAATAGCCATACTACCGCCAGTGGGCGGAGGCTGAAACGTTCGTGCACAAGCCTCCAAATAGACGGGTTCTAGATGACCCTATACCCGTCTCTGTCTCTACCTATCAAATGATACATTTCATATTTGGAGCCTAATAGGATCCAAATAGAGGGGCTAGGTCAAAAGTGCGCACACACACACAAAAAAATTGTTTTTCAATCAAAACTATGCAATCTCTGCTTCTAGGTATGTCTGAAATGTCTTCACAACACGGACGTTTACAAACCTACCAAACAACGATTTATTTTCACTTCTAATCACAATAGGCTTATACGCAAAATTTCGTCCAATCCATGAACCAGGCTGCTTTCCCCTTTCATCAACAAGAATCTTCCCAGCCCAGTTCATCCAAGCCACATTCCTCTCTGAAGAGACACGCCGCACCAACTCAGCTAGACGTTTACTCCGCTCCTTCACATCTAAAGCAGAAACACGAGGCGCCATCTTCTCCGCCAAGGTGCGCGGTCTCGGAAAAAACTTCGAAACATTCACAACATCAGGCTTAACTTCCCAAATCAACCCCAGAGTCCGTTCAAACGCTTCCTTGCTCTCGCCTGGAAAACCACAGATAACATCAGTCGCTATAGTTATGTTTGGAATAGCCCTTCTGAAAGCCGTCACAATCCGTCGAAAATCATCCACCGAATAGAAACGATTCATACGCTTCAACACTTCGTTGTCGCCGCTCTGAACAGGCAGGTGTAAAAACTTGAAAACGTGTTCGTCACGAAACGCATCCACCAACTGATCAAGCATATCTAGAACGTAATTAGGCGTCATCATGCCCACACGAACAAAAAACTCTCCCTCAATCGCGCAAACCGCCTGCAACAAATTTACCATGTTGAGGCTGACGTCTCGTCCATAACAAGCCATGTCTTGACCAGTTAACCAAACCTCTCTGGCAACAGATTGCATATCACTCTGAATCCTTTGCACAATCTCTTCCAATCCACAACTGCGCAAGCGACCGCGCGCAAAAACCACGCAACAATAACTGCACGAACCAAGACAACCGTAGGCAACTGGAACGACACTTATCACAGGGTTCACAGCTTGTTTAGGAAGGTCAAGACGAGGCTTCTCTTTAATGCGGGTGTCAAGCCACTGCACTTTTTCTCCCTGTAGAACCTTGTTTACAGCTTCAACTATTTTTGGGCCTGGAGCCGGGCTTAAGACTCCGTCAAACTCGACCTCGCTTTTTAACCGTTCTAGATTTATGAGAGGCAAGCAACCAGTCACTATGAGTTTCTTGTTCTTCCATTTTGCAGCGTTCTTCAATTCCTCTACGATACGATTCTCAGTGGGCGACTTGACGGCGCAAGTGTTATAGATCAGTACGTCAGCTTCAGCCATTTCAGAAGCCAAATCAAAACCAGCCTGCAACAAACAACCGCGCAAAAACTCTCCGTCAGCCAAGCTGGAAGAACACCCGAAACTCTCAACAAAGACACGCTTTCGCCTCTCAACCATCGCTACTTCACACCCACAACCGCGAGCACACTAAAAATAAAGCAAACCATATGCACACCCTGACAAACTTTTTAATCAATCAACACAAACATAAACATTGCCAAGCTTTGACTATTGACACAAAAGAGCAATTCCGTCGAGAAGCTCATTGAAAGACTTAAAAAGATAAGTCTCAGCATATTTAAATCATATTTAAATCTTAATATATACAGATATAATGCCTATGATGTGTTCTGGGTTTTGCCGTGCAGGAAAGTTATAGGAGGTGTGTATACGAAGCTTATCACGTTGTACCTCCCTGAGCCTTACATAAAAGCGCTTGACAGCTTGGTTGAAGAACGGTATTATCCCAACCGGGCAGAGGCTATTCGGGTGGCTGTTCGCGATCTTCTCAGCGTGGAGGTTTGGAGGAAAAAAGCTAATGGTTGAGCCGTCGACCAGAGCAGAGCAATCCACGTGGCTGAGCGCCGTCCCTGAAGGTGTGCGTGAAACTGGGCGCTGTCGAATTGTGGTCTTAGGTATCGGTGGAGCCGGAAACAACACGGTTAACCGACTTATGGAAATTGGAATCGCAGGCGCCGAGTGTATCGCCATCAACACAGACTTGCAACATTTGAAAGCTGTGCGCGCGACTCAAAAAGTGCTGATTGGAGAGAAGGTTACCCGAGGTTTAGGAGCTGGCGGCGATCCAAAGGTTGGTAGAGCAGCAATAGAAGAATCGAAGCATTTGATAGATGCTCTTCTGAACGACGTAGACGTGGCTTTCATAGCAGTTGGTTTAGGCGGCGGAACAGGAACAGCAGCCGCGCCGGTTGTGGCTGAGATGGCTCGTCGCAAAGGAGCCGTTGTCGTGGGAGTCGTGACCACACCCTGCAGAATTGAGAAGGGAAGGGGCGAGTACGCCGCCTTTGCTTTGAATGAGATGCGCAGAGCCTGTGACACTGTTGTGGTTATTGACAACAACAAACTCATGGAGTTGGTGCCTCACCTCCCATCAAATGAAGCCTTCAAGGTTGTGGACCAAGTGTTAGCTAACACGATACAGGGAATAGTGGAAACCCTCTCAGCTCCGAGTTTAATCAACCTCGACTTTGCCGACTTCAGAACCATTGTGCGAAAAGGCGGAGTTGCAGTGGTCGGTGTGGGTGAGTCAGATGCTCCCAACAGGGCTGAGGAGGCTGTTCTTAACGCTCTGA
>Ga0315306_10001209_pt1 | contig 12441 bp, 12 predicted proteins | sample TDP1_MG_FD_203803 | JGI IMG/M metagenome (GOLD analysis project Ga0315306, IMG submission 203803) | Freshwater sediment microbial communities from Lake Towuti, South Sulawesi, Indonesia - TDP1 | ecosystem: Environmental > Aquatic > Freshwater > Lake > Sediment | place: Indonesia: South Sulawesi... | reverse complement strand
ACTATGGCCAGAACTACTTTCTTTCCTTTTATCTTATCTTCGTTTTTCGGACAGCAGAAATAGACCAGCCTATCTATAAATGCCTTCATTGGAACGGTCGGTCCGAACCAGTACATAGGAGTGGCAAGGATTATGCAGTCGCTCTCCATAAGTTTCTCATAGACTCCTGTCATCCCGTCGTTAATTCTACAGACTCCGGTTTCCCAGCAAGTATGGCAGCCATCGCATTCCTCAATCCTGAGTTTGCCGAGAGGCAATAACTCTGTCCTAGCACCCGCCTCTCTGGCACCCTTGAGAATTTGGCAAACTAAAATCTGAGTATTGCCTCCCTTCCTGGGGCTTCCTACAACACCGAGAACTTTTTTCACTTGATGCCTCCTCGACCCCCTCACCCCTGGCCGCCTGCCCATTCTGGGCCTTAACGGCCAGGGTGGCTCGTGCCACAGCACGGGCAGGCCTCGCCCTCTCCCTCAGGGGGAGAGGAGAGGAAATATCCCCCTCGCCTTCATCCTCTACCCAAAGGGGAAAGGAGTAAAATTACGCCCATAAAGGGCTACACTACAATAATCAATAGAATCTGGTCAGGGATATTGTTTTTTAGTTTCGGATATGCTATATTATGTGCACTCTGAAACGAGAGGAGTAAGAATACGATGAAAAAGAAGACTGTGGTACTTGTTGCTCACGACGCTAAGAAGAAGGATATGGTGGACTGGGCAAAATTCAACAAAGGGACACTGGAGAATTTCGAACTCTATGCTACTAAGGCTACTGGAGAACGAATTATAAGAGATGTGGGACTACAAGTTAAACTTCTTCTGAGCGGTGCCCTGGGTGGAGACTCCCAGGTTGGAGCTATGATAGCAGAAAAACGTGTAGACGTTATTATCTTCTTCTGGGATCCCTTAAGCATCGAACCGCACGATGTTGATATAAAAGCGGTCTTAAGGCTGGCTGTCCTGCACGATGTGCCAATTGCCTGCAATCGCTCTACAGCCGACTTCTTAATCTCTTCTCCCTTACTCAAAGAAAAATCTTAACTTCAGACCTCTCGCCTGCCCTCCAGGGCTTTAGCTAAAGTTACCTCATCCGCATATTCCAGGTCGCCACCCATAGGCACGCCCTGTGCCAGGCGGGTCACTTTGACTCCCAGGGGCTTGATTAGTTGCGAGAGATATGCAGCGGTTGCCTCTCCTTCCGCATTTGGGTCGGTGGCAATTATTAATTCCTTGATTCCGCCCTTTTCAATCCTCTTGACCAGTTCTTTTATCTTCAAATCGCCCGGGCCAACTCCATCGAGAGGCGAAAGGGCGCCCATCAGCACATGATATGTCCCCTTATATTCTCCCATCTTCTCAAAAACGAAAATGTCCCGGGGCTCCTCTACCACGCAGATGGTACTCTTATCTCTATGGACATCCTGACATATATAACAGGGGTCGTTATCGGTGACATTGCCACAAATAGAGCAACTCACCATCTTCTCCTTTGCCGCAAGAATAGCCTGGGCTAACTCGTTAGCCTCTTCCCTGGGACTCTTGACGATATGGAATGCCAGCCTCTGGGCACTCTTCGGCCCGATGCCTGGCAGACGGTTTAAAGCCGAGATTAATCTTTCTAAGAATTTGGAATAGATAGGCATTTCAATTCACCATAATTATTCTTCAGGCTCTTCGCTCACAATTTCCCCTTCAAACATCTCCAGAACTTTTTTAACTATCGGGTCAACTTCTTCCTTTCCCCCGGAATTGAAGACTGGCTCCTGTGGCGGAGGTGCAGGCTCAGGCACGGATTCCTCCTCTACCTGGTTTTTCGGGATAGACTGAGCATTTATTTCACTAATTCTACACTTTACCTTAACTTCTTTCGCCAGCACTCCTTTCAGAGCCTCCTCCACCAAATTCGACTTTTTCTCTACCCTGTCCTTATGGAAGCCATAATTCCTGGGGAAAACGATATAAAGGAGATTCTCTTCCATCCGTTCCGGCGAACCTTCCATAAGGCAAGCGTGGAGAGGAGGGTCGAGCCTCTTAACATATTCGAGAACTTCCTTCCAGCGGTCTCTGATTTCCTCCATCTCTGGAACATTACCGGCCGGGACTTTCTCCCTCTCTTCAATCGGCATAGCCGCCTCTCGCGCCTCTTGAACTTCTCTTTCCCGAGGGGGCTCTGTTTCAATCTCTTCCTCTTTTAGCGACTCTTCCAGTTTTCCAATTCTATCGATAACCTCGCCAATCGGGACATATGGCTGGCAGAGCCGGAACATATCAACCTCTATTACCAGCCGCGGCTGCTCGCTCCACTTCATAGATTCGTATGTCCTGCTGAGAAGGTCAATAATCCTCACCAGGTTCTCTTCAGTAAATTGTTCCCCTTTCTCCATAAGAATTTCCCGATGCTTCTCGGGAAGCTCGAGAAATTTTGAATCTTTCCCCATAACTCTCAGAAGCAGCATATTTCTGAAGTGTTGCCTGAGGTCTTTGATAAACTGGTGCAGGTTATACCCAGATTCTGCTATCTCATCTATCAGGGAGAGAATCTCCCTGGCTTTCTGCTCAGCGATCGGGTCCGAAAATTCTACAAGACGCTCAAAGGGAAGAACACCGAGAACGAAATTTGTCTCTTCCAGACTTATCTCTTTTTCCCCGGCGTAAGAGATAACCTGGTCGAGCAGGCTCTGGGCATCCCTGAGGCTACCCTCTCCCCGAGCAGCAATTAGATTAAGAGCCTCCTTTTCTACTTTTAGTTTTTCCTTCTCAGCGATATAATTGAGTCTATCAAAAATTTTCTTCTGAGGAATCAGTTTAAAGGCAAACCTCTGGCAGCGGGAAAGAATAGTGGCTGGAATCTTCTCCGGCTGGGTAGTTGCCAGCATAAAAATTATGTGGCGAGGCGGTTCTTCCAGAGTCTTCAGCAGGGCATTGAAGGCGTCATGAGTAATCTGATGCGCCTCGTCAATAATATAGATTTTGTAGCGGGAAGAGACCGGGGCAAATTTCACATTCTCTCTCAAAGCCCTTATTTCATCAATTCCCCTGTTGGATGCTCCGTCTATTTCCAGGACATCCAGCGAGCTGCCCCTGGTAATCTCCACACAGGATGTACACTTGTTGCAGGGCTCAGGCGTTGGACCTTCTTTACAATTTAGTGCTTTAGCTAAGATGCGTGCAGTGGTCGTCTTGCCTATGCCTCTGGGACCGGAGAAGAGGTAAGCATGGGCAATTTTACCTGAGGCAATACCATTCTTCAGGGTCGCACAGACATGGTCCTGCCCCACAATCTCATCGAAAGTTTGCGGTCTATATTTTAACGCCAACACGAGGTAAGACATTGTAACCTTCTATACGGTAATGGATTTCCTTAGTCTTAAATCTCTTGCGATAAGATACTTCTGCCCTCTTATGTCCATAAATAAGAAAACTTAGTAAAGTCCCCAGAATCACAGGACAGACTACAACGCCGAGCGCTTTACCAGTAGTAAGTATTTGAAACTTCTTGAATCCTTTAAGCTCGACAACAAAGCTCATATAAAGCCAGAAGATAATATAGACTATTCCACAAAATATTGCAGTAGTCCTGAGTTGACCAGCTAAATAATGGGCCACAATTGCACCCGGGTCAGGAGCGCCGTAAAGAAAAAATGCGGATAAGAAGTCAGCGCCAGCAAAAATAAGGAAAAGAAGATATAACCCCATACTCCAGACAGTAGCGGCTGTAATTGTGTAGGCAATAACATTAAAAGTCTGTTGGTAGCCCCTTTTGCCACCAAAAATCACGACGAAAATATGGTAAATGCCTGCATGAATAAAAAGCCAGATGAGCATGAGCAATCCGAATATAAAAGATATAAGAGCCAGGATTCCTATATTCATTACCCTGCCAGAAGAACTCATCGGCTTCAGGAAGAGCACTGGTAGGCAAATTGCTCCAATAATTGTGGCTAATGCTCCGAGGTAGAACTTTACCGGCGCACCAAAGCCAGGTTCCTGGGACAATTCTGTAAAAAATTTGTCTGGATAAACAACAATTTCCCAGCATTTACGAAAGAATCCTTTTTGCGGAGTAGCTACTCCATACTCCTCCGAGGCAATTCTTTGCCTGTATCTTATTCCTTCCGGTACTACTCCTGCATAGCATTCGCCGCAAACCAATTCCCCATCCTTCTCCCGCAGACAGTCGAAACAGAAATCGCGCTGGCAGACCACACAAAAGCCTTGCGCCGGACGGTCAGGATGGTTGGTGCACATACCTTCTTTTGCTGGAGTTACATCGTCCTGTTTTCCGAATTCCGAGAATTCAGGCTCTCGGCTCTTTTTCCTGAATGGTTCATAACACATCCCGCAATAGAGCGCGTCGTCTTTATTCTCATAACCACATTTCGGACACTTAATCACATCGTCCCCTTTCGGAAAATCACTCCGACCCTTTTTTGCTTCTACTCTAATTTAACCGCAGTGCCACTTACCGTAACCATAAGCATACTTCCCTGCTTACCAATAACCTCATAATCGAGGTCAATACCAACAATAGCATTAGCACCAATTTTTTCTGCCCTTTCTTTCATCTCATCAAGCGCAATTGCCTGTGCTCGTTTGAGTTCTTTTTCATATGCACCCGCTCTTCCGCCAACAATATCAGTAATAGATGCAAAAAAATCTTTAAAAATATTTGCACCTATGATTGCTTCGCCCGTCACGATCCCCAAGTACTGGGTAATCTTTTTGTCTTCAACCGTAGGAGTCGTTGTTACAATCATGACCATCACCCCCTTTCGAAAAATTACTCTGACCCCTTTTCTTGAAAAATCACTCTGACCCCTTTTTTACTTATGATAGTTTCTCGGGATGGTGCTTTACTACTTTACCCTGAACCATATAGACAACATCTTCTGCAATGTTAGTTGCATGGTCGCAGATGCGTTCAAGATGGCGGGCAATCAATAATAGCGGCACAGCGCGCGGGGCAGTACTGGCATCTCTTGCCATATAATCATTAATTAATTCTTCTTGAACAAGATTACGTAGCCTGTCCGCTTCTTCATCAGAAAGCACCACTTTCTTGGCAAGTTCAATATCTTTTTTTACAAAGGCATCAATAGCATTACGTACCATATTTTGAGCAACAGTAGATAATTTCGGTATGTCTATCAAGGGCTTAAGTATGGGTCTATCTGCCAATTCTAAAACACGCTGTGAGATATCTACAGATAAATCCGCAATTCGCTCAAGTTCTGCATTTACTTTCATTCCGGTAGCAAGAAATCTTAAATCGCCTGCCATCGGTTGATGCCGGGCAATCAAGTCAATACATTTTTCATCAATTATCAATTCCAATTCATCAATTTCAACATCGGTATCTATTACTTCCTGAGCCTGAAGTTTATCGCGGTTTCTTAACGCCTCAATTGACTTATGTATTGCTTGTTGACTCATAACGGCCATCTTAAGAATATCCTTGTGTAGATCTTTCAATTCTTCATCAAAATGTCTCTCCATTTTCTTACCTCTCTTTTAATAATAATTATCCATATCTTCCCGTAATATAATCTTCGGTGCGTTTATCCTTTGGCTTGGTAAAAATGGTTTCAGTCTTGCCGAACTCTATCAATTCGCCTAAAAGCATAAATCCGGTCTCATCGGAAATACGCGCTGCCTGTTGCATATTATGAGTTACTATTATTATAGCATAATTGTTTTTAAGTTCACGCATCAATTCTTCAATCCTTGAGGTCGCTTGCGGGTCAAGGGTAGAACAGGGCTCGTCCATCAATAAGATGTCGGATTTCACTGCGATTAACCTGGCAATACACAATCTCTGCTTCTGCTCCAATGATAATCCCAGGGCTGATTTACCAAGCTTGTCTTTTAATTCATCCCATAAAAGTACGGACTTTAGGCTCTCTTCCACAATTTGATTCAGCTCATTATTATTTGTAATACTTCCATGAACTTTCGGGCCAAAAACGATATTTTCATAAATTGATAAAGGAAAAGGGTTGGGTCTCTGAAATACCATACCTACCTTTTTCCGCAGTGTAACTAAATCTATATCTTGGTCTATTATATTAATATCATCAATCAAGACTTCCCCGGATAAACGCACACCCTCTATTAAATCATTCATACGGTTAAAAACTCGGAGCAAAGTGGTCTTACCGCATCCTGAAGGACCGATAATAGCCGTGATTATCTTGTCCTGGAAACAGACATTTATGTCCTTAAGGGCCTGAAAATCGTCATACCACAAATCCAAATTATTAACCCTGATTCTGGCTTTATCCAAATTTCCCCCTGATATAATCATCTGTCCGTTTGTCTTTTGGCGCAGTAAATATTTTATCTGTTCTGTCTATTTCAATAAGTTCACCAGATAGAAAAAACGCAGTCCTATCTCCTACACGCGCCGCCTGTTTAACATTGTTGGTTACTAAGACAATCGTATAATTTGTTTTCAGTTTCAGCATCGCTTCTTCTACTTTAGCAGTGGATATGGGGTCAAGCCCTGAGCACGGCTCATCAAATAGCACCACTTCCGGCTCAACTGCCAAAGTCCTTGCAATACAAAGCCGCTGCTGCTGACCTCCCGATAATTCAAACGCGGATTCATCTAATCTATCTTTAACTTCTTCCCAGAGATAGGCCTGTTTCAGGGCTTCTTCTACAATCTCTTCTTGTCTTTTCTTATTTTTTATACCGTTCATTTTCATACCATAGGCAATATTATCGAATATCGACAAAGGCAGCGGCAAAGGTAGGGCAAAGACCATGCCTACTTTCTTGCGTATCATCCGGATATCAATTTCTCCGATATCCTGACCGTGAAATTCTACCTTACCGCTCATTCTAAAGTTTGCATTTAGCTCGTTAAGTCGGTTAAGTGTCCTTAAGAAAGTGGTCTTGCCACTGTTAGCCGGGCCGATAACGGTTAAGATTTCATCGCTCTGAATTTCCATAGTGACTCCTTTTAATGCCTGCATAGACCCGAACCAGATATTCAAATCTTTTATGCTGAATTCTACCATTTCTTCTTCTTCCTAAACCTATAGCGCATGATTATTGCCACCAGATTCATAAATAGAACCAGTGTTAGGAGAACCAACACTGTGCCATATCTTATTTTTTCATCCACATTAGGGACCTGTGTAGAGATAACATATAGATGGTATGGCAAAGCCATAGCCTGGTCAAAGACAGAACGGGGTAGTTGCGGTAGATAAAAAGCAGCTACAGTAAAAAGGATAGGCGCTGTTTCACCTGCAGCCCTGCCTAATCCCAGAATCGTCCCGGTTAGTATGCCGGAAATCGCATTCGGTAAGACAATATGCCTGATAGTCTCCCATTTACTTGCACCCAGCGAAAGGCTTACTTCGCGAAATGAATAGGGTACACTCTCCAGGGCTTCCCGTGAAGCGGTAATGATTATTGGTAATATCATAATGCCCAGAGTAAGGGAACCAGAAAGAATGGAAGCTCCGAACTTAAAGAACACCACGAACAATGCAAGGCCAAAGAGTCCGTAGACTACCGAGGGAACTCCTGCCAGATTAACAATTGCCAGCTTAATCATACGCGTCAGAAAATTATCTTTTGAGTATTCACTGAGATATATAGCTGAAAGAAGACCGATAGGAAGAGCAAAGATAACTGCGCCTAAAACCAGGTATATTGTTCCTACAATTGCCGGAAATATACCGCCGCTACGCATACCCTGCCGAGGAACATCTGTAAGAAATTGCCAGTTGATGGCAGGTATGCCTTTCTGGATAATAATTACCACAATCAAGCCTACCGGAACTACGATTAACAGAGTAGCCAGAAATAAGAAGAAGAAAGCAATGTTTTGTGATTTCTGTGGATTTCTCATGAACTTCTCTTATGCAAAAATAAGTCCGCAGTTACATTGATTGCAAAACTTATTACAAAGAGAACTATACCAATAGCAAATAAAGCAAAATAGTGTTCACTTCCTACCACTGCCTCGCCCATCTCAGCAGCAATTGTAGCAGTAAGAGTGCGTACGGGCTGCAAAATAGTATGCGGAATTATTGCTGCATTGCCCGTAATCATCATTACTGCCATTGTCTCACCAATTACCCTGCCAATACCCAGCATTATTGCTGCCAGTATCCCGGATGAACCTGCGGGAAGTATTATCCGATAGATAGTCTGCCAATGTGTAGCACCCAAAGCAAGGGCACCTTCTTTATAGGATTTAGGCACAGAATAAACCGCATCTTCAGCAATAGAAACAATTGTAGGCATAGCCATAAATGCCAGCATAATCGAACCCGATAAGGCAGTTAAACCCGTAGGCAGATGGAATATGTTTCTTACCCACGGCACAAGCGTAACCATACCAATAAAACCCAATACTACGCTGGGTATAGCTGCTAATAGTTCAATGCCAGCCTTAAGTATCTCCTTTATCTTCAAAGGAGCTATCTCAGAAATATAAACTGCGCTGGCTACACCTATAGGAATAGAAATGACTGCCGCACCCAGAGTAACTAACAAAGACCCTATTATCAAAGGCAAAATGCCCAATTGTGCGGGCTCTGAAATGGGATACCAACTCTTACCGAAGAGAAATTCAGAAGGGACGACTGTCTTAAAAACCGCCAGCCCCTCTCTAAGCAAAAAAAGAAAAATCAATGCTACAAAAAGTATTGAAGCAAGGCCACAGATTAAGATTAATTTCTCAATAATAAATTCTTTGAATTTACGCATTCAGGTTTATTACTTCATCGGGACAAAATCTGTTTCTAAAACAATGTCCTGACCTTCTTGGGAAAGACAGAAATCAACAAACTTTTTTACCGGTCCTTGCGGTTCTCCATTTGTATAGAGGAATAAAGGCCTGGATATTGGATATTTTCCATTCACCACATTTTCTATGGTAGGGGCTTCGTATTCTGATTTTTCATCTCTGGCTACCATTATTGGTTTATGTTTATTTGAGATATAACCCATACCATAATAACCTATTGCATCAGGATTCTGGGCTACTTCATCAGCAATTGCTTGAGAAGAAGAGAGCAATAATGCTCCCGGCGCAAACTCTTCTTTGGAATTGGGGTCATTTTTTCTTAACACGTGTTCCTTAAAATAAACATGAGTGCCTGAATTAACTTCCCGGGAAAGTATGACGATTTTCCCATCTTTTCCACCCACTTCTTTCCAGTTAGAAATCTTACCGGTAAAAATCCCTGCTAATTGGTCAATGGTAAGCTTACCTACTGGATTGTTCGGATTTACTACAACCGCTAAACCATCCAGAGCCGCTTTTATCTCGTAAGGCTCTATTCCGTTTTTTCTGGCTAAATCCACTTCTTTTTCTTTTATGTTTCTTGAGCTCATGGCGATATCGCAGGTGCCGCTTATAAGGCTGGAAAGTCCTGTACCCGAACCCCCGCCTGTAACTGCTATAAATTCTTCCGGATTTTTTTCCATATATTTCTCAGCCCATGTCTGGCTAAGGTTCACCATGGTATCCGAGCCCTTAATTTGAATGAACTTTCTTCCTGCAATAGCACTCACCAAGCCTAAAAACAAAAACATAGTTAAAACGAACAAGGTTTTTTTCAACATATTATTCTCCCCTTATTTTGATAGAAAAGCGGACAATCCGGCTGGCGGCTGAACACAATGTGCCATAAGAGGGGCCGGAGACGGTCAAAGATTAATAGGAAGCCCCAAATTTTCGTCGGGCAAAACAGAGCACGGGAAATGTGCGAGTCTCGCCAAAGGTGGGACCATAAATAATCAAGATTATTTTGGTGTTATTATGGACTCTTTCCGAAAATAGGTGCGGGTTTCATCCGTTAAGCAGCCCAAATTGGTGGAGCAGAGGGGATTCGAACCCCTGACCTCTTCCGTGCGAGGGAAGCGTTCTCCCAACTGAACTACTGCCCCGTCGGTTTTGCTCCGCAAAATCCTCCCAAGTGGCCCCCATTTTAATCGGGACCCCCTTGCGTCCCGATTTCCAATCGGGACTGTTATCCCCCTCTCTTGGAGGTTCTCCCTTAACCACTCCCTTATCTTATCAAAACACCGTCGGCTTTTGCTCCGCAAAATCCTCCCAAGTGGCCCCGATTTTAATCGGGACCCCCTTGCGTCCCGATTTCCAATCGGGACTGTTATCCCCCTCTCTTGGAGGTTCTCCCTTAACCACTCCCTTATCTTATCAAAACACCGTCGGCTTTTGCTCCGCAAAATCCTCCTCACGCTGACCTCTCTCAAGTAAGGGGACAGTCCCCTTTTTCCTCCGCAAAAAAGGGACAGTCCCCAAATAGCCCATCCTAATCCTCTCCACCGAGGGGAGAAGAATAGATGAGGGGAATTGCCCTATTTCTTAAAAAGCTTCTTTAGGCCTTTTTCTATCTCCTTCTTCAAAATATCTTCGGCTGCCTTTTCTGCCGCCTTTTTTGTCAATTTTCCCCAGTCGAGATTAACTTTTGGGTCTTCAAATGTTCCGTCAATCTTAAATGGTACGGTCACTCTTCCTTGAGCGTCACCAGCATATTTGGCCAGGTCGCCACCAGAATATTTTTTGGCAAATTTTATATCGCCTTTTATATCCTGCGTTTTTCGAGTAAGGTCAACATTCCCGGAACAGTAGGCGTCCAACTTGTCTCCAGCTTCTGTCTTCACATCTCTAAGATATACCTTTCCGCTCTTGATGTCAAGTTTTCCCGTTGCCGATTTGAAGCTCGTCTCTTTCAACTCGGGAATATTAGCAGAAGAAGCAATCCTATCCAAGATTTTTATCCCCCTTATCTTCACATCCTTAATCTGGAGGAGGCCCGACCCATTCAGCTTAGAAAAATCTTTTCCGCTGCCGGATATCTTCATCGTTCCTGAAGCTATAGCATAAAACTCGGCTTTCGTTTCCCGACCCACAGACTGAATAACCTTATGCATATTGATATTTTTGATTTCGCCATCCAGATTGAACTTAACGTTCTCCAAAGAAGGTTCTCTGAGGTCGAGAAAGAGATTCCCTTTCAAGCTACCATCATACGCCGTTAGAGAGGAAAGGTTGAGATTCAGGATTGATTTAGCGAGGTCGAGTTTCGCTGCGCAGTCTGATATCTGGTAATTTTGAACGCTTAGTTTCTTGAGTCTGATATTCCCGGAAACCGTAGCATCTGGCGGAATTGCGAGTTTGGGAGGCCCCTTCTCCGGCAAAACTTGTGGCGCTGGGTTCTCTTTTTTTGCTCCTGGGTTCTCTTTTTTTGCTCCTGGTTTCACTTCCCCTGGCTTTTCCGGTATCTTGACTTCAATTGCTCCCATATCCAGGTCAAAATTCACCACCGGTTTCTTGAAATCCACAATATTGCCCGAATATTTCAAACTGGACCTGTCCAGCTTCACCGCCATCTCTTTCTGGATTGCTCCTACATTTTCCACGCCAATCTTTCCGGATATAGTCAGAGATTCGGGCTTCCCTGAAATTTCTACATCTGCTCCCACCATTCCCGAAACTCCATAATCCTTAGCCGGAGGCACCAATTCCTGCAGCGATTTCATATCAAATTTTTCTATAGCAACTTTAAGATTGACCGCCCTCTCGTCCTTAAGGCCCACCACTTTCCCCGCGGCAGAAGCTTTCATTCCGCTGAGAGCTACTGATAATAAGGTTACGTTAAGGACCTTGCTATCTTCAAGTACAATATTTGCCGCCATCTCAGCGTCAACACCTGACGGCTTATGGAATATGTTCTTGAAAAGTACATCAACCTTTCTCAGACCAATATTGCCCTTCATCCCGATTCTCTTCAAATTTCCTGAGACATCTACATTTATGTCTGGCTCGCCTGCCATCAGCAGATTTCCGCGGAAAGGAACTATTCGGGAAAGCTTCTCCAGTGTAAAGCCTTCTCCTTTTATGTTGACTGCAAATGAGAGCTTCTCCGGCTTCATAAACTTATCCACGCTTCCCGTAGCTTTTATTCCTGCGCCCCCTAAACTTGCTGCGGCTTCTTTAACTTTAATGGCCTCTTCTTTTATGTTGACAGTTGCCTTAAAGGCGAGGGGAAATTCCAATTTCTCCTTTGCCACAGCAAAAGAGGTCTCCACAAAGAAAGGCGAAACAAGCGAAATGCCATAAACACTGAGGTTGATATTCTTCAAATCTGCTGATAACTTCTGCGGCGTCCGGTCTACAAATTTCACATTCCCGTTAGATATAGAAACTTTAGATATGAGAAAAGAAAAGACCATAGGGTTAATCTTTTCTGGGACGCGCTTCTCTACTTTTTCCTCCTTCTCTTCTTTCTCCGCTCTGACTACTTTCTTTACCATAAGATCACTGAAATTGAACGAACCATCGGTTCTTCTTACGATATTTATCTTGGGAGAGACGAGCCTAATTTCGCTTATGGAAACCTGCTTCTTGAGCAGGGGCAAAAGTTTGGGCCTGATTATGAACTCTTCTGCCTGG
>Ga0315306_10001208_pt1 | contig 12442 bp, 10 predicted proteins | sample TDP1_MG_FD_203803 | JGI IMG/M metagenome (GOLD analysis project Ga0315306, IMG submission 203803) | Freshwater sediment microbial communities from Lake Towuti, South Sulawesi, Indonesia - TDP1 | ecosystem: Environmental > Aquatic > Freshwater > Lake > Sediment | place: Indonesia: South Sulawesi... | reverse complement strand
TTTAGATATGACCTCTTTAGCTTTTCCGTTTTTTGCGGCTATCTCCAACGGGGTTTTTAATGGTCCAATTCCTCCAATTGCCATGTCGCAAACAAGTTTGCCTTCTAGGGAATTCTCTAATGGAGCTACTATAACCTCTCCTGTTGGGAGGTTCATCCACTTCATTGTTTTCCAATCAATTTTTGTATCTGTGAAGAATTCCCTTCCTTTTACACTGAGGGATAGGTTGGTCCCAGCTGGATTCGAGATTTCAACCTGAACAGCCCGATCTAGAGCTTGAATAAGCTTGCTCGAAAAGCTTTGCATGTTCTTGTGTTCTTCTGGTGCTAAGGCTAAGGCTCCGTTAGTGAGCATGTCTAGTGTCACGCCTGGGCAATGTCCCAAGCGTGATCTACGGTCTCGCGTTTGCATTCTTATGATGCTTATTCGGAATGGGGTTTCTTCTCTGATTCCTCGCATAAGATTAATGTGTATGTTTGGTTTTTGCTGGGTTAAGACCTCTAGTAGTTGGGGCGGAATCTCTATTCGTGTTTCTCTTGTTGTTTTAAGCACCATCAGCCTAGTCCAGAGACCGAGAGCTAACGCACCCTCAGCAAAGGCTCTTCCAATCTCCCTCTTCTCATCATCGCAAACAATAACAATGCTTTCACCCGGAACTGCCTCCAACACAAACTCTAACGCATTCTTTGAGGCTTCCCAAGCTTCCATCTCAACTCACCTCTAACACTATTGTTGTATGATGAAGAATTGTTAAGGTTTGCTAAATGGATTAATACGAAAATGTTGGAAACTGAAACGAGTTTTGAGAAATGTCTTTATCTTGTCCATATGTCAAGCGGGGGCTTCAAGTCTGGGGGAATCGGTGGGGTGTAGACACGTCCTTGGGTTCTCTTTGTAAGCTCTTCGCGAGCTTGCTTCAACACGTCTGGTCTCGTGAGCAGATCAATGATGGATGCTGCTATTGTCTTTGCTGCAAAGATCAGGGATTTATGCCCAATACTCATCCCAAATTGCGCCGTGTTCTGCCACGAGTGCCCGGGTGTTCCCAATACACAGGCAGTAGTATCAAACTCTAGTGTCGGCGTTTGCCAGCTAACGTCAGACACATCTGTTGAGCCAGGACTTACTTCTCCCTCGCCCCATGGGTCTGGAATGCTATCGTCCAGGTCGATGTCCATAAGTTTCTCCCAGCCAGGCCTCTTTGATTTCCGCAACTGCCCCCTCTTCTCCTCACGAGAAATGGTTTTCGCTATCTCTTGAGCAAACCTTCGTTCCTCCTCAGTATATGTGGGCACACCGATCTCACGCATGTTCCTAATCACCAGTTCACTTAAAATGCGGTTGGGGATCTTGTTGTAGATGCCTTTGATGAACTCCACCTCATGGGTTGTGCCAGACATGAGGGCTGCACCTTCAGCGATGTCCAGGACGCGATTGTATATTGACTCAACTTGTTCTCTTTCGGGGGCTCGTATCATGTACCAAGAGCGGGCATACGCTGGGACTACGTTCGGTTGACCACCGCCAGCGTCGATTACGTAGTGAATTCGTGCTTCTTGGACAATGTGCTCCCGCAGAAAGTTTACACCCACGTTCATCAGCTCAACAGCATCGAGGGCACTCCGTCCCTGTTCCGGAGAGCCAGCCGCGTGCGAGGCAACTCCGCGGAAGTGAAACTTGACCGAGTTATTTGCAAGGTTGCTCTTTAGACTCGCTGCATTCATATAGCTTGGGTGGTGACCAAGCACGGCGTCCACGCCTTCGAAAAGGCCGTCTCGAACCATAAACACCTTCCCGCTAAAGTTCTCCTCAGCTGGACACCCAAAAAATTTAATTGCCCCCTTAATTCCACTCGCTTCCATGGCTATTTTTGTTGCAATTGTCCCGGCCATGCCAGATGTGCCATGAATGTTGTGTCCACACCCATGACCTGGTGCTCCCGGCACCAAGGGCTCCTTTTTCGGAACAGGCTTCTGCGACAGTCCTGGAAGAGCGTCATATTCGCCCATAACGCCTATGACTGGTTTGCCTGAGCCGTAGCTGGCAACAAAAGCTGTTGGCATCCCAGCCACTCCTCTTTGAACCGTGAACCCGGCCCTCTCTAACTCATTGGCAAGCAACGAAGACGATTTGAACTCCTGTAGCCCCAACTCGGCGAAATTCCAAATCTTATCGCTGATCTCGATAATTCGAGACTTATTCTCGGAAATCCAGTTCAGAGCAATTTCCTTCGACATTTGAGATGCCTCCATCAAACAAACTCATATTAAATGTACACTTACCATTATTGATATTGATGGTATAAAACTAATCTAAACATTTTTTGCGAATGGAAGTTAACCAATTTTACGCTGCTGGTTTTTCTATACGCTGTAGAGATATCACTCGCAATCTTCCCTCTTTTTCTGTTTCAAAAGTCCTTGTTGGATGAGTAGCAGAGAGAGAAAGGAAAACAGTAAAAGTTTTAGGCTGTATTTCATTGAAATGGACACCTGAAGCGTAGCAGGGTGAATGTGATTGATGGTGCCGAACCCAGATAAATGTCCTAAAAACTCAAGGTATTAATCTCCATTCTATTTGCAAGTTTCTTGGCTTTGGAGAATACGACCTTGCCATTTTAGGCTTGGATTTAAGAAATAAGAGATGCATACATGCAGTGAGTTCTAAATTGAACTGAGAAAGCTCAGAAACAAAGGGAAAATTTAAGCTTAAGGATTTAATTTTTCCTTCTATTGTATGATGTAGCTGCTTGTCACCTTGGCCTTGGCCTTGAGCATGGCTCCGACGGAGCAGTATTTGTCTTCCGAGAGCCGTATGGCACGTTGAACCGCCTTTTCTTTGATGTCTTTTCCCTTCACTCTGTATTCTACGTGGATATTGCCGTAGACTCGGGGCGGCTCTTCGACTCGCTCTCCAGAAACCACAATCTCTAAATCGTCCATCTGCTGCCTTTGCTTTCGCATTATGTCCACAATGTCTATTCCAGTGCATCCTCCCAGAGCCGCTAGAAGCAGTTGCAGGGGACTGAAACCTGAGCCTTCACCTCCAACCCGCTTAGAGGCGTCCATCACTATGGAGTGCCCAGTGCTGTCTGTTGCCACAAACCGCATGCCGTCTATCCACTTCACTCTGACAACGCTGGGCGCTGATGTTTCATTTTTCCTAACAATTTTCATTGGTCAAATCACCATGCTATTCCATGTTTCAAACGGACATTTATAAACTGTGCAGCACTCATCATAAGCCATTTTTGAAGTTCCATTGAAAAACTCGTATAGGGATGAGAAAACCTGGATTCATAGAACAGTGAGATATTCGCAGCCATAACTGGGCTCATAGGCACCATTTCCGGCATCTTCATTTTACAAAAAGTGGCTGAAAAATTATGATAGGAGGTATGATAAAAACTTGAAAAAATCAAGGCTGTCTAAGCTTAACTCTAAGCTTGAAACAGAAAACAAGCTTGAAACGAGTTTAGAAAAAATTTTTCCAGATCGCTGTATCACACGTTTAGTGAGATCGCCAAAAATCCTTTACGTTATGCAATTCTTGGGTCACAAAAACATCAAAAACACGTTACTTTACATCCAGCTGGCTGAAGTGATTTTCAAGGAAGCTTCTGACCAATTTACTTCGAGGGTAGCCAAAACCGTTGACGAGGCTTGCGAGCTAGTTGAGGCTGGCTTCGACTACGTATGCGAAGTGGACGGGGTGAAGCTCTTCAGAAAGCGAAAGTGAAGTCTCCTTCAGTATATGGATTTGTCCAAAAATCTAGCAGATTGGGATTTTTCCATAGGCTAGTTCCATGCAGAACTTGTCTATATTTTCCAGTTCGAGGTTGATCACTTCCTCAATTTCTTTGCGAAGGTTTTCGATGGAGGCTTCTGGCTTCGTTACTATTTGAGCGGCGGCTATGGCGGGCTGATCGATGGGTTTGCCTATTTGACTCAGTAGCCATATGTACACTTCCGCTATTCCGGGAACCTGCTGATAAATGTGGTTGGCGATTCGGTGGGTGAGGAGGTTGTAGATTTTTCCAACGTGGCTCACCGGGTTCTTGCCAGCCGCAGCTTCAGAGCATAAGGGACGGTTTAGGGGTATGACGCCGTTCACCCGATTTCCTCTTCCCACTTGTCCAGAGTCGGCTCCGTCAGCACTGGTTCCCAGCACGGTTAGATACACTCCGCCGACGCCCCTTCCCTCCGTATCCAGCGTGTTCAAATCCACCACAATCTTCTCGAAATCAGCGTTCTCTTTCACAAAACCATCAATTTCCTCGAGGATCTCGGCTTTCTTCTTAAAGTATTCTTTCTCATTCTCAACGAATCTGTCAACGAGAGGCATGGAGATGGTTAAATAAAGTTCGTTATTCTTTCTAAGCCCCATCACTTTCACATCTTCACCCGATTCTTGAAATTCCCTTTTGAAACTCTTGGAGTTCATGTATCGCTCGGTTTCTAGAACAATTCTCTCTGTTTTAGTCATGGGTGCATAGCCCACAGCCGCTGATGTATCGTTGGCTCCTAGAACCGCCCCCCTCCTTTTGAAAATGTCTACGAGTTCTGGGTGTCCCGGCTTCAACTCCACCTGATATTTTACGTGTCTTTCTGAATCCACAAACCTCAGATTTTTCTTAAACCATTCCTTCGCCGTTTGGATAGCGATTTCTTCGATGGGCAATCTGACTCCTTCAACTTCAAAGGTTGCTCTGTCACCAAATATGAGAAGCATCGGTCGTTTTACGAACCCTCCGCCAAATCTTGTTTCTACCTCACCAGCGGCCAGCAAAGATTTGTCAATGTTGTGATGCATGATCACTCCAGCCTTCTCTAAATACTCTTTAGAAAGCCTAACTGAAATTCGGTCCATGATGGCGTCGCATATGGAGTCAGGGTGGCCAAGACCCTTCCTCTCAACTATCTCCAGTTTTTGCTCCTCAAGGGGCGTTTGCTTCAAACTATCGATCAAGATGTTTCTCATTAAAATCGGCACCTTGACGAAAGGTTATAAGCAGGAAATAAATATATGTTTTGCGATATTAATGCTTATCGAAAAATAACTGTGGGTTATAATATGATTCTGACAGGATCTGTGCTGAAAAAATTAAGAGTGGAAGCGGGGCTAACGCAGAGGCAGTTAGCCGAGCTGGTGGGAGTTTCCCAAGCCCACATAGCCAAGATCGAAGGAGGAAAGGTGGATCCGAGGCTGTCCACTGTAAATAAGGTTCTTAAAGTCTTAACCGAAGGCGAGGGTAAAAAATGCGGAGAAATCATGACGAAGGAGGTTATCTTCGCGAGACCAAGCGACAAGGTGCGTAAAGTGAGTGAGCTCATGATGAAATACGCCATATCTCAGTTGCCCGTGATGGACAGGAACCAGGTGGTGGGAACTATCACCGAGGAGAACATCGTTAGGAATCTAAGCTCGACGATCGCGGACGAGAGTGTAGAGAAAGTGATGCAACCTCCTCTACCCAGCGTTCCTGACGACACGAGCATAAGCATTATTCGACCTTTACTTGAAGATCACCCAGGCGTGTTGGTTACAAGAAGAGGAGATGTCGTCGGCATCATCACCCGATCCGACCTTCTAAAAATCATTTCTAAAGTTTTATGATTCCCCATAACGCACTGGAGAAGTTTTACGCATTTCACCAATGCGCCATCCTAAATATCCAAACAAGAGGGTCAGGCTTATGGCTATAGGAACGAACAGCCACGTTCTTATTAAATAGAATACGAGTTGGTCGATGGAGCTTGTCATTGGCGTCATCACTGTTAACGGTCCAGGCTGCATTGGCCATGGAAAAAAGGATCCTGGACCTCCTCTCGTCCAGTACGGTTTTTCCTGCCAGATGGTAGCGCTTTTCGCAACCCTTACCGCCTCTGACCAGTAAACGTATTGAAGCGTTCCCATAGCCAACCCGAGAATCGTTGCAAGAATTTTATCAAGGTTCTGACTAAATTCCAGCGCTTTTTCTCTCCAATTCTAAAAGCACCTTAAACCCTATTTAACACTGCGGTTTAGACTCAGACCTCCAAATAGTTTAATTTCAGCCATTTTTCATGACTGAAATTGGGCCAAAAATAAAGAATAAAAAATGATGTGACTAGGTGATTATTTCCTTCAAATAGAAGTAAATCTTCCCTTCCTTTTCTTCCCTGTTAATGAAGCGCATTCGAACCAATCGATCAAGATATTTCTCTTCTACAGCCAATGGTCTTTTTGTTTCCCCTGCCACATCCTCGGCAGTCGCTCTACCCAGTCTCGCGATGTTTATTGCCGTTGTTCTGAGATGATCTGGAAGCTCCAGCAAAGTAAAGACGTCCAGAGGCACCATCTCTCGCTCCTTTTTTGCTCTATGAACATACGCACGAGCATAGATACGCCCAAGAACGTCAGCCTGTCTCATCAAGAGCTCGTCCACGCGTCGCCGCCGGTCCATATGCGCGGGATCGACTTTGATGGTAACTTTACAAACGGCGCTACCGCGTTCCAAGGTTTTTTCTAGGTCCCAGTCAAAGCCTAACACATTTCCCAGGGAAGGCATCATAAATTTGCATACGCCACAAGCTTCATTCTTCGCGCGCTCGCGTAAGCGCAACTCCATTTCCTGTCCACTTGTAAACATCTCTCGCGTCTTCAACACGTCTTCAGTACCTCGATAGATACCCATGAGATAGTCGATCTGAGACATAAACTGTTCTGGCATGGGACACTTGTAGATCGTAATCGTTGCTTCCGTTTCGTTCCCCGAATATTCTGCTTCCATGCCAAAGGGCTGAAAGTTGAGCTGAATCATGTTCTTCGCAATCAGATCGGCTCTCCAGCGCCACTCCCCCCACCGGCGGGTGAACGGTTCAGCGAACTCTTTTCCGATGCTCTCAAACATCATTTTTAAGCCCTCCTCCCCTTCCCTCTCCTTCACGAATGAGCCGATGGCTGTCATAAATCCAACATAGTTGGTGATTAGCCTTTCAGCGGTGTATTCGGGTCGCAGCTTCGCAGCTTCCCCCTTCTTCACAGCCTTTTCTCGGGCTGGCAATAACCCAAACAATCGGCGTTTTTTCTCCCTCTTCTCCTTTTTTAAGCCCTCACTTTTTGACATAGGATTTTCGCCGAGATCGTAAAACTATGAGACTTCTAATAAAGGTTTTCACCGAAATCGTTAAGTTAGATTAGGCTCAAAGTACTCAAAAGAGTTGTGACTACTTATGACAAAGACGATGGCTATACACTCCTATAAGGGAGGCACGGGAAAGACATATATTGCTGCAAACCTAGCCGCGATCTACGCTCAAAAAGGCAAGAACGTCTGCCTGCTGGATGTCGACTTCAGAGCTCCGAGTCTTCACACGCTCTTCGATGTGGAAGATATCAAATATTGGTTCAACGACTACCTACTCGGCGTGTGTGACTTCCCTGACCTGTTGGTAGATCTGACAAAAAAATACAATACAAAGGGTAATCTGCAACTCGGATTCTCAAATCCCTCAACCGAAGCCATCCGCGACATAATCTCACGAGACAAAACATGGGAGATGCTGGCCCTTCGGAAAATGCTTTTGGCAAAGGATATGTTATCAAAGGAAATGGGAAGCGATTACATCATTTTCGACACAAGCCCAGGCGTTCTATACTCCTCTGTAAATGCTGTCATGGCCTCAGACGTCACCATCTTGGTGATGAAGGACGACGACTTCGACATCAAGGGCACGGAGCACATGATCGCCGGGATCTACGAGGTCCTCCAAAAACCTGTTGGGCTTGTCATAAACAAGATTCCCCCACTCATCTACGTCTCAGAATACGCTAAAAAAAGTCTCCTGGAGAGGTTCGAGAAAGCATTTGAGAAGCCAGTTCTGTCCTTAATCATGTGTAACTGCGATGTTTTGGTATCTCGCGCCGAATACATCTTCGCGTTTGAGAAACCCAGCCACGAATTCACGAGAAGTCTGGAACAATTAGCCGAAAAACTCGAGAAATTCTAGTCACATAAGTGAAGGAGGAAAATACCCGATGGGTCAGATATCGGTCCTTCTAGCAATTTTATCCAACACCCTTTTCCTGTCAGGCGGGTACTATCTGAGCAAATACGACAGAGATCGGGCTGATGCAAAACTCTACAGGATCTATGCGCTCTTCAAAACCGAGAAGGAAACAGCGCAGGCTGAGCTGGAGAAAAGCTTGGGCACGAGGCTATCCCCCCAAGAGCTCGGCTTCCTCGAGTCTTTCTACGGGGCCCGGGAGCTCCCCCACCGCCTCTTCGAGGAGCAGTCAAAGCTATATCTTCGATCTGCAAGGCGCTCCATCACCACAGGTATCTTATCCCTAGCCCTCGGCTGCTTACTATTCGGGTTGTCTATTTCGCTAGCTTAGTTACGAACGGTCCATGACTCACGTTGAATCGTGTGGCACCACCAAAACTTGAGCAATCAAAGATAAACATGGACGGCAGTCTTCGGAAAAGGAAGAAAAAACATCTTAGAAGGAGCTTGCAAAAGCTCTGTTTGAAGCAATCAGGTCAGAAGAGACATTGATCTATCGAAAAGCTTTTAAGTTGACTTTTATGACTCACTCATGGTGGTGTTCTGATGCCAGTTGATGTAGATGCGTTTATTGGGATAAGGATGGGAAGCGCCAAACAAGGCAGATGGGTTCACGAACGTGCAAAGAAAATTGGAAAATTGGAAAAGGTGAGGCCAGAAGTCGACAAAGTGATGGCAGAAGTCGTCTCCGGACGCTTCGATATCATGGTTCATGTCAAAATAAAGGAAAAGGGTTTAAAGGGTCTTACGGATTTCATATATGACATCTTAAAAGTAGGCGACATCAAGGGGACCGAAACCTTCATCGTATTACCCGATCCCGGACCCTGAAGTATCCCTTTTTTTCTTTCTAAACATCAAGGATATCATTACTGGCTCTGGTAAGAGATGAGATGACTAGGGACATAACAACAATAACAATGACATATCCGTATATGCAGCGTGCCCGATGATCCCTGCCCGAAAGTATTGGCAGATGGTTTGCTCACAGACTCAATTTTAGAAAAGCTATTTATTACCCCGCTTCTCAGCTATTATTGGGGCTAGCTTTGCCTAAGGGTCAAGGCTTCGAGCTTTTTCTAAATGAGGCGAAGGATCAAGAGAGAAAGTATGACTGGATGGGTGCCATAAAGCCCTATGTGAAAGCTTTAAACGCTGCACTAGAAGTTAGCAATAATTCTAAGGCCGCTGAGATTCGCGAACGGATTGGTTTTTGTTATCGTTGTGCAGCCATGCAAGCTGAAAACCCAGAGGAATTTAAGAAACGTATGCTATGGGCTATTAAAACATATCGTAAAGCGGCCAAGCTTTTCGGAGAAGTTGAAGAGCCAGCTAAAACTTGTCATTGCAAGGCTATGGCCACGTATCTTAACTCCTGGCTTGCAGGAGACCCCTTCGAGAAGAAAAAGTTGCTGGATGAGTGTTGGAAGCTTGAGAAGAAGGCTTTAAAGTTTTACGAGGAAGCCGGAGACCGGCTAAGTTATGGAAAAACGTGCAACGAACTTCTAACGTGCCTCTTTGATAGAAAGAACCTTGCGTGGGATTGGTCGGAGGAGAAAATGATCTTTGAGGAGGCTGTGGGTTATGGAGAGGGCGCTATCGCCTCTCTCTCCGAGGTCGCAGAGGAGTATGAACTTGCTCGAGCCTACTGCTTAATGAGCCTTCACCATTTCTATGCACTAGACATTTATGAGCTAGAGAAGAGCCAAGAGATCCGCCAGAAATGTCTGAGTTACGCGGAGAAGGCCTTGAACCTTTCAAAGAAAATCGGAGATGCATATCTCATTGGCATAACGAATGTTTGGTTAGGGTTGGCCGCCAAGGATATCACCGGCGAGTTGGAATCCTCTCTTGAGTATTTCGAGAACGCATTGCAGCACGGCATACGCATAAGGGACAATTACTTAATCGGATGGGCATCCAGATGTCTGGCTTATGCTACAGTTTGGAAGGTGTATGCAGAGGAGGATTCTGACAAGAAGAGAGAAGTATATATGCAATGCAAGAAGCACAGTGAACATGCTATACGCCATTTCAGTCTAATCTCTTACGATCAAGAAATCGCTTTCAGTTATCTCTTTTTCTCTCGAGTCTACCAGGAAGTCATCCCTCTTGAAACCAGCTCCGAAGACAAGCGCGCTCTCCTAAAGAAATCTGTGGAGGCTGGTGAGAAAGGTTTAGAACACGCGCAGCGCTCAGGCTCAGCAATGGCCACATATTGTTTACTTCATCAGCTGAGCAAGTCTCTATTTTACCTTTCCACCATGGAGAGAGACGTCGATAGGAAGAACCAGCTTCTTATAAAGTCCTTACAATGTATAGAACAAGGCATCAAGGCTCTAGATCAAGAATTGCCATACTACTATTGGAACCGAGGCGTGTTTCGTAATTATCTGGCCTTGATACAAGCTGAACTAGCAAAGATAGAAAGAAACAAAGGAAAAAAAGTGAAGCTTCTTAGAGACGCTATTGCCAACGCTGAAAACTCCATAGAACTCTGCCTGAAAAGAGGAACCTTAAGTCGGTATAACTACGCTGCACTAGGAAGATATTACGGTGAACTTGGAGGAATTGTTGATCAACTGTACCGCTTGACCGGCGCTTATGAGCTTTCACGCAAGCTGATAGAGGCTTTTAAAGGCGTTGTTGAAATGTACGGCAAAGCAGGACTTATGACCTATGTCGCTGAGGGCCACTGGCAATTGGCCAAAGTGCACAACCGTCTTTGCGAATACCTTGAGGCCTCTGGAAACTATGAATCAGCTTCCGAAGAGTATAGGCTAGCGGCCGAGAAGATGCCGCAGTTCAAAGACTTCTACCTAGATTATGCATTGTACATGCAGGCATGGAGCGAAATCGAAAAAGCGAAGCTTAGTCATGAAAAAGAAGACTATGGTCAATCAACTGAGCACTACGAGAAAGCAGCCGACAACCTTAAATCGTCAAGGTCATGGGACTATCTAAGTCCAAACTATTCAGCATTGGCTGTCCTGGAAAGCGCCGAATACCTCAGCAGAAAAGAGAAAAGCCATGAGTCCATGCAGGCCTTTCAAAAGGCGGCAAAGCTCTTCACCGAAGCTATGAGATCACTTGAAGCGAAAGTCAAAGAGATCGAAAGCCCAATTGAGAGGCGAAGAGCCATCGAGATGAGTGAAGCTTCTGATCAAAGAAGAGAATACTGCATTGGGAGATCAGTCCTTGAAGAGGCAAAGATCTATAGTAGGAAGGGCGACAAGTTATCAAGCGCAGAGAAATACGCATCTGCTGCGAGGGTCCTCGAAAGAGTAGCCGAAAGACTGAAGGAAGAGAAGGAACGTGAGGAGCTGGAGTCTACCGTCTACCTTTGTCGGGCTTGGGAAAAGATGGAGCTTGCCGAAAAGAAAGCTTCACCCGACCTATACGGAGAAGCAGCCGAACTTTTCACGAGAGCTAAAAAAAGTAGCGCAAGAGAGATACTGGCTGCCGGAAATGCCTGCTTCTGCAAAGCGCTGGAGGCAGGAACAAAGTTTAAGCTTACAAGAAACTTGGATTTTTACTCCCAGGCCAAGCAATATATGCAAAGCGCTGCAGAGTATTATATTAAAGCCGGATTAGAGCACGCTTCCACTTGGACTAATGCAACTCAAGTTTTATTTGACGCCTACGTCTACGCGGGCAACGCAGAAACAGAAGTCGACCTAACAAAGAAGTTAAAGCTTTACCAGATAGCGGAGAGGTGCTTACAAACATCAGCTCAGCTCTACGAAAAAGCAGGATACTCTGGGATGAAAAGTGAAGTCATCAAAAACTTGGGAAAAGTTAGGGAAAAACGTGAACTCGCAATGTCACTAAGCGAGGTGCTTAGGACACCTCAAGCGGTTTCGAGCACTATGGGGATTTCGGCTCCGGTACCGGTTCAAGAGGAGGCTGTTGGTCTCGAAGACTTCGAATCAGCCAACCTTCAAGGGCTAGTGCTCGTTTCAAAGGAACAAATATCCGTTGATGAGGAGCTTAAGGTCAAGTTGCAGTTTGTAAACGTTGGACACCAGTCAGGGCTCTTAATCTCAGTGAAAGATATAATTCCAGAGGGCTTCAAGCTGAAAGAGGAGCCGCGTATAGGTCGAGTCGAGGGGCGCCATCTGAACATGAAGGGAAAGCAGTTAGGCCATATGAAAGCCTTAAAAGTTGACTTAACTTTGCAACCCACAAAGGCAGGAAAGTTCACGTTCGGACCAAAGATAAATTATGTTGATGAAAAGGGCAAACTTAAGCTGTGTGAAATAGAACCTGTTGGTTTAACTGTTAAAACAGCTGGTCTACGAGAGATGTTAGAATACGTTCTTGAGGCTCAAAAAATTATTAAGAGAGAAGAAGGTTAAAATTTTCTGTTATTTTGTAGATTTCTTCATGTAAGA
>Ga0315306_10001206_pt1 | contig 12446 bp, 10 predicted proteins | sample TDP1_MG_FD_203803 | JGI IMG/M metagenome (GOLD analysis project Ga0315306, IMG submission 203803) | Freshwater sediment microbial communities from Lake Towuti, South Sulawesi, Indonesia - TDP1 | ecosystem: Environmental > Aquatic > Freshwater > Lake > Sediment | place: Indonesia: South Sulawesi... | reverse complement strand
TGATGAGGTTAGCGCTTTTCTCTACGATGTGGCGACTGTGATACAGAAGGATTTTGACACAGATAATTATGTGTTAAGTTCAACTAACAGGGCCGTAGCTTTGCAACAGCACTTCTCTTGTAAGTCTAAGTTGGTTTCGATGAAGAACATGGGTGAGCGTATGAAAGACTACATAACAGAGGAGCTCGAGTCTGGGCGTCCTTGCATGCTGTACATCCAAAACGCGGAAAAGACCACAGGACATGCAGTTGTGATTGACGGATGGAAACGTGATGGTAGCAGTTTTCTAGTTCATTTGAACATGGGATGGGAGGGAAAGGATGACGGATGGTATGATTTTGACAAACCCATCAACATATTCAATGATGTCAGCTATAGGCTGATACTATCAATAGAACCTACAACATCTTTTCAGTCCACTGTAACAACGCTTTTCGGAAGCACGTCAAGTCAGCAAGAGAGATCCTTGCTTACAACCACAAACTTCCTTACAACCACAACAACGAACCCCCCCGTCACTAGAACGACAACAACAGAGCCCCAAAAGAAATGCATCATTGCAACAGTTGCCTACGGCTCTGAATTGGCTCCTGAGGTCCAGTTTCTCAGGTCCTTTAGAGATGATGTAGTAATGTCAACTGAAAGTGGAAGAGCCTTCATGAACGTGTTCAATGCATTCTACTACTCATTTAGCCCTCAGGTAGCCAGTGTCATCTCTGAGAACCAGCTCCTCAGGGACACGGTGAAAGCTTCGCTAGATCCACTAATCAAAGCATTATCTGCTTCAGCCAGCGTGCAGTCAGTTCTCGCAATCAATCCAGAACTTGCAACAATCACGGCCGGGCTGGTTGCGTCTGCGCTTATAGGACTGGTCTATCTCTTCCCACCTATGCTTTTGATCTCCGCGCTGATGCCTAGGCGTTTGCAATGCAGGCGAGAGGTAGTTTAGAAAAAGCAAGAAGTCGAGAGGTTGCTGTCCTTTGAAAGTTGACAGGAAGCTCCTCGGTGTACTGATCGTCGTATCAATACTACTAGGAGTTGTTGCCGTCTCGCAACTCCGTCTACGTTCTATGCAGAACCTAGCTCTTAGCCAGACTTGCAATCCAGAGCAGGCGAGGTTGGGTCAGGTTGTCAATGTCGCGATTATCGTACAGAATAACGATGAGAAAGATGTCACAATATCGAGGATGTTGTTGAAGCTGCCCCCTCACTTCGACGTCTTGAACATCAATATGGTGTTTCCAAACGGGACAATGGCTTCGGGCTCGTCGATTGGAGAGAGTGGCGAATTGAAGCAGATGAGGGCCTTGCTCAAGACGAAACAGAAACTGGACGTTTCAGTCTCTTTGAACATGACTTTGGAGTCGAGAACAGGCAACTTCACCACTATCGTGTATGCCACATATCAATCCGGAGGGACCTTTGGGATTGGAACAGAAGATGTAACGATCATGAAGACTGCCCGAACGATGATCCGGGTCCCATTTGAAGCTTGGTACCAACTCCTGAAAGACATCCATGATAGTCGTTGGTTGAGATATGTCGTTGGGAACAATCTCTGCATAGAAGATGGAAAACTCACGGACCTAGAGAAAACCTATCTTCTAGGCCCCACGTCTGAGAACGCTCAGAAGCTTGCTGAAAGCTACCTAGTGGATTTGAAAGGAGTTCCAGATATTGGGCCCGAACTAGCAGCTGAAATCACTAGAATACCTGACTTCCGATATGACAACAAGACGGTTGAGGCATTGGAAGACATTGTCCAGTTGGCTGTGAAAACCGGCCACAAACAGGGATTTCTGACCATCTTAAATGATGGAATCAAGGAGAAGAGAAAGTACTGCGCTCCATTACAAGCACTGCTGTGGTATGCATATGATTTTGAATTCACCAAAGAGTACGAGTCGTTGGTGGATGAACCTTTCAAGCTAGTCGAACGGTCGTGGGTTGACTCTTCTATTTCGAGAAACTACACGTCGAATAAGTGGCAGAATCTCGATGAGGTGATTGATAGGCTGAGCTCGCCAAGTCTGTTGGCAATCTATATGTGGAACAACATAGGCTACGCGTGGGCAGTTCCCGGAGTTCTCCCCGAGTACCGTGGCATTTGGCAGAGTCCTCAAGAGACTTTCAACAGACGGTTGGGACACTGTGGAGATCAAGGTATGTTTGCGGCCTATTGTCTGAGTAGAAACGGCTATGATGCTCACGCGCTGAGCGTCTTTTGGTTTGATAAGAAGCAATCGAAAGATAAAGAGCATGTCGTTTGTGGCTATGTAGAGAAGTCTGGGTCTTATTATTTCCTAGACAACACATTTACGATTAGTGGAGAACGTACACGCTCTCTTGTGATTCAAGGCCCATTCAAAACAATCAAGGAGATGTGCGAAAGATATCCTGTTCTTTACAGCCGAGGTGAGGGTGTTTGGAGGCGATGCTACCTCATTCCGCCTACGGATTCTAGATTCAATGAAGTGTTCCTCGATCGATATCTGTACGCGACAAATCCATAGATGGTTGATTTATTGCGCCGACAACCGCTTAGTATGACCTTGATGGTTCTGCTTTCTTGCGTTGTTGTGCGAAGTTCGATGGTCGTGATTGTGGCAGATTGTGGCCCATCAACGCCTAGCTAGGCAATCAAACTATGTGGATGACTTCGACAGTCTCGCCAAGCTCGAAAATGCCGTTGCCATTGTTGTCGATCAGTCTCATTATGACAGCCTGTCCTTGAAGCAGGCTGGAGTACGCGGATGGGTTTCTTAGAATCAAGCCTAGACCTCTGGTGACGAATGCTGAATATCCGCTCACTATGAGGACTATGCGATTGCCGTCCGTGAAGACCGCTATGTATCCGTGGCATCTCAACGGGTCCTTGTATCTGCTGCCGTCTTTGCAGACAATTTCCCAAGTGCTCTCATCCCACATGCACAGCGCCTTGCTTAGGGTGTTGGACATTCTATGTAGGCTGCTCACCACAGGCCCTCCAACAGCGATGACATCCTGCGTTGTGTATTCTGTCTTCCAAGACCAAGACCAAGGAGGCCCAGTCTCAGTTATCACCTCTGTGTCGAGACGAGTCAATGTGCCGGTTCCAGGAGCATAGCCTGGTGCGCCCACAACATCAACAAGAGCTAGAGTATCAGCAACCTTCGCGTAGTCGTTGAATGGTCCATGGCGGGTACCGGAACCGATCACCTGCAGCACAGCCCTCCCAGAAAACAAGCCGGGCCAGTTGGTGAGGTCCATAGCGAGAACTTGGATCGTCATCGGCAGTGGAGTGTCGATGGTAATCGTGTTCTCACTCATGTCTTTGAGGCCAACACGGATCAGGGTTACGCTGTATATGCCTGCGCCAAGTGGGATCATTATGGGTATCTCGACAGTTCCGGTTTGTTGGCCGTTCGCAGCCAAGTTGACCCATCTATGCTCTGTTCCATATACGAGGTGGGTTGCGCCTGTCATGAACCCGCCTAGAGTAGGAGTGCCTATGCCAAGCTGAGAAAGCACGGCCAGAACGGTTTGGGCAGTCTTCACACCGACAGGGCTACTGATTGTGATCAGAAGCGTCAAGGCAGAATAGTTCCACGTCATCGTCACTGTTGCGCCTGAGGAGCCTAGAGCTACAAAGACTAGTTGAGGCAGAGGCAATAACGTCAGGACCAAGAGGAGTAGAGCCAACTCCTTCATGACTCACATCACCTTCACAAGAAGTACGCATCCAGGAACGCGAAGATGTCCGGCATGGTAGGTATCTTCCCATCCAACCATCGCGAACCACGGTTTGCGAAGAAATCGTCTAGAACCTCAGATACCACGTTTCTATTGCGGGGACTGTGAAGACCGAGCCAATCACTCCGAATAGCAGACACACTGCAATGGCAAGGAAAAGGCGAATGTAGGCCTTCATCCGAATGCTCTCCACGTACATAGTTCCATTGAGCAAGGTAAACTCATCGCTCTCAAAAAATCCCGTACCATGTGAACTGATTGTGAACCAGCCGAAAAACTGTGCGGAAAAGGGGAAAAGGCCGCACCCACAGGCTTGCGGAATGCCTTGCAGAGCCAATTTTTGAAACACCTTGTGTTGACGGAGAGGAATAATAAGTTCAAGACGGGCCAGGAGAGTAGACGAGCCTATAGGAAGTCGTCTTCATGAGCCTAGCACACAAGTATGTATGCAAGAGATGGCTGAATTGACCAAGGCTTACGACGTCATAGTGGTGGGAGCAGGGCCCGCAGGATTGGCCGCAGGTCTTCATTCTGCGCTTTTCGACCTCCGCACCCTAGTGGTGGATGCTGGTGAGAAGGCAGGTGGAATGGCCGCAAAAGCACGTGGCTTGGAGAACTATCCTGGCTTTTACAGAATTTCCGGACGAAGGCTTATGGAGAGAATGACTCTCCAAGCCAGGAAAGCTGGCGCTGAGATTCATACCTCGGAGGTGGTTGTGAACCTTTCTCCGGACAACGACAAGAAGATCGCTAGAACCCAGCTAGAGACATATTCCGCTAGGGCTTTGATACTTGCTACGGGAGACAGCATGAAAGGGCTTGGAATGAAGTGGGAGACGTGGATTGGCGGAGGCGTTGCCTACTGTGCAGAATGCAGTGCCCCTTTCCTCATGGGGCGAGATGTCATCGTTGTGGGCGCGTGCCAAGAGGCTGTGCATGAAGCTCTACGTCTCACCAAGACTGCAAAAAGGGTGCGCTTAGTTGATCACGCAAACACCCTTGCTGTCGGCGAAAGGACAAGAAGAAAGTTGGCAAGGGAAGGCATACGCCTGATAGAAGATTGTGTAGGAATAGAAATCAAGGGTAAGCCGCCTTTGAAGCGGCTTGTTCTACGTCGTATAGGAGAGTCATCAAGGAAGGAATTGAGGACAAACATTGTTTTTGTAGTTGGCGGCGTCAAGCCTTTTGTCTCTGTCTTGCGGCAAGCTAGAATTGGAACTCATAGATTGGGCTGTGTCGTGGTAGATGAGCTCGGACGAACCAATGTTAGTGGGGTTTTCGCGGCTGGTGCCTGTGCCTCAACCGTTAGAGACACAGTACCCGCCTGTACAGGTGACGGCACCAATGTTGCGACGAGTGCTCGCCTATTCCTTAAGTACGGATGTTAGGCGTCTGTTTCTTGAGGGCAAACAAGTATTCAAAAGGCGGTCGCCTACTCGGAAGAGATGGGCGGAAGCAAAATGTCTGCAAAGAGCCCTCCCCCATCGGCAACCTTCAACGACAAGAAGCTACGCACCCGCCGTATCGACCGCCCAGACTTCGATTCGGATGATACCCTGAACATATTGATGGTTGCTGTGGAACGAGGGCTCTCTGTTCTAGGCGAAAGCATCGCACACGTCATATTCTATCACATGGACAAGAAATATTCACTGAAGAAACACGAGATCCTCGAAAAGCCTGATCGGTTCGTTGAGGTTTTGCAAGACATGTTCGGCTCTGGTGCGGCAACCCTGGAGAACCTCATCATCCAATCCATATGTTCAACAATCGGCCTCAACCCAAGCGCGCTGAACACGCTTACTCTCCCTCAATGCATAAAGGACGCTGAAATGGCGGTCAAGATCAAGAAGACAAGAACCGATTTGCCGTAGGCTATCTCGTGATGGCAAACATAGCAAGAAAGTCCTATGGCGTCCGTGAGCAGAAGAGATTCGAAACCTGAGCCATTCCTCCCCGCTCTTCTGCTCAAGCCTACGTTCTGATTCCAAGATCAGTCAATATGAGCCCTGCACAGAATTCTCCTGTCATCATTTGAATTGATCTTGCGCTACCGTTGAGCTTAAGCAGCGACCAAGATTCCATGTCTTCTAGAACTCAGCGAGTAAAGGACTAAGGCATAAAAAAGCGGAACGAAAGAGATAACAGGAGGCAAAAAAGCAGAATCGTCGACATTGAGTGAGGTTCCAGACATGTTGAGTCCCAAAGAAGCGGCACTGAGAACACACAATGTAGAATGCCCTCCTCAATTGAGATTGATGCTCAAGAGAGCTCTTGACACTCCGGAGAGCTTCTGGGGAGAGATAGCCGACGACCTTCATTGGTTCAAACGTTGGGACAAAGTCTTCGAGGGAGACTATCAGAAATTCACTTGGTTCAAAGGCGGAATGACAAACATATCATACAATTGCTTAGAATATCAGGTCACGAAAGGCAGAGGCAACCACACGGCGATAATATGGGAAACCGGTGAAGGCTTACCTACTCGAGTCCTGACCTACAATCAGCTTCTAAATGAAGTCAAGCAGTTCTCATCCGCCCTAAAAGCGCTAGGAGTCAAGAAAGGCGACAGAGTAACAATCTACATGCCGACGATTCCTGAAGCCGCGGTTGCAATGTTGTCTGTTACACGAATCGGGGCGATTCACTCCGTCGTCTTTGGAGGATTCGGCTATGGAGCTTTGGCTGAAAGGATGGCAGATGCTGAGTCGAGAGTTGTTGTCGCCGCAGATGTTGGTTATAGACGCGGCGAGGAGGTTGACCTCAAAGGAGTCCTAGACAGAGCCATTGAGACAATTGGGGGAGGCGTAGAAAGAGTCATCCTTCTCAGAAGAAAGGGAGGATACGCTCCTCTTGTCCCAAGCAGAGACATTTTGTGGGAAGAGGCGATAGAGAAGGGAAAAGGAGTAGACGCTGAAGTTGAAAGGGTGAATGCCGATGATCCAGTCTTCATACTGTACACTTCGGGAACGATGGCTAAGCCCAAAGGTACTGTTCAACCTCACGGAAGTTATCAAGTGTACATCTATGCAATGGGTAGATGGGTCTATGACATGCGTGAAACAGATGTCTGGTGGTCGACCTCAGATGTGGGCTGGATAGTAGGCCATAGTTACGTCGTCTACGCTCCGTTGCTGTTTGGCTGTTCAACAATAATGTACGAAGGCGTACCGGATTACCCGTCTCCCGATATATGGTGGCAGATAATGGAGAGAAATCGCGTCACTCAGGCTTGGCTCTCTCCGACAGGGGTACGCGCATTGATGAAGTACGGTGAGACATGGCCTAAGAAGCATGATTTGAACTCTTTGAGGCTTGTAGTTTGCGCAGGAGAAGTTCTCAATCCTCCAGCTTGGGAATGGCTCCAAAAGGGAGTCTTCGAGGACCGAATCCCAGTGATTGACCACATGTGGCAGACTGAAAGCAGTGGTCCTATGGTAGGCAACCCATACGGAATCGCTTTGCTGCCGATAAAGCCAGGGTCTGCAACAATACCTCTCCCTGGGATCGACGCAGACATAGTCGATGAGGAAGGGAAATCTGTTCCCATTGGGGTTGAGGGAACGTTTGTCTGCAGACGCCCCTTTCCCGGTTTGACCCCAACCCTTTGGCGGGACCATGAGCGCTATGTGCAAGACTACTGGCACCGGATTCCAGGCGTGTACTATAGCGGCGACGCAGCCATGAAAGACAAGGACGGCTACTTCTGGTTCCTTGGCAGAGTTGACGAAGTCATTAAGATCTCAGCCCACAGAATCGGCACAATTGAAATAGAAAGTGCCCTCCTCCAGCATCCAGCTGTCGCCGAAGCTGCCGTCGTCGGGCGTCCCGATCCGGTGAGAGGCGAAGTAGCGTCTGCCTTCATCGTCCCGAAGGGTGAACATGCGCCCGATGAGGCTCTGAAGCAGACATTGAGGGAATTGGTCAGAAAGACTTTGGGTCCGATAGTTGTCGTCAGCGACATATTCTTTACCAGTAAGCTTCCTAAGACCAGAAGCGGCAAGATCATGCGTCGGCTCATAAAGGCAATATTAACCGACAAACCTTTGGGAGACTACTCAACAATCGAAGACGCGACAGCATTGGATGAACTGAGAAAAGCCGTAGGAATGCCATAGGAAACTTCTGCTATGCCACGTGCCCGTCATATGGAAAGCAGACTTAGCTTTGGGCGTGAAAAGATCATTTCACACCCGCGATACATTGAAAGCGCATGGCTTCAGCAATATGAAGGACTCGCAAAGCTATTCGCTTGCCGGCTTCGTTCCAATATTGGAGATCTAGTTGAGATAGGTTGTGGAAGGGGACAATTGACGATCCCTCTTTCAAGACTTGTCGCTAGTGATCGTATCACGCTCGTAGACAGGTTCACTGAGCCATACTCCAAGGACTGTAGGCACCTCAAATCGACGTTGGCACGAGAGAAACTGCGCAAAGTCAGCGTAGTCGTCTCTGACTGTGCTCGCTGGCTATCCAGGCAGCCCAACGATAGATACGATGCATTGATTTCGAACGAGTTTCTATGTGAGATCGACTCCGCGGAGATGGGCAGTTTTCTCTCGGAGTGCTACCGAGTGCTAAGACCAAAAGGAATCACAATCCATGGATTCCTTTCGCCACATGCGAGGAACTTCCGTCAAAGATTGACGATTGAGGCGGATTCCAATCCCAGATGGACCAAGTTTCCTCCGAAAGAGTGGTTCTCTCCAGAACCAGAATCCGTCGCCTATCAGCTTGGGCGAACTGGATTCAGAAGAGTCAGAACGCTGAAGATCAGAACCAATCTGAGAATCAAGGCGAGCGCTGCAAGAAAGCTTCTCAAAAGGTGGGGCGTAAAGGAAACCTTCTGGAAACTTCATGAGGAACAGCTCAAACGAGAGGGATTGGAAATCCCAGACTGGATCTTGGTAACAGGGCTTAGGCCTCCGTGAGAATCAGCGATAGCCTTAGCAACGGTGGCACGAACCTTGTTCGAACGTAGGAAGCGCTTCTTCTGTCCGCATAGTGAACATTTTTCGAACAACCCTGAAACAAAGGTTAAGGAGTCCAGAGTCCGTGGAATGGAATATCGGAATGACGAAAGCGCGAAGAGGAGCAACTAATGAGAAAGCACGAAAAGAATACAAGAGTATTGAGGCCGTGGGATTGGACGAGTATCGCTCCTAAAGAAAGAGAGTATTGGCTGATTCCAAAGGATGTTTTCGAATTCATATTTCACCTAAATCGTCGCGGGCAAAGAAAAGTCTATGATCTTGGATGTGGAATCGGAAGAAACCTGTTCTTTCTAATAGATATGGGATTTGACGTGCGTGGCTCTGAGTACTCCCATGATGCTGTCAATGAGGTGAACAGACATCTCGAAGAGATCAAGTATCCTCATATGGTCAAACAGGAGTCAATGACAGAGATAAGCGAGCCGGACATATCGTTTGACGCCATCATCGCTTACCACGTCGTGTATCATTCCTACGTCGCCGACATGAGGAGAGCATTGAGGCACATTCACCAGATCTTGAAGCCCGGCGAAGTCTTCTCATAACATTTCAATCCAAGAAATCCCCATCGTACATTAAGGAAGAAGAGGTAGAGCCAGGCACAGTCGTCAGAAGGGATGGACCCGAGACAGGCATACCACACCACTTCGTCGACAGGAACGAAGTTCTTGAAATGCTTTCGGGCTATTCCATCGTCGAATTGAACCATGTTGAACATGAGTATGATGAGCTAAAATCAAAGAGCTGCCATTTCATAGCCACAGCCACGAAGGCTTGATCCATCATCTCAAGTTAGGCACAGAGTCAAAACTACATTTGGATAGCAGACAATGGGTGCTAGACTCAGCTGAAGAACCAGAGCTACAACTGTGCAACTATTTCCCGGCTGTGGGGGATGAATGGGCCTTTTGGATCTTCGTTGGGGAGTGTGTCCGCCTAGCTGCCAGCCCTACCGTTCTCAAGTGCGTACAGGAGAAGTTCTCGGGGCACATTGACCGAAGTGGTCTGCCTCAACGCTTGCCAGCTTGGGGAGGCGTTAACCTCGAGCACGCAGTAGCCTCTATCTGGTATCTCAGCGACATCCACCCCTGAATATTCGAGGCCCAGAGCCTCTGTAGCCTTAATCGCCAACCCACTCAGCTCGGGGTCCGGAACGACAGGACTGACCTGCCCACCTTGGGAGACATTGGATTTCCATCCGCCAGGAGGCGCCTGACGGGTCATGGCGGCGGCCACACGCTGCCCAATCACGAAGATTCTTGTGTCCCTGTTGGCCGACGGAAGGTACTCCTGAACCATCATCGGCCTCCCTATCATCTCGAGGCTCTGGAAGGCGTTATAGGCGAGATCCGGGTCTTCGAATCTCAACGACCCGTAACCCATCGAGCCTATGATCGGCTTGTAAACGATTCTCTTCACAATTCTGGCATTCCTGTAGGCTTGAAGGGCGCTTTCAGTCACAAATGTGGGTGGAATAGGGATTCCGACGCGAGCGAGATTGCACATAGTCAGATATTTGTTTCTGGCGTTGAGCAGAGGGTCGACGGGGTTTATCACTCTAACACCCGACAGTTCAAGGTGAGTTAGCACTCCGATCCGCTTGGTTATCTTTTCACATGTTCCTCTGCCTAACCCCCTCAGAAAAGCCAAGTCTTGCCTATCGAGCTCCTCACTCTTCGCATAGAACCTTGAGCTTTTCCCGTCAATACACCCCGAGAGGTCGACGGCACTCACAAGCGTGACATTGTGGCCAAATTCGCGCGCTTCTTCTGAAAGGTCTTCAATGTTCCTGTCAACATCTTTCCCATGAACTATCAAGATGTTCATTCCGGCTCGCTTCCTCCCTTGGCCTTGACTGTGAGGAGGCCATTGACGTAAGGGTCTATGGAGGAAAGGAAGGAATTAAGCTTGAGCGCCGGAACGATCGGAACCCCGCCTATGGAATTTGGGCCTGCGTCAATCAAGCTAACGACAGCAGGAACGAAATATACAGTCTTGCCAGCGGAAATGCCAAGTCTATTCCTAGTCATCTTATCTGAGGCTAGACTCTTGACCCTCTCAACTTGTTTTGCAACGATTTCTGTGGCTAGTGCTCCGCGTAGTCCTTTCATCCAATGCTTACAGTCCAGACAAATGACAAGCACATGCCCAACCCCCACCACATCGATCTCTCGGCGTCGGTCATTTGCCTTAAAGGCAAAATGCTTGATAGTTGAGAACCCATTTCCCTCCAAAGACCTAACGGTGATGTCCTCAAACTCCTGCCAACTCAGGAGACGGCATATCCTCTCGAAGTCAGCTCCTTCATCCAAGGCCTTGACCGCCAGACCGAGTCTCTGCTCAGAGCCGGCTGCCACGATACTATTCTGAAACTCAAGCATTCCCGCATCAGAGAGCTGCCTCAACTGAATTTGCGCTTCTGTAAGAGGCAGCTTGCCTATCCTGCAAACTTCCTCAAGTGAGCACGCGTTGCTGCCCTTGGTGAGGCTTAGAATTGAGGCTAGAAGACTTCTCATGAATGTGAAGCCTTCTCCTCGCCCTTACGCATATACTGAGTAAGCGTTGTTGGTGTCGGCTTCGTGCCGATGGAATTGAAATAAGCTTTGATCCTGGTCCGGGCTTCTCGCTGCCGAGGCGTCAGTTTTCCGAGCATTTCAAGTACCTGCAGACAGTTTTCGACCGCGTATCCGTGGAAGTGGTTGTTGAAGTAGCCATACACCCTGTTAACATTCTTCGCTGCATCCTTAATCTTCGGTACCCACGGCGTCAGCTCTTGTGCGTCATAACGATAGTCATACCAGAGTCGTGATCCCTTACCATGCCAGCGAAAATAGGCGAAGTCAGTTGTGAGATGTACGTCTGGAGGAAGTAGTGGCTCATCAACGATTACATAGGCTATCCGATATCTTGTCAACAAGTCCGAGGTTTCCGGTCGCATCCAAGAAAGATGACGAAACTCCACAGCGAATCTGTACTCGGCAGGCAAGACCTTGAAGAACTCTTCCATTTTCTTGAGCTCGAAGTCAAGGCTTGGCGGCAGCTGGATCAGTATGCAGCCCAGTTTCCCGTCTTGCTGAAGCGGAGCCATCAATTGGCAGAAGCGTTTCACATCCTCATCTACCGTCTTTGCCAAATCAAGTTTCTTCTTGTGGGTTATCACCTGGGGCATCTTTGCTGCGTAGACAAAATCCGGATTAACGTGTCTCAGCCATCCCATGACTGTGCCCCGCGACGGGTAGGCGTAGAATGTTGAGTCTATCTCCGCAGTAGCGAAGACCCGGGAGTATGCTCTCAATTTGCTGTCCTTTTTGGTCTCGTATAGAGGCCCGACCCACTCATCATACGACCAGCCAGAGGTGCCTAGGCAGATTTCGCCCACTTCTTAACCACAAGATATAGGTCCATTTTACAGAATATAAGCAGGGTGCGCAATTGACTGAGGTCCTAATCGGGGCAGGTGGATGGGCCTATTTCCATGTTCCGAGGGAAGACTCTCTAACAGCCTATGCCAGAGCCTTCAACTTTGTCGAGGTCAACTCAACATTCTACGAATATCCAGATATGCGAACTGCTAGGTCTTGGCGGAGAAGAGCGCCCAAGGACTTCGAGTTTGCGGTTCGTTGTCATCGAGATGTGACTCATGGAAACAGGCTTGAGCCATCAAGCGCGAACGTTGCCTCCCTAGAAAGAATCATGGACATATGCGAAGCGTTGAGGGCG
>Ga0315306_10001205_pt1 | contig 12473 bp, 14 predicted proteins | sample TDP1_MG_FD_203803 | JGI IMG/M metagenome (GOLD analysis project Ga0315306, IMG submission 203803) | Freshwater sediment microbial communities from Lake Towuti, South Sulawesi, Indonesia - TDP1 | ecosystem: Environmental > Aquatic > Freshwater > Lake > Sediment | place: Indonesia: South Sulawesi... | reverse complement strand
AAACAGCTTTCTTCGTGCAAACCAGGCGCAAAAATAGCCTTGATGAAGACTGATGAAGCAACGATGCCTCTCGCTGTCAGAATAATTGAAGCTTAAAGGGGTATGACGCGTTGGGCACTGGAATGTCTTCTCTCGGCAAAATGGAGGCTACAAAGAAGCAGTTAGACGATTTAGCAGTTAGTCTAACTCTAAGCCCCCGTGGACAAAAAATTCTTGATCTGCTTGGAGCAGGTAACGCGCTTTCGCGAGTCGCCAAAAGTGTGGGGATATCGAAAGCGACCATGACTTATTGGCTTAAGAAATTCAAACGGCTAGGGTTAATCCAGCTTCAGAGTAAGGACGTGTTGCATACTTATAGTTTGACTCCTCTCGGTTCGACGTTCATCACTAGGTGTGAGGATGGAGATGGTGTTGGGCTTGTTGTTGAGCTTGAAGATTTTAGGGTTAAGTTTGAGGTTTTGGAGTGGGAGAAGTATGCTATTGAGTGGCGGAAGTTGGGGAGTCCTCGCAACTGGCAGAGGTTTTCGGCTAATTTGGGTGGGGTGTTTGTCGAGAGGACTAGCAAGTCTGTGATTGTACATACGGGTCGGTTGAAGGGCTGGAATCCTTACGAGTTGTGCGCTTACGCCGGGCAGATTTGTGAGCGAGTTAGGACTGTTCTGGAGACTAGGTTTGGCATGGTGCTCAAAGAGGGAGTGCCTATCCAAAAGGTGCCCCGTTTCCATGTTAATGACCCGGCGGCTAAGGAAATCATAAAAGAACTCAATGTTGAGGTTAATGGTGTAGGCGCAATCGACGCCAGTCCACCCTCTAAAGAGCCACACGTTGAGTTCAATGGTCCAATTTTGGCTTCACAATACCTGACGATGCCGCTGAAACTCGCAGACATGGTTGAGAAGGTCGATTGCATTCAGGCTGAACTCCAAGACATTAAAGCGGGGATGCTACCAGTTCTAAGGGCTTGGTCAATCGTCGGCAACCGCCTCCTCGACGTGATAGCTAAACTAGAAGGAGCGAAGGTGGGTAAACATGACGACGCTAAAAATCACGCGAATGAACACCAACCCCCTACTTCAAGGACGAGTGCAACGCGTGAGGGATAAGAATGAGCACACGTGAGACCGTCTGGATTGTAGACTATGACCTCCAGATAAATAGCTCGCGACGTCAGTTTTACCGAGAGATTAAGCGATTGATGCGTGAGTTGAACCTGGCTGGAAACCTCAGCACCTTCTCGGTTGTAACCGTTGAGGACGAAGAGCTTGCGAGGCGTGTTTTTGATTTGGCGTCAAAGTACGGTCGGGCTCACTTGTATAGGGCGGAGCGGATTGCATGAAAGTTGACACACGTGAGACAGAGGGAAAGACAGCACGCCTACTTTGGGGTGATGCTGAGACTGACAGGTGCGTAAGAAGGTTGCGGGGCAAGACCGTCCTCGCGATTCTTGACTTGAGAACAGTTCTTGGAGAACTTCCTCTTGAGCTGGTTTGATTTCTACAGCATTAGGCGCTGGATGGATAAACTTAAGGCCAAGCGTAAAGGTAGCGCGTCGACTCAGCGCGTATTTCTTTACTATTTTGGGCGTTTCTGTCATTTCGCTAGGATGACGCCAGATCAATTGATTGATGAGAGAAAGCGGCATTTGAAGAGCGATGACGAGTTTCTGAGGCGGAAACATGAAGAGTTGGCTGAGAAGTTTTCGACAATATTAAGGGATCGGGAAAAAGCTTCGCCCAACACCGTAGCTACTGCTGTGGCTGCTGTCCGCTCGTTTTACAAAGCCAACTATATGCCATTAGTTGAAGTATCCGTGCCGACGCCATATCCAGTCCGTCAAGCTAAAGTTCCAACACCAAAAGAACTCAGAGCCATGGTAGACGTCTGCGACGATGAAAAGGATATTTTGGGCAAAGCCTGGATTCTGTGTCAAGCTGAATCTGGAATAAGCAACATTGACTTACATAAACTTGAACTTAAGAGCAGATGCTGTCATAGTGCCGAATTCGGCTACATAGGGTCTCAGCTTAAGGATGGGACGGTTCCACTCCACATCCACATTGTCAGAGAGAAAACTATGGCTAGCGGTCTTGGCTGGTATGACACTTTCTTTGGCAAAAACGCAGTTGCTGCCTTAAACGAGCATGTGGATTTTTCTAAGCCTCGTCTATTCAATGTTTCGGACCGAACCATTCAGTTGAAACTGCGGGAAATCAGCATAAAAGCTGGAGTCGGAACAGAGGAGGTCCCTGTCCGCCCATACGACTTAAGAAAATATTTCAACACTCGCCTAAAATTGGCTGGAATGAATGAAACCTTGGTGGAATACATGCTTGGTCACTCGCTTGGTCGTGTCAAAGCGGCGTATTTTATTCCACCTGTTTCTGACCTGAGAAAAGTTTACACGCAATTTTACCCCTACATAACCATAGGCAACAACAGCTGAGACTGCACAAAGGGGCGTTCGTCTAATGAACGCCGTAGCTAGAAACCTTCAGAGAAACGTCGCTTTGGGCATCAGAATGGCTATCATCGACGGAGTTTTCAGCCTTTTATCAAATGCTGATTCTGAAGACCTTCTAAACCGTATAAAAAAGATGGGCCTGAATCAGGTGGTTATATTGGAGAGCTTGATGAAACCAGCTTTAGAAGGCCAAACATCAACCTTTCTATCAACCTGAATAATGGGAGGGAGCCCTCTCTCTATGTTGGCTAGAGCTTTCCTAAAGGACTTTGAAGGTATCGCCAAGTTATCTCCTGGTTTTTTCCAGACCTTTGAAACCCCCTGTATTCTATGGCTCTAGTTTTTCCTCCAGATATCAGGAAGAATACTGGAGGGCTCTTTTATAGCTTCTCGAGATAACTCTAAGACCTATCTCGAGGAACGTGTTGCGGATGTGCAAGTGTTTCAGATTCTTACCAGTGAGAAAGAACTCTTTCGTATCGCATTAACCTTCAGAAGACGCTTTGATCTTCCCTTTATTCTTTCCATACTTGAACGAAGCCTTTTCAACATCTCTAGGCGTCCATTCGAGTTCCTCAGCTTCATTCTTGCAAAATCTCGAAAATTCTTCGTATTGTTCAGGCCCACCCGTAAAGGGGCTTTCCCAATCATTCATTTGTACAGCCTCAGGCAACACGATAAAACCGCAAACGCAACATTAAGGCAGATCCCTTCTCAAACCTGCCCCAAAAACAAAACAAGCCTCGCCAACCCGATCTATCAGAACCCAACGCGCCCGAAAGCGTATAAAAATGGGGTTTTACGGTGGGAACGTTCAAACGCCACTCCGTCATTCTATGTTGTTGTTAAAACGGGTTTCAGCACCATCTGCTTCTCGCCATAAATTATTTGATCTCTCAGCGCCTCTTCGGTATACCTAAAAGGGCTAAGAATATTGGCTCCAGCCAGAATCAGCATGCCCACGTACTTTTCGGCATCAAAGCGAGTTTCAGCGTTGATTAGTTCAGCAGCTTTCACGCGCTTACTTGCCCTTTTGTTTTCAACATCGGTTATCAAGTAGCGAACCGTTTGTCCAGCGGAGACTTCGATGCCCTCCTTCAACAACTGCTTAGCGGCAATAGCTTGAAAAACATCGTGAGCATATCTATCCGGATGCATGGATAGTTGCTTCGAAATAATCAAATCCCGCACCTCAATATCTCTATTCCTCAGCTTCTCCACATAGACTCTCAAAACTTCCACAGATTCCGGAATCCTCTTCATGAACGCCTCGGAGTTGGGAGCCTTCGCGAGAACCCTTATCATGTCCATTTGAGCTTTCCTGATGAAAGGCGGAGTATCCCTCCTAACTGCTTCAATGCCCCTCACCTTAATCTTACCCGACTCAAACACTCCATAGTACCGATTGAGAACAGGAACCTCGACGTGCATTCTCGACGGCAGAAAAACAATCCACTGGTATCTACCCTCAACGTTCAACTGCACCCCTATTTCTTTGGAGACAGCCTTGCAGAAGTCAACATATTCCCTCGGAGAAGCCCCATCCTTCTTAAGCCATAAAGAATCAACAATGCCGTGAACTATTTCAAAACCCCTTTCCTCAGCCAAACGCACAGTCTTCAACAAAGCATCCCTAGCAAAAGCACAAACAGCAATGTGAGCATCAACCTTGCCAAAACGAGCATTCTTGTAACCCAAATAACCGAAACACGTCACCAAAATCCACTTCAAAGCATTCTGCCTACGATTGTAGACCTGCTTTAACTTCGGGTCTTCAATCTCATTTCTCAAACGTTTATAGGTGGCTCGCTTCTTCAAAATCATCTTTAAGGTTCGTGGAACTATACCCTCACGCTTCTGACACACGTTGTAATCCAACTCTGGCACCCTTAACGTCGAGTCTGGACAACATTTGCACAGCACCGTTTCTGCTGAAATGTTCTTCTTCGCCATTAAGGTCGGATACATGGACGAAAAATCCACTTCGGCAACCCAATCGTGGATGCCTAGCTTAGGCTCAAAAATGAAACCTCCCCTGTCAGCCACCAGCAACTCCCAAGCCGACTTGAAAGCTTCGGGCTCCCTTTTTTTCCAGGGGATAAGGACGTTATCTTTGAAGGCCTGATAAAGCTGCAAGGACGACATTATTGTTCCGATCGACGCCCTCGCAGCCCTATGCAACGGAACCCTACAAGTCCGCGCAACTTCAATCAGCCCATCCAGTCCACAGGCCGAATAGATGAAGGTGTTTTCTTCATCGATGTGGATTCGCCCATGCAGCCTGCGCATAGGTGCCTTGAAGTAGACACGCCCATAAGAGAGGAACGTTATACCATGCTTTTTCTTCGCCCTTAATGGGACGTTTTCTCTTCCCAGAACAAGTTTGTCGAGCACTCCGTTCACTAATGCTCTATGGGCAAGATATGGATAAAGGAATGAGTCACCGCCTCGAGTAAAAATGATGTCAGGGTCCTCATCTTTGATAGTTTCTACCATCTTGAGGATTTTTTCGTTTTCTTCTCCATTTTCGACAGTGATCCTTTTTCCATTTGTTTCAAGGGTGATGTTTTTGATGGGGTCGTTGAAACTCGGGATGGTTCCCTTTGAGGCTATTTCAACATGCATTCTCATCAAACGAAGCGGAGGCATCTTGTAGTCTACGCTTTCAACAGAATCCAGTAACCAGTAGGCAAGCCTGTCGCCTTGAACTGCGACCCCTACAGAAGCGAGGGGGAAAATGTCCCGGTCATAGAGATACGTCTGTGCGTCGGGGATATCCACATTGTGGAGCTGAAACTTCTGATATCCTCCCAGTCTCAACAGCTTGCGAGCAAAGTAGGGTATCCTGCGACAATCCGTTATGGTTATCTCCAGCACCTTCGACCTTTTATCTTCCATAAAATCAGCGTACTTTTCGACGTATTGCCAGCTTGCCACGGACTTGCTTGTTGCGAGCTGAGCTGTCAGCTTAGACAGGTCTGCAATGTTGCCTGAAACATAGATTTTGGGTTGAAACTTGTCTGTGAGCCTGACGCGTTCACCGTTCTCTGTTATGATCCACACTGTCATTTCGCCGGGGTTGGAAGGATAGACGTCAAGCAGCCAGCCTCGAAGCGGTTTAAGACTGGCTAAGTTGTTTTTCCAGTTTGTCAAGTTTTTCTTTGATCTCCGCTATGGCTTTCTCTTGATGGAGCAGGATGGACATGAACATTGCTTCAATCAAAATGGGCCTCGTAGCCATACTTCCGGCAGATGCGAACATTCTGCAAGCGTTCATCATCTGGTCGAAAGCTTCAGCGTCCTTGTTTCTCAGCCCCTTTCTGAAGCTCTTCCATCTCTCAATTTCAGCTTCCAAGGCTTGGCGATATGAAGGAACGGTTCTTCCCATTCATTTAGCCTCCGTAAACATGTCGATCGTGACCGCGTTGGAAGGAAAGTCGATGGCGAATGGCTTGATATTCGGGTGGTCTTCCAAAGCAAACTCAAAGCCACCTTTAGATTCTTTGAATCTTATCACGGTGCTCGCCCTTCCGAGTAAAACCGATTCCAGAAAGAGGTTTCTGCTGGAATAGGGTCGAGGGAAATATGAAGCCATAATGACAGCTCGCCTTTTGGAAGCAAGGTCCGATAGATAGTGGGTCATTTTCATGAAGAGGTCTCTACCCTCTATTCTAGGCACGTCTCGATCAAGGAAAAGCCCTGTTATGTCCGAGACGATCACAAGTTTTGACATATACGTTTTCAAAGCCTCTTCCAACTTCTCGAAAACCAATGCTGTTAGCTGATATGCCGTGAAAGCCCTTGAAATGAAAGTCTTCTCAAGTACAGACCTTGGCTCCAAACCGTATTCTTGGGCTATAGCTGAAACAGCGTACGGGTCAAAAGTGTTCCCACCATCAATGTAAACACCTCGAGAGTTTAATCCGCCTTTTTTGAAAGGCAACTGACATCGAACACTCAGAAGAAACGACAGCATCGTCGAAAGAGGATGTCCTACCAAAACTGCAAAGTCACCACTTTGAAAACCTGGAAAAGCCTCGTCCAGTTTCGGGATGCCGAGAGCTAACGCCCTATTGGATTTTCTGGACAACGCGGTCACGACGTTTAAGGGTTATGAAAAAGCGAATCCGCAGCTCATAAAGATTTAGGAGAAAGATAGTCTGCAGTCGTACAGAGTCCTAAGTGAAAGTGAAACCGATATTCTATTTTATTTCCAAGCCTTAAGAACCTATGAGGATCATCGCTTTGTCGAAGTACCTGATCGGAGCAGGCGGATGGGCATACTTTCAGGTGCCGGGTGTGCACCCTCTTGCAGCCTACTCAAGGGCGTTTGACTTCGTAGAAGTAAACTCAACCTTCTACGAAATACCAAGCCTAGATCTGGTCAAATCCTGGCGTAGACTAGTCCCACCAAACTTCGAGTTTTCGGTGAGATGCAACAAAGCCCTAACTCACAAATACAAGTTCCAACCCGTCCCAGAGGCATTTGAAGTTCTGAAAAGGATGACTGCGATTTGCAAGACCTTAAGAGCTGAGATTCTGCACCTCCAAACACCTGCAAGTTTCCAGCCTACCAAGGCTAACGTTGACCTCATACGCGAATTCTTTTCATCAGCAGATTTGAAAGGCATCAGAGTAGCCTTAAAGATGAGAGGCGCCAAACAACCCCTCAACCGAGACCTCATCACAACCATGCAAGACTACAACATCATCCACTGTGTCGACCTTTCAAAAGATGAGGAGCCAGCGTACAAATCGGATATCTTGTATTCGAGACTCTTTGGGAAAGGTCCTCGTAACATTTACCAACCAACAGATGAGGAGTTGAGAAAAATCGACAAAAAAGCGTCCAAAGGAGACCCCAAAACAGTAGCCGTCAGCTTCCACTTCGTCAGAATGTATAAAGACGCTGCACGCTTCAAAATCTACAAGCAGACTGGAAAATTTCCTAAAGTCACTAAGTCCACTGGCCTAAACTCACTAACGGAAGTCCTCCGAGAAGATGCCGAGTTCCCAAGCAACAAGACAGAACTCATTCGCCATCAAGGATGGAAGCTAATTGACTTAACAGAGGATAAGCGCGTTCACGCGTCTTACATGCTCGAGATGCTTCCTGAAAAAACCTATAATAGCGTCAATGAGATAGTTGAGACACTACAATCAGTCAAAGCATGGTGAAATCGTTGGGCAACATTATTCTCGGGACGTCGGGCTGGAGCTACAAAGACTGGATCGGGCCCTTCTACAAGAAGAAGGAGAAAAGCATGCTCTCAGCCTACTCGAAAGTTTTTAAGACGGTTGAAATAGACTCAACCTTTTACCGTTATCCGTCAAAGGGCACGGCGATGGGATGGCTGAAGTATTCTCCGCAGGACTTCGTTTTCGTAGCGAAGCTCCCCAAATTGATAACTCACGAGAAGAAGCTAAACCTAGACGAGGGCGTTGAAGAAGACGTAAGGCATTTCTGCGAGCTTATGGAGCCACTTCATCTGAACGGTAAACTTGGGTGCATACTGATTCAGCTTCCGCCAAAGTTCGGCTTTGACATCGACCTTATGGAGAGTTTCTTCAAGGTCCTTCCGACCAACATAAGATTTGCCGTAGAGTTCAGAGATTTATCTTGGATGAAAGATGAAACATGGCGGTTGCTGAGGAAATATGAAGTGGCATACACAATCGTTGACGAACCGTTGCTACCGCCAGAAGTGAAAGTAACATCGAAAATAGCTTATTTCAGATGGCACGGAAGAGGAACAAGACCATGGTATAACTATCGATACAGCGTCGATGAATTGGAGCCTTGGATTCCGAGGGTCAAAGAGATCGCTGGGAAAGTTGAAACTTTATACGGATACTTCAACAATCACTACCACGGGTACGCGGCGGAGAACTGCCTTCAAGTCCTTGAAATGTTGGGCGTATTAACCCCAGAACAAGCGGGGGCCAAGACGAACGTAGAAAAGTATCTCAAAGCGCCAACCGTTACGAGAAAGCCTACCATAGAGGCGTTTGTAGAACCAACGGAAATATCCTTCGAGAGTCTACTCAACGCCTTCATAGATAAACCGAGGCTGAAGAGAGCCCAGCGGATCAAAGACGCAGAATTAAGCGTTCATGAGGTAACGGACAATCGAGTAGAAGCGTCGATAAGGGATTACCACATAGTCATCGATCTTGGAAATCGTGTGGTTCTGCATGACTGTGCAGACTGGAGTAGAGTGTTGCCAAGCAAAAGATTCTGCAAACACATAGGCAAACTATTACTCTCGTTAGATGAGGAGAAGGCTTCAACCATTCTTCGGAGAATCTTTACAGAAAAAGAAGTCTGGGAATTTAAACCTTACACGAAGTAGTTCTTGTGGGGCATGTCATTGCCCTGTTCCCCTAAGAAGGTCTGTTAAGAGGGATTAACGGACGGACGTTCTGCCCAAAATTTAAACCAGTTCAGTTGATAAACTGGTCGACCTGTCTGTTGTCTGCCAATTGACTGCCAATTCGACCATTCACGCCAACACACTTTACTGCATGTCTGTTGGCGTGATGCCCAGAACCTTTGTTTCAGCCAGTGGAGGAGTCTCTTTTTATTTCGTAAACTTCTTCGGCTAACTCTGTCAAATTCAGCTCCACATCTTTGATTAACAACTTCTCCTCGTCTTTGGCTAATGCAACTCTGCCATAGAATGGGATGTTTATTTGTGTATGCCCAATTAATCGACAAGTGGGACCGGAAGCACCACAACCATTGACGAAAGTGTGTACAATTTCATTTTCAACGGCCCTAGCTGAAGCACAGGCATCAATAAAGATGGATTCTGTATCTAGCTTAGGAACATCATCCATCAATTCTTTCGATTTTAGTGCTCCATACTTATCCTCGAAACACCAGAATGAAGGACAGAAAATCATTCTGGCGCCCTTCAACGCCACCTCTTTAGTGATCTCCGGAAATGCTAAGTCCCAGCATATGGTAATTCCAATCTTGCCGAACTTGGTCCTAAATATCGGAGTTTCGTTCCCTCCTTTAAGGTATAACTTCTCTGGGTGCCATAGCCGGATTTTTCTATACTTTCCCAATATTTTGCCTGAGTCGTCAATCAATACGCTTGTGTTGTAGTGGTTTTCACCGTCTCTTTCAATCATCGTTCCCATTACGATGTAGAGCCCGTGCTCTTCCGCCAACTTACAGAATTTCTCAGTAAAATCACCTGGGATTTCTTGCGCATATCTAAGGTTTTCTTTACCTAGCGGGCCTGTCAAAAAAATTTCGGGAAAACATATTATGTCACAATTTTCCTCGCCCGCACGCCTGGTCAAAAACTCTGCCTTCTTCAAATTCTCTTCTTTATTTAGAGGAATTATGTTCATTTGTGCGGCGCCGATCCTCACTTTCATGTTATCACCCTCTCATCAAGTTAAGTGGCAAGCCACATAATGGCCCGAGGTAACCTCAGTCATCTTAGGCTCTTCCATCCTACAGGCTTCAGTAACTTGTGGGCATCGAGGATGGAACCTACATCCTGAAGGGGGGCTTATAGGGCTAGGGACCTCTCCAGCTATTGGTTTCTCCTCCTTTTTTATATCTGGATTCGGATTCGGCACAGCTGACAGCAGCGCTGTAGTATAAGGATGCAGGGGATTTTCCCAAACCTCATCCGAATAACCTATTTCCACTATTTTGCCTGAGTACATTACACCTAATCTGTTGCTGATATGCTGAACGACACTAAGATCATGGGAGATGAAGAGGTACGACAAGTGGAGTCGCTCTTGAAGGTCTTGAAGCAAATTTAGTATCTGAGCTTGAACTGAAACGTCGAGAGCTGAAGTGGGCTCATCTAGGACAACGAGTTTGGGATTCAACGCTATTGCTCTGGCTATTGCGACCCTTTGGTTTTGACCCCCACTCAACTCATGGGGATATCTCCACATGTGCTCCTCTTTCAAGCCTACAAGTTTCAGAAGCTCTAAGATTCTCTCGTTCAATCTCTCTTTTTGGCGGTGTGCCTTTAGGGGTTCTGCAACGAGGTTTCTAACGCTCATCCTCGGATCCAAAGATGAAAATGGATTTTGGAAGACGATTTGTGCACTTCTCCTTATTTTCCTCATTTCCTTTCGATTTAGCTTTAAGATGTCTACTCCTTCATAGAGTATTCTGCCTTCTGTTGGCTCAATCAAGCGGAGGAGGCATCTTCCGAGGGTTGTCTTTCCACAGCCAGACTCCCCTACTAAGCCGAAGAGCTCGCCTTCTTCTAAATTGAAATTTACACCGTCAACTGCTCGTACATATCCTAACGTCTTGAATAGGAAGCCCTTTATCGGGAAGTACATCTTTAGGGACTCTACTTCGACTAAAACCTTCGTCAAGTTGCCATCATCTCCCCTACGAAGTGACACGCCACATACCTATCTGGTTCAACCTCTTCTGTAATGGGCTTTTTTTCTCTGCAGATTCCTTTGGCGTAGGGACATCTTGGATGGAATGAGCATCCAGGTGGGCGATTAATTAGGTCAGGTATAAAGCCCTTAATGACAAAAAGTCTTTTCCTTCGGGTTTCGGGCTTTGGAATGGCTGCCAGCAACCCTTTGGTGTAGGGATGATAAGGTTTTTTGAGGATTTTTCTTACAAAACCGCTCTCCACAACAGACCCTGCGTACATGACGCCGACTCGGTCGCAAGTTTCAGCTACGATGCCCATATTATGGGTTATGAGGAGAATTGCAACTCTCCTTTGATTCTTTATTTCGTGCAGACGCTTCAGTATCTGCGCCTGAATAGTCACGTCTACAGAGCTTGTGGGCTCATCAGCTATTAGTAGATCTGGATTGGATGATAATGCCATAGCTATCATAACCCTCTGTTGCATTCCACCGCTCAGCTCGTGGGGGTATGACTTTAGCGTCTTCTCCGGTTCAGGAAGCGCTACAAGTTTAAATGCTTCGATTGCCCTCCCTTCCGCCTCGCTCTTATCGACGTGCTGATGGATCATTATCACACGTGTTATCTGTTCTCCTGCGGTGAAGACTGGATTCAGTGAAACCGAGGGATCTTGAAAGATCATCGATATTTTTTCACCCCTCAGTCTTCTCATCTCGTCTTCACTCTTTTCTAAAAGGTTCTCACCCCTCAGCAGAATTTTTCCTCCAATGATCCTCCCATTTTCCGGTAGGAGTTTCAAGATTGAGAGAGCTGTAACGGTTTTACCGCATCCCGTCTCCCCTACTAATCCAAACGTTTCTCCTTCATACATTTCGAAGGTTACACCGTCTAGAGCTTCAACTACCCCGTCGTACGTATCGAAATGCATCTTGAGGTCCTCAATTGTTAGGAGAGGGTTGGTGTCAACCATGCCTAGGCTCCTCTTATCCTTCTAAGTCTAGGATCTAGGGCCTCTCTCAAACCATCGCCTAGTAAATTGAACGCTGCCGCTGTAATAAAGATAAATATCCCGGGAAATGTCGCATACCACCAAGCTGACAAAATGACAGAGCGCCCACCGCTTATCATTAAACCCCACTCGGGCTCCGGTGCCTGGGCGCCCAACCCGAGGAAGCTCAGGCCAGCCTCAGCTAGTATCGCCGTGCCTAGATCCATTGTTGCTTGAACAATGATTGGTGCTACAGTATTGGGCAGTATGTGGCGAAACATGATGCCTAAGTCGCTTAGGCCGACGGCCCTAGATGCCTCCACGAAAGCCCGTTGCTTCAGGGATGCAGTATCTGCTCGCGCAAGCCTAGTGTACCAAGGCCACCATGTAACTGATATAGCGATCATTGAGTTTATTAGGCTGGGTCCTAACAGAAACGCTATGACCAACGCTAGCACGAGGGAGGGAAAGGCAAGGAACATGTCCGTTATCCTCATTATGACATCCTCTATAATTCCCCCTCGGTAGCCCGCTATAACACCCAGCGGCCAGCCAATAGCCACGGAAATTACTACAATAGCTACACCCGCTAAAAGTGATAGCCTTGCCCCGAACATTACTCTGCTGAGAATGTCTCTACCTAAATA
>Ga0315306_10001204_pt1 | contig 12476 bp, 13 predicted proteins | sample TDP1_MG_FD_203803 | JGI IMG/M metagenome (GOLD analysis project Ga0315306, IMG submission 203803) | Freshwater sediment microbial communities from Lake Towuti, South Sulawesi, Indonesia - TDP1 | ecosystem: Environmental > Aquatic > Freshwater > Lake > Sediment | place: Indonesia: South Sulawesi... | reverse complement strand
AAGCTCGACATCTGAGGACCAACACTATAACGGAGGAAATCGTCGAGGTGGCCTACGCCTACGGGCTCAAGAACATCCCCCAATTCGAGCGGGACTTCGCGCGCCTGACGGAGAGGCAGCAGAGGGTTATCCATTGCATGGCTGGCCAGGGGCTCGCGAGGCCGAGCGAGATCGCTAGGGCGAGCGGGATCAGGGATGTAAACGTCATCAAGGAACTGAATGCCATGGTAAACCTTGGCTACCTCGTCAAAGAGGTGCGCGGGGAGTATCGCTTCCAGGATAACGTCTTTGGGGACTGGTTGAGGTTGAGATTTTGATACCGGGTCTAGATCGACGACCACCTAATTCTTAGAGTCCACTATTGGAATAACAAAGCCTTACCACGATTCGTGAGCGTTAAAAACATGCGCCCGCCCCTCCTGCTCTTCAAGATCTTTCCTTCCCTTGTGAGCCTTTCCACACTATTTCTGATCGCATGCTCAGGAAAATCGATGAGTTCACGGATTCCCTTGACATTTGTTTTACCGTACGCAAGCGCCTGCAGGGTACCGATATCAATGCAGTGCCTCAACAGTCCTTGAAGCGGAACTTTAATGCCCGCCCTCTGCTCTAGCAGTTCGATGTTTTCTAGCATCGTAAAGCAAAAGTGTTTTCTAAAAACGTTCTCTTCCGCTAGATAGGTCTTCAAAATCTCGTCCCACTTAAGGCCCCCGCCGCGCCTGACGATCGTCGCCATGTCCTCGAGGTCGCCTTCTCTCTCGGTGATCGACTTCAGCAGAAACACATCCTCAAGACTAAGGAGGTGCAGGACCAGCTTACCGAACGCCATCGTTTTCGCCCGATTTTTAATCTCATCTGTCAGAAAGAGTGCGTTGCAGATTACCTTTGTGAACAAGTCGAACCTCGGCATACCTTCGGCGACGTATATGCCGCTTGGGTTCAGCTTCCGATCGCTCGGCGTTAGCTTCACTTCACCAAGCGGCCTGAAACCTGAGGCGAGCAGGGCACTTTGCAATTTCGAGAAATCCCTTTTGTCCTCCACGACTACATCCAAGTCCTTGGTCGCCTTCTTCAGCCCGCGCATCAGCAAATTCGCGCCGCCGAACAAGTAAGCGTGAACGGTCGTGTCGAGTTTTTCGCCAAGCTTCCGAAGCGCCGCGATCCCCCTCTCCGCCTCAGGAGTAGGTGAGACAGTAACTCCGTAGAGGCTCGCCTTATCGACGAATTCATCCCAGGGCAGGAAGGCCTCGGCGTTAATCACCTTTAGACCTCTGACGTAGTTCTGGAGATCAACCCACAGCGATAGCACCCCGAATTTTCTCGCCAGTGATTTGACCTTCGCCGGGTCTATCTTGTCCAGGTTCTTCATGTAAAAGACGGCGCACATGGTGCCCTCAGACCCGCCCTCTGAGGCGGCCAGCGCATGCACCAGGATCTCCTCGACCGAGACATCCTTCTTGGGCTCGATGTAGTAATCGTGGGGGGATTCGTACTCGACCCCGTACCGCCCGAACATTGAGAACGCAGTCAGGCCCCCTCGCGCCTGCTTGCCGGCAGGGACCTTCTTTAATTTGAACCCATTCGAGCGGATCAGGATGGCGTACGGCTCAAGCCCCGCTGCTTCCCGCTCTCGCTCCAGCATGTCCAGGAATGGTTTCAGGTCTTGGTCGTCTGCCAGGGCATAAACCTCGTCCAGCCTGCGCACCACTCCCAGTGTCGTGAGGCGCCTCAGGGTCTGGTAGGTGGTGGATTGGGCGAGCCCAGTTTTTCGCCGGAGCTCCTCCACGCTTGAGGGGCTCGAGAGGGCGAGCAACACCTTCTCGCTTGATCCCCCAAAAAGTGACTCGAGGTCGTACCTGTCCGCGAGCACCTTCAAAAAGCTTCCCTTGACGTTCGGGGCGATGATCACCCTTCCCCTAGACCTCTCACAGTACCCCTCCCTTTCGAGCTCTCTCACGATCGCGGCTGCCCTGGGGTAGCTCAGTTCCATGCTCGATGCCAGCTCGCGGACGGTGAGGTTGCCTTTTACCAGGAGCTTCAACGCCTTGACCTTGCTTAGTTCCATACAATCACTATTTATTACATTAATACGATAATCATATATAAAGAGTGTTGTTTTAGCATAATAAATAGCTCTAGAAGAGCGCGGCCGGGGAGCCGGCTCGATGGGCAGGGATCAGGGCCCACCTCAGGGGTGAGACCGGGGCCGGGATCCATGGCGCCAGCCCGGCCGACCTCCCGGGTGAACTCCTCAAGGCGGGTTTCCTGAAGCGCGAGGGCGATCTTTACAGCGTTGCCGACCCCGTCCTGGCTTATGCCCTTTCCTAGCGGCGCTGCTGGCAACTAGCGCGAGAGTTCCCGGAGGGCCAGCCACTTCGATGATAGGATAAGCTTGTCATTGTAATGACAAAGAATAAATAAAGATCTTGTAATCAAACTAACAATCACGGATAGAACATTAGCAATTAGATTGCAAAAGTATGTATAAACCATTTGCAGTAACACAACAAACATGGAATAAAAAAGTATCAAAAAGTTGGTTTAAGGGTTCTTTTGTAACTTCAGTAACACAAAAACTTAAATAACCAGAAGGTATTTATCAAGCTTGTTCGTTACTTAAGTATGAGGGAGGAAATGCTGGTGGAGGGACACCTGGAAACTGCCAGAGAACTCGAGGAAAGTGCGAGGGCACTCTCGAGCGACCCGGACAGGCATGCGAAGGCCATTGTCGAAATCTTATTCGGGGCAGCACATCACTACATCGCCTGCGGGCTCGAGCGAAAGTATGGAGGGCATTCCGATCACCACGCGGATGACTCTGGTCTGCTCAGGAGGCGAGGTGAGGAGAGGATTGCCGAGGTGTTCGAGTCGATCGACAGATTACGCGCAGGTAGATTCTATGGCAAGAGGCGAGACGGCGAGGTGGTCTCGCAGATGTTCGAGCTCTTGGAGGAGGTCAAAAGATGGGCGGAGTGAGCGAGGAGTTCAAAGGGCTGATCTCGGAGCTCTTCTATGCCGCACAGCGCATCCCAAGGCTGCGCCAGCTCGTAATTTACGGCAGCGTCGCGAAGGGGGAGGAGGACAGGAGATCGGATGTCGACCTGCTGTTGGTCTTCGACACGAAGGAAGACCCTGAGCGGACGGAGTTGGCTCGAGTGGCCACCGCTGAGGTCGGGCGGGCTTTTGCGGCCGCGAGATGCGAGAGGAGGCCCCAGCTCATGCTCACCAACCTCCGCGATGTCGACAGAGGGTTCATCAGGAACATCTCCAGGGAGGGGATCGTGATTTGGGGGAGGCCGCTCGTGCTTAAGGGCGGGGAGATCCTGAAGCCCAAGGTGCTTTTCGAGTACAGGGTAGGGGGAAAGTCTGACCCGAGGAAGGTCAGGTTTTATAGGGCACTGGAGCTGGCCAAGGCTGAGAAGCTGAGGAGCGCCCTCATCGCCGACCCCGAGGATGCGGACGACATAGAGCAGATCCTCAAGCTCAACCAGGTGGAGTACGAGAGGAAGGAGCTCTGGGTGCCCGAAGTCGTCTCGAGGAAGGGACGCCCCGCGTAGGGGGAAGGCGGGCAGGTAGTCAGCTGAGGAATTTATAAGAACGGGGCAGTGGTAACAAGGGCTGCCCGAGTGCTCCGTCTGCGGGCGGGAATAATTCAGACAATTGCATAGATTTAGAGGTATCAAAGAAGGTGATTTAGTCGCATTTATTGGCCCCTGGAAACCGATTGGAACACGTGGTAGAGTTCCACTTGAAAAATTCAAAGGGACTATCGAAAAAATTTTGGTTTTTAGAATCATTTCTGATTATTACTACGATGAAACTGAGGTTTGGGGATCCGGAACTAGTGAAAAATGGCCGCACAGATTCAAGTTTAGTAAAAATCCCATAATGGAATTAAAAAACATCAATATCAAAAAGCTATCTTACTCTTCAAAAGATAATTTACAAAAGTTGACAAATAGAATTTTCTGGGAAGGAAATCCATCCACACTTGTCGACTTGATAAGCCATGGGCAAAATCGATAATAAAGCTTGCTGTTGTACTTCAAAGTCAAATGTGTGATCCTGCCCCCAGTATACTCCATTTCTATCCTCGATCAAATGAAAAATAAAACCCAATTAGGGAACTGTTTCTTGGTTCAATACCTCGAAAAAAAGTAAATTAATTGATGATCGAACGAGCAAAATCTATAAAATCATCTAGATCATCAACAAAAAGAACTAAACCAAAACAAATCAAATAGCTACCAAGGATCTTTGCATCTCTCCTTTGAGATGCGAGGAGTACACAACCGCCCAAAGCAGATAAAATACCAACTTGCCAGTGGTGGATTCTTGTATTATCTATATAAACGGGCTCATGCCCGGCGTCTTTCCAAGCCTCAATAAGCGTTGTAGCTGTGACAACTCCATGAATCCCACTAAGCACAAGTTCTTGGGGCAACGTTTCCGGCTGCTTTGTCTTGACATCCTCCAAGCTTATCTCCCCCTGCTCAGCTTAGCTAATAATGCAAACAACAAAACAATGCCCAACGCGATTAGAATGGCCTCCGACAGGCCAAGTTCTTTGGATTTTTTCTTTAGCTCTTGCTCCACCTCATCGGGCAACTTGCAGTATTTTTGCCTCAGCTCAGCATTTGTAAGTAAGTAGTCCATAAGGGCCGGGTCATCTTTGAGTATCTGCACCAGATGGCTTGGGTCCGTTTTGAGTTCCTGCCAAAGTTTTGTTCGATCTATCATTTTATCACTTTATTCTATTGTATTTTACTGTTATATATAGCTGTTGTATTGCTTCTTTAAGAATATTTACGCATCGCCCAAAGCGTTCGAAAAATGGAAAACTTTGGTTCAAGTGTCAACGCCTAAATCTTTCATCAAGCTTCGAGGCGAAACCGAAACCCTTTTTAAATCCCCGCCGAGCATCAAATTCCAATTTCACGTGCAGTGGTATCATAAGGACAAAGTTACCCTCCCACCTAGGCCATGATAAATCATCGAAAAGCGGCTCAGGATGTCCCGACCGATGGACGCGATGATCCCCTGGGGTCCGAGGTCAGTGCCCATCGCGGGGCTGATGTCTATCCTGAGGCGGGGGAGACCTTTGGTAAAAACCTGGTCCAATGTGTAATGGGGTCATGCTGCTTTTTGAGGGTGTTTTTAGAATTCGAGGGTTTTAGCGTCTTTTTCTTGCGAAAAGAGGGTAGAAAATGCTAAAATTCGGTACAGCGGGGGCGGATAGTGTACGAACTCATCGCGATGCCGATATTTAAATTCCCAAAAAACATTGTTAAAGGGGGATGAAAATGGTCGAGAAAATTGAGATCAGGAGAACCGAGCTTGACGAGGATTTCAGGCGGAAAGTGAGGCAATTGCTGGATTCCGCAAAGAAAGAAATCGTCATCATCACCGGCGAGGGCGCTGCATTCGGTTTCCACGATCTGAGGTTCGCGACCGAGCGAGCGGTAGAACGCGGAGTTAAAGTGAAAATATACACCGTCACTCCCATCCCCGAGTTTTTAAACAAAGTGCTGATGCTAGGCTGCAAGGTTTACCGAGGGCAGGAAATGATAAAAGATAAAAATCATTTTTTGGTCATCGATGGAAGGGATTGGACAATTTCAAGGGAACATCCTCCCTTAAAAGTCGGAAAGAGGCGGGGAGAAGTTCATCTAAACGATAGAAAGGGGGCGAGGAAAATTTTAGCAAACTTCAGCCGTCTCACCCGAAGCGCGGAAGAGGTGAAGACGCCGATGTGGGACCTAGATCCGCTCGTCGAGGCGATTAAACATCCGAAAAGCTGGGGGGTAAAAACCGACGCCAGAACATTCAGAGAAGAGCTTTTCGGGTGATCTCCCTGAAGGTCTTTATAGACGCGGGACCATTTATCGCCGTCTCAAACAAGGACGATCCTGATCACAAGGATGCTCCAAACAGTTCGCCAAAATTGCCGAAATGAGAAGAACTTTTTTCACCTCCGATTATGTGCTGGATGAAGTTTTGTCATTCGCGACCAGAAAAACAAAAAATCCAAAAATCGTCTTAGATGTTGACAGAGTGGTTCAGGAAAGCGCGAATATTCGTCTATTGAAAGTCGATGAGGAAATACTGACGAATTCTAAAATGTTCTTGAAGAAGTATCCCGAAATACTTCTTTCTTTAACCGATTGGACATCGGCCGCGCTGGCGAGGAGATATGCAATTGGGAAAATTTACTCATACGATTCGGATTTTGATAGGTTGAAGGGCACAAAGGAATTCACGCACATTAGAAGGGTGGAAATGCTCTGAACTACCCTAAGCCTGGGAACCGAAACCCTTTCTAAATCCCCTCCCAGCATTGCCCCAATTCACCGACCTCCTCCCACCTGGGCCATGATAGATCATCGAAAAGCGGCTCAGGATGTCCCGACCGATGGACGCGATGATCCCCTGGGGTCCGAGGTCAGCGCCCATCACGGGGCTGATGTCTATCCCGAGGCGAGCCTCGAGCTTCCTCAACACCCCGTTTTCGCCTTAAAAACTACTCTCGCACAATCCAAGGGCGAGGGTATTGAGATGGCGCACGCCGAAACAGCTTTAACTTTGCGGCGGGAGGCGGGAAGTCCCCTTCCTTCAAGGGGTTAGAGCCGCCCGATTACTTTCGGCCACCTCTCCCCCAAAGCGGTATAAACGGTTGTGGAGATTCACCATCGGAATAGGGAGGGGCTACCCCGAATCCACGCCTGTCGATACCGATGACCGTCACGGCGGCGGTAGGTTGGACATCGAGATCTCCGTAACCCGCTCCGGCGGGGATCGAGTCCGGTGGATGAGGCAGGAACCTGTAGTACCTGAAAGGGGAAAAGCTTCCACAAAACGCTCCCCGAGCGGAGGCGATGAGGGAGTAACGCGAAGGAAAAGTGGGAGCCCCTTGCATGAGCGAGGGGAGGAGGTCACACTCTGTGTATGCATACGTATACATAGGTAGAAAAAATGGTCTCCAAAACCATATCGATAACCGCGGAGGTTTACAACCTGCTCTCAAAGGTGAAGCTTGAAGGGGAGAGTTTCTCGGACGCGATAGCGAGGCTCATCAGGTTGGGGAGCAAGCTGAGCGAGTACGCCGGGCTGTGGGGGGACATGTCAAAGGAGGAGCTGGAGGAGCTAAAGGCGGGAGTCGAGGAAGTCCGTAGGTCCGTCGACAAGCGACTGCGCAAGGTCGGGACCGCTTGAAGTGGCCTCGACACCTGGATGGGCTGGCTGCCTCTATCACGCTAACTCACGGATGCGAGGCCATCGTGACGAAGAACGTGGAGCACTTCAAAAACATGCCCATCCAAATTGAGATCTACTGACCGGAGTTAAAACATGACTATTGAGGAGCGTAAGGCTGAGCTGCCATCGAGGGAGGAAATAATCAAGATGTGCAGGGAAGTTAGGCGCGATGTTTATAAAAGGGAGGTCGAACCATGGCTGAAAAAGGCGCCGAAGAGCCCCCGCTAGTACTGATAACACAAATGTGATAATCGAAGGCGGTCAATAAACACGAAACCTAGACCAATATGTAATAGGGTCTTATCGTGGTTTTGCCTTGTTTTTGGATTTGGAGATTTTTGGTGTCTTCTTCTTGGTAATGGAGGGGGGATAGAAAAAGCTAGATCGGGACGGTTCTGTTTCGATACTTAGCCAGCAGTAAGACGAACCTAAGGTTGCGTTATGAGGAGCGTCAGCGGGGGCTGGATCTCGCCGGGGGGAAAGATCTTGTTCAGCGGACTACTCGATGAGAGGAAACCCCTAAAAATCGAGCCAGATAACGATACTTTTAAGTATCGTTTTGTATATAAAACAATGGAATCGATATGGTTCAGCTCAACGAGCGCCTGCACCTGAGGCTGCTGGATAAGAAGCGCAGGCTGGACATGCACCGTCCCCTCCACCCAGATGTCCTGGAGAAGCTTCATGAACAGTTCGCGATCGAGTACACCTACCACACGAACGTCATCGAGGGGAACACCCTGACTCTACGGGAGACCCAGCTCGTGATCCAGGAGGGAATCACGGTCAAGGGGAAGCCCCTGCGCCACCACCTGGAGGCCATCAACCACCCAAGGGCCATCGAGTTCATCGAGCGCTTGGCCCGAGGAAAAAAATCGATCAGCGAACAGGACATCCTCTACCTCCACGGCGTCGCGATGAAGGGGATCGAGGGGGCAGAGCCAGGGGCCTATCGCAGGGGTGAAGTCGCCATCACGGGCAGCCGTTACAGGCCCCCGCCAGCATATGATGTCCCATCCCTCATGGCTGACTACGTCGGCAGGCTGAACGGCAACCCTGATGAGCTGCGGCCCGTCGAGCTGGCTGGGCTGGCGCACTTCGAGCTCGTCCACGTCCATCCATTCGTCGACGGCAACGGTCGCGTCGCTAGGCTCATGATGAACATCGTGCTCCTGCGCCACGGTTACCCCATCGCATACGTCCGCAGGGAGGAGCGCGGGCGGTACTACGATTCACTGGAGCGGGCCCACTTCGGCGACGTTGGACCATTCGTCAACTTCATCGGGCGCTGCGTCGAGCAGTCCCTCGATCTATACCTCGCCGCGATAGAAGCTGCAACGCCGGAGACGGGCCTCGTCCCCCTAGCCGAGGCGGCGAAAGAGACACCTTTCAGCGTCGAGTATTGGGGTCTGCTCGCGAGGAAGGGCAGGATCGACGCGGTCAAGCGAGGGGGCCGCTGGTACGTCAGGAGGGAAACCCTGCGCAACTATCTCGGGGAGGTCGGACGTGGGAAGCGCGCGAGCCGCTGAACACATGGGAAAAGCCCGTATGTGGCTTCATTCGCTCGAATTGAACCGCTGGTGCATCTCTTAAAATCCACAGGAATTGCCAGACGAGCGAAAGAGCACTAGAGAGGATGTATTCAATAGAGGGATTCGGTATATTTCGGCTTTGTTTTCATTTTCTACCGCTAATAAGCTCTAAAAACCGTTTTTCGGTCTTTTCTATTTTCTCTTGTTTTAAAAATCCCTGGGACTAAATTCTAGGATCGCCCACGAACTCCGCCAGCTTCACCTGCTTCGCCTTCTCGTACCTTAGGTCCTCCTCCCTGTAGCCGAGCACCTCCATGATCCTCATGACGGCCGGCAGCACCTGATTTTCGACGTAGTAGTCGGCGTCGTACTCCATCCCCTTGAAATCCTCGACGGGCACGGCTCGGTCGCTTATGCTGCCTGCCCCCTTCGCCTCGATGTACGCGATTATCATGCCCGGCTCGATCTCCACCCCTTTTGCCCGGAGCTTCTTCGCCGCGACGACGTGAGGACCTATGGCGCGATACCTCTCGATTGGCATAGTGAGCTGGGTGTAGATTATGAGGTCCTCCAAGCTGACGCGTCCATCGACGATGTCCCTGGTGGTCTTGCGCACGGTTCCAGCCGCCTTCTCCGGGGAGCCGTCGCGCAGCACTGCCTTCAGCACGGCTTCCTGGGTCTTCTTGGCGATCGCCGCCCAGTCCCGCCTGACGAACTCCAAGCCCTTCACCACTATCCTGCTTTCCTCGTCTATCATCGCGTAGCGCTTCTTGGTGATGAATACCCCCCTCGGGTAGAAGCCCTCAAGCTCGAGCTCAATTATGCCCGGGAGGCTCTCGTTCACCTGCTTCAGGAATCGCGTGGCATCCTCGTGCCCCTTGCCGTTAAGTTTGGCGAAAAGTGAATCGGTGTCTGAATAGATCACGTCAAATCCGAAATCCTTAGCCATGTTTATCGTGCTCTTGATGTAATGGCGCCCGAAGCTCGTCACGCTCTCAGCGCACTGCTTGAAGTACCAGCGCGCGCGGGGGTAGCCAAGCATCCCGTAGAATGAGTTGGCCGTGATCTTCAGGGCCCACTGTTGTGCATCGAGCGAGCGATATTCCCTGCTGCCTCGCTTGTGCTTCTTCATCTCCCTCTTGAGCCTCACGCGCTCCTGGATGAGCCTCTCTAGCGTCACCGGGATGAGGCCCTTCCTTTTTGTACAGAACTTGTAGCCGAGTTCAGGCACCGTGACGGCCTCGCTCGGCTTGCAGCAATCGCAGTTCATCGCGGATGGGTCGATGTTGTGGGTGACTATGATCGACGGGTAAAGCGAGCGGTAGTCGAAGACCACCAAATCCTCGTGCAGTCCTTTGGCAGGCTCCATGACGTAGGCGCCCACATATGTCTCCTCGAGCCTCTCCTCGAATTCCTCGCCGACTGGTCTAGCTGGCACCAGCTCGCCGACGTTGTGTGCTTCCGAGATGAGGAGCCATTCGACGAGCTGCCCGGGCGTCATCCGGCTTACATCGAAAATTGACTGCCGAACGATGTGGGTGAGTTCGAAAAATAGGGGGAGCAACTCGAGCCCAACCTCCAGCGTCGCCTGAGCATCAGACATCGAGTACTCGAGCAGCCTCCTCACCTTTTCCCCGCCCCTCTCCCAGGCGTCGACGAACTCGGTGAACTCGAAGTCCGGCTTTTCCTTGCCCAGCAAATGCTTGTAGACGTCCTCGAGGGTGTAGTGGATCAGCCTGATGTGGCCTATTGTGGCCAAGAAGTTGACCATGGTGTAGACATCGATGTGGACCCGTCCTCGGATCCTCGCCGCGGTCGCGAAGCGCCTCTTCCTGGCGATGACCTCCGAACCATCCCGCCCAAGCTTCAATTTTACCTTGAGCTGCTTCGCTCGCTCGCGAATGTAGGGGAAATCGAAGGAGTCTGTGAAGTAGCCCATCAGGATGTCGACATCGCGCTCCTTGACGATCTCGACGAAGCGCTCGAGCATCTCGCGCTCATCCCTCGTGACCTCAACGAAGTCGAGCCCAGGCTTGAAATCCTTCCAGGTGAGGACCTTCCTGAGCCCTCGGTTGTCTGCCAGGCTCATCATGATGATCGGGTCCTTTTCCGGCCGGGGAGAGCCCGCAGGATTTAACACCTCGATATCGAAGCTCATGATGTTCAGGTCCTGCTCGGGAACCTTGGTCGGCACGGGGGGCTCCTCAAGCATCACGACCTTCATTCCACCTTGATCGATGGGTTTGCCCTTTATCCTGATGCCGCTCATGGGCGTCAGGCCGCGGTCGATGAGGTAGCGCCTCGCAGGCGGGATGTCGAACTCGTATATTTCCTTGACCCCGGGCAGCTCGCGGATCGCATGCCTGAGGTCCGGCATATCCCCTGGGCGATGGAATGCGACCTTGATAGCGTTTACCTTTTTCCCCAAAAAGGTCCGCCTCACGAGCTCAACCGACTTCGGCCTGAGGTCACGAACTTGAAGCTTGCCCACCATCTTCGCAACGCGCTCAGGCTGGTCCGCGACGACGTAGAGGTATGTCTCGAAGTTTGGGTCTAAAGCTATGATTGCCTCCCCATCTCGCTTCAGGAAAAGCCTCACGTATGGTTTGGCTTCCTCCTCGGCATAGTCGTTATCGAGCAGCAGACCTTCCATGTGCATCAGATGGATATCGTCGGGTTTTCAAATATACTTATTTCCAAGCGATGACAATTATTCGAAACTTTTTGCATAGTCGATACTTCTAACATCGCGCCCCGGGATAAAAACTAGGTTTTTGTAAGGGGCTCTGATTACTTTCGGTGACCTCTCTCCGGGAAACTCGTTTAAACGATTTTTCACTTGAGTAGACTAGATTCAAAAAAAGTGAAGAAATATGCACGCATATGAAGAATTATCAATTTGCGAAAGATACAAGGCAGGAGAAAGTATCCCAAAATTGTCACGCGAATTTAAGTTATCCCGCTATGCCGTGTGGAGTACCCTGAAGAGGAATGGGGTTCCACGAAGGCCCATTAGTGAAACGCTTCGGATAATTCGGGGATATCCGCTTGAGGAGTCCTACTTCGAAAAAATTGATACCGCTGAGAAGGCGTACTGGCTCGGGTTTCTATGTGCTGACGGATATTTACGGCGAGATGGGAGATGGAGCTTAAGAGTGGAGCTTGAGCTTGGCGCGAGAGATATAATGCATTTGGAAAAGTTTAGAAAAGCGCTGAAGACATCCCTCCCAATTCAACATAAATTAAAAGGGACTTGCGCCTTGCAGATCCGTTCAAAAAGATTGCATAATGCTCTTGTCAGTCACGGCATGACATCCGATAAGTCCCTCCGTTCTAAATTATTCACAAATTTGTCCCCAATGTTAATTTCTCATTTTGTTAGAGGGTTTTTTGACGGAGACGGGTCGATTTCTTTCGATAGACAAGGGAAACAATGGCGCATTAGCTTTTGTGGGGGCTATGAGATGATCTATCAGCTACGTGAACAATTGATTAAAGCTACTAGTGTTAAAGGAAACAAAATTTGTAGACAAGGCAATATCTATGAGTTGTTTTATAAGGGGAACATACAGGTGCCAAAAATTTTATTGTGGCTCTACAAAGATGCAACTGTTTATTTAGATCGAAAATACGAGCTTGCAATGAAAGCTATCAACAACCCTAGGAAACAATCTCTCCAAAAATGACATT
>Ga0315306_10001203_pt1 | contig 12482 bp, 12 predicted proteins | sample TDP1_MG_FD_203803 | JGI IMG/M metagenome (GOLD analysis project Ga0315306, IMG submission 203803) | Freshwater sediment microbial communities from Lake Towuti, South Sulawesi, Indonesia - TDP1 | ecosystem: Environmental > Aquatic > Freshwater > Lake > Sediment | place: Indonesia: South Sulawesi... | reverse complement strand
ACGGAGAAGGCACCCTCACCAGAGCGGGAAGGGAAAGAGGCTTCCATCTTAAGATTATCCAAGACCACAGAGAAAGAGAAGTCCTAGAAGACTACTGTAAAGGAGCCCTAAGGGACGGCATAAGCCGATGCGAAATCGTCAAAGAAGGGCCATACACACTAAGCGCCACAATAGCCAGAGCCGAGGACATAGCAAGAGAAATCACCCTAACAAGGGACCACATACGCACAAAAAAGAAAAAAAGCCAAATCGAAGCCTTCATCCGCGGACTCCCACCAATCCACCCCAAGAAGCCCCAGCAAAACCCAAAAAGAAACGCATACGTAGATGACGATGAGGCTCCCATAATGTCTCTGGTCGAGAAATACTTTCCGAGGGTCAAGAGGGCGCTGGAAGCATGGCAAAGGGGACAAGGGCAAATCAAATCCTGAAGAAATACGCAAGTCTTCAAGAGATAATGCTCGACAAAGACTTGGCAAAGTTGGGCGACGCCTATGTAAATTTTTTGTATTCCCTGGCCCTTTCCCAAAGGTTGGGAAAACCCGTGGGGGCTAAGGTGGACAACCAAACCCTGGCCGGAGCCCTGAAGAATGCGGGTTTAAGGGAAATTCTGCCCAAAAGAACGGATCGCCATATCCAGGGAAACGCGGCGGAAGCCCTAATAGCCTACGCTTGGCTGCGAAAAGTCTCGGACTTTGAAGAAAGCCTAAGGATTCTCCGAGAAGGTGAAGACCGCCATGAAGCCTTCACCAAATTACTACAGGAAATCAGCAAGAAACTCAACCTTACTCAAAACGCGAATAGACGCGGTTAGCTCCATTGGGAAACGTTATAAGCCCTCATTCTCTAAGTTCTTGGGTTGGGCTCCATGTCTGAAGATGAAGTTGTGAAGTTTCGTCAAGTGAAGCCGGAGATTCGCGTGTTAGGCGTTGATGACGGAGACTTTACTCCCCACACCAAGGGCCTAGTGGATGTGGTAGGCGTCGTTTACCGCGGAGGCTACTGGCTCGACGGGGTCATGCGAACCCAGGTAGAAGTTGACGGGACGGACGCCACGGAAAAGATAGTTGCCATGATAGTCAGCTCACCCCATTATAAACAGCTTAGGGTCGTCGTCTTGGATGGGGTAACCTTCGCCGGCTTCAACGTGATAGACATTAAGGAACTTTTCAAGAGGGTGAAACTGCCCATAATAACGATAACCCGAGAAAAGCCAAACTTGGAAGAGATAAGAAGGGCCCTTGAAAACTTGCCCCGATTTGAAGAGAGGTGGGAGGCCATGAAGAATGCAGGAAAAACAATTGAAGTACATGTGCGGGAGGGTGAACATCCCGTGTATATGCAAATCGCAGGAACATCAGAGAAGGATGCCGAAAAAATTGTAAAGAACACGTCTACCCGAAGCAACGTTCCAGAGGCACTGCGGGTGGCCCACATCATAGCCTCCGGACTAGCCAAATTCAAGGAAAAGCCCACTAATAACGATTAAGCCTGCCAACTAGATTCACTAAAACCAGGAATGTGGATTAAGCGTATTAATTTCAGATTCACAAAATCTTTGTCTTTCAACACGGCAGTAAAAATGATTAAAGTTGGACCAACTAATCTTAGGAATAATTGATAGGAGCCCTTCTACAAGCTCGGACATAATTATCTCAATTTTTAGAGAGCATGGAGTTATCTTCAGCTCCGCGGTTCTCCACCCCCTCTTAGATTTTCTAGAATTCGAAGGTCTGATAGACGGAAGAAGGGTAGAGAAAAGAAAAGTCTATTTCTTAACAACCAAGGGAAAAGAAGAGGTCAAAAATTTCTTAACCCATCAGATAAGTACACCAGCCAAGTAGCTGATAAAACATTTAAGAAAGGAGAGACCGATCAAGCCCATTCACAAAATCCATGTTTTCTGTTCATAAATCATAAATAACCCCAACAAAACAAACCCATTTTCAGGGCTGGGTAGGGAGACTCGGACGGGGATCCAGTTGTCTTGGTAAATACCCGCCGATGAAGGGGAAATTTTTCCTCCCAACCCTACCCTCCCTGAGCGCAATAATAGTTCCCAGAGCATCTTTGAATGATATAAAAAAGGCAATGAAGGTGCCATTAAGATTTAAGGTTACATGCCGATCTATTATTCTTAGTCCCTTTTCCCTTTGTTTCCATGAGGAAAGTAGCCGTTTGCACCGCTTCAACGGCATTTTCAGCATATGCGTCGGCGCCGATCTCGCGCGCCCATTCTTGGTCTACCGCTGCTCCACCAATCATGACCCTAACCCTGTTTCGCAGCCCGGCTTTTTTCAGGGCGTCTACAACCTCCCTCTGAGCCAGCTTAGTGGTGGTTAAAAGGGCTGATAGGCCGAGGATGTTTGGCTTAAGCTCAGCGACCTTTTGGATAAAGGCTTCGCAGGAAACGTCTACTCCGAGGTCAATAACTTCGAACTGGGCGGCTTGGAGCATGGCGACCACAATGTTCTTACCGATGTCGTGGAGGTCGCCCGCCACAGTTCCTATCAATACTCTGCCACGACTCTTTACCTTTGTTCCGCTCTTCAGGATTTCAGGTTCTAATATCTTCATGGCGCTCTTCATGGCTGCCGCTGCCATTATGAGTTCAGGTAAGAAGGCTTCGCCCCGACCAAACCTTTCTCCCACTTCCCTAATTCCAGGGGTCAGCCCATTTTCAATTATGGTGGCTGGCTTTAAACCTCCTTTGAGGGCTTTGTTAACTAGTTCCTCCGTTTTTTCCGTCTCGTAGGCGGCGACGGCCTCTGAGATTTTCTTTAACATACCCTCTGGGTCGCTCATTTAGCCACCTCCATCAGCTTAGGGCCCATTTTTCAGCTTCCTTAACAATCTCGTGAAGTTGCTGTTGTATGTCCCTGTCAAGGGGAACTACCTGATGGGTTTCCATAAGTTCCTTGGCTTTCTCGCCCGCTCTTTCCTCCATGGACTTGCTCCCCATCTTTTGCCAGGTTCCCGATGAGTGCCTATAGGTGATGTCGGCTTGCACATGCTCTTTGATGTAGTGGCTTAGGGAGTGCCTCTCCCCGAGGAAGGTTCCGCCTATCCCCACACGCCTGATCACGTCCAGTGCCAGTGTGTCCTCTGTGATCTTTATGCCTTCTCTCATCCGGTTGACCATGCTGATTACTTCGTTGTCCATTACGGCCTGCTCGGGGCTGATGCAATAGGATGAGTCTATGTTGCCAACTCCCCAGATTAGGTCGTTCCCGGAGAGGATGTGCATCATGAACTGGAGGCTTTTCTCATAGATCGACTGGGCGTCCACTGTCCTCGAGTCTGTGCAGACCCATGAAAGGGAAGGAAGACGATAATATCGGGCAAGCTGGGCCCCTGCGGCAACGATCAATGCCACCTCGGGGCTCCCGGTCAGGGGCTCCGTTGTTCTGTAATCCATGGTATGGGCGAAGCCGATGGAGTAAACGCACGGTCTCCCTTCCCTGTAAAGTTGATTCAAGACTATACCGCTCAGGACTTCGGCGTTGGCAATAACCAGTGTGCCAGCCAAGGTTACGGGGGATGTGCCGCCGCTCATGGGTTCACTCTCTATGTTGACGGGAATATTGTACTTCGCTGTTTCCCGGAAAACCTGCAGGGATGTGGCCGACCACCGGAGGGGTGTAAGCAGGGTATAACCGACGTGGGTAATGGGCTTCTTTGTGAGGGCATCCTCACCTCCCACCAGGATGCTGGCCATCTTAAGGATGAACTTCGCTCCTCCTACCGAAGATATACAGGGTCTCATGTGGTTAACTGTGTTGTTGGCCATGATCTCAATTTGGTGCACATCACAAATCTTCGGGGGAACGTCCGCCATGTTTGTTCCGGTGCAGAAGTGAACATTCTTTAAGGCGTCTACGAGTCTAACGAAGTCGGAGAAGTCCTTCCTCGTAATCTTTCGCCTCTTCCCCCGTTCAATGATCTCGACGGCATTCCCCGTGGTGAAGAAGGGTTGTCCGGTTCCAACGTGTAGATTGAACGCAGGCTCTCTTGCAAACAACGTGAATTGGCTGGGCGTTTTCTTAATCATGTCTTCGACCAATGCTGATGGAATTTTCGCAGCTTTCTCCTTGTAATGAACGTTCGCCCCAGCTTCCTCTAACAAACGCAGCGTAACTCCATCCTCAATCTTAACACCGACTGTTTCAAGCACATCTAACGAAGCCAAGTGAATCTCCTGCAACTCATCCTTGGACAGCGGCTCAAGGGAGGAGAGATTCATAAGCCATCATACTCCTTTTAAGGCTGGGTGAAACTCGGCAACGGTTAAGTTAATACCTCCCCGTTGCACGGGACTTTCGGCTTTCTATTGTCCCCCGTTTATTAAAACATTTTCTAGATCCTTCCTTAAGCTTAGAACCAAAATTTTAGGGCTAAAACAATTTTTAACAAGAGTGCTCTTGGTAACAAAAGTACAGAGAAACGGGCTAGGTCTAGAAAAGTTTCAGGCCTTTGCGACCATCTCCGTGATGCCCCGCATTTTATAAGGTAATTTAATTTGCGTATTTTCCACCCGGGCTAAACGTGATGGTAAGTAATTTTCAGAGACCTTATTTTCAATTGTAATCATCTTATTAATGAAGTGAGCACCCCTCATATCTGGAGAATGCGTATGAATCTTACGTAACTTTTTTAGCATTGTATTCCGTCTATACACAGAATAGCCATATTGGATAAGGATGGATACCTTGATTTGATTCAAGCTCTCAGCCTCCTTGTTTCCTTAGTTATAATAGTCGTCGCGGTTATGAAACGTGTCGATTATGGCTCGGCATTGCTGATCGGAACTGTTACGTTAGGAATTCTCTGTGGGTTGTCACCCCAACGCTTCTTAGATGTCTTCAAAGTAGCTTTGACTGATAGAACTACATATGATCTTGCCTTGGTCGTTTCGTTGATCCCGGTTCTTGCATATTGTATGAAAGAGACTGGGATGGTGGACGAACTAATTGAAGGCGTCAAAAAAGTTCTTTCTGGCCGTGCTGTCTTGATGATTCTCCCAGCGTTGATGGGAGCTTTGACAATGCCTGGAGGCGCCCTCCTTTCAGCTCCATTAATAGATAACGAGGCTAGGAAGCTGAAGCTAAATGGAGAAGATAGGAGCTTCATAAATGTCTGGTTTAGACATTGGAACTTCTTTATATATCCTCTCTCATCTTCGCTGATACTTCTAGCCAGCCTAACAGGCATAAGCCTCTATTCGCTAGTTCTAATACAGGTTCTTCCGTTGTTTCTTTATCTGCTTTTAGGCTATTTCATGTCGGTTCATAGAATTGAGGATGATAAGGCTGAAGGTGGACAACGTGGGGCTGCGAAGAGTTTCCTATCGATTTCTGTGAATATGTCGCCCATCCTTCTAGCGGTCTTGTTGAATATTCTGGGAGTGGACATGGCTGTTGACCTAGCGTTAGGGATCGCCTTTGTTTTCTTGTTGAAGAGGGTGAAACCCAGAAGGATTGCATCTCTCTTAAAAGGTGGCTTCGAGTGGAGGCTTCCCTTTGCAATACTTGGTGTTATGTGCTTCCGTTACATGGTTGCGTCTTCAGGGGCTGTTTCAGCCATCTTGCCATATATGCAAGCCACGGGGTTGTCGACAACTGTATTTCTAATAGCATTATCTTGGACCATAGGTCTAGTTACAGCTATGCCGACGGCTGGAATCGCTATAATCATACCTATGGCCATGATGGCCGTTGGGCATCTTACCCCGATTCTTGCCAGCATCTTATATCTCACTATGGTCTTTGCTTACATCATTTCGCCGATGCATCTCTGCTTGATCCTTACGGTTGAGTACTACAAATCGCGGCTGTATGCTGTCTATCGGAAACTGATCCCAGCTACCGTGGTTACCTATCTGGTATTCTTGGCTACAGCGCTGACTATTCAAAACTGGTGGATGTAAATACCGCGCCATAGAGGTCCTAATCTTGAAAGGTGAAAGAGAAGGGAAAAAACAGTACAATCGTACTTGTACCATTAATTCGTCTGTAAAGGCTTTTTAGAGGCGCCAGCGCGGAGAGAAGTTATAAGGGCATTATTGGAGCAAGGCGACAAGTGAGGTTCATAGGGCTTTTGCAACCATTTCCGTAATATCCAACATTTCTACGGAAAAAATATTTAATTTATTAGCTTCCCTTTCCCTGATGGCGTCGCTGAGGTTAAGTTTGCATGCTGCGCACCCGGAAACTGCGATCTTTGCACCTGTAGCCGTAACCTCATCCAGTTTCTGAGAGGCTATCTCCAAGGCTAGGCTTGGATTTATCGCCTTAAGGAGCCCTCCACCGCCGCAGCATCGGCCATCCCCCTTGGTTTTATGCAGTTCAACGAGTCTTATGCCTGAAATGTTTTCGAGAACTTTCCTGGGCGCCTCGTAAATGCCGCAGTGCCTGCCAATTTCGCAGGGGTCATGATACGTCACTACGCCCTTGCCTCGTTTGTTCAGTTTGAGCTTATCCGCGTCCATGAGTTGCGCTAGGAGCTCAGAGGAGTGGAGAACCTCAAATCCCAGGTCCTCCCTGATCACCGCGGGATATTCTTGCCTCCACACCCTGTAACAGCCGGCGCAGGAGGCCACGAGGGTTTCGATGCCCAGTTCACGGAAAGTCTTCACATTGTACCTAACGATTTCCTCCGCCAATTGGGGAGCCCCTGCCAAGAATAGGGGTTCTCCGCAGCACCACTCCTCTGGTCCGAGGATTGTGAAATCCACCCCCGCGTGGTTCATAATCCTTATCATGGACTGGGGAATTCCCTCAAGGCGGCCCATGAAGGAGGAAGCACATCCTACGAAATAGGCGACCTTTGCCTTCTTCCCCACCTTGAGGTTAATATTTCCTTCCATGCCCATGGCCCAGATGGTTCTGTCGTCGCTGGGCATGGCATAAATGTTTTTCTGGTTATCAATGGATGCGCTGATATCCGTTAAGATGATGGGCCAGAGCCCTAATCGGTAAATCTCGTTTCGGGTCTTCTTGAAAATTTCATAGGTTTGAACCACGGCCGGGCAGGTGGTTTCGCAGGCTTTACAGAGGCTGCAGCCGTAAAGGCGTTCCACAATCTGGGGGCTCAGGGTTAAGTTGCCCTCCATCAACGCCTTGACTAGGATCATTCTTCCTCGGGTGTTCCAAGACTCATTTTGCTTCGCCCTAAAGACGGGGCACTGGGACCTACAAAAACCGCATCTGAAGCAGCGGTAAGCCTCGGTTTCGAGTTCCTTGGGTAGCCTAATGGTCATCTGGATTCCGACCATATCTTTCCTGGATTTAGGATGCCTTTGGGGTCTAGAATCCCCTTGATTTTCCTCATCACTTCAATTTCTGCTTCACCGTGTTCCTTGGCGAAGTAGGGGGCCTTAGATAGGCCGATTCCATGCTCCCCAGATAGGGTTCCACCCATTTGGAGACCGAAATTAAATATGTCGGCGGCAGCCCTTTTGGCCCGCTCCACATCCTCCGTTGAGCGTTCATCATAAATTATCACGGGGTGGAGGTTGCCGTCCCCTGCGTGACCGAAGGTGGAGATCAAAACTCCATGCCTCTGTGCGGTTCTTTCTATTTGGACCAGCATCTCAGGCACCCTACTTATGGGAACGGTCACGTCTTCAAGCATGGTTGAAGGTTTCATGGTCGGCTTCAGGGTGGCTAGGGCAGGTAGGGCGGATTTTCTCGCCTGCCAGAGGCGGTCGCTTTCCGCCCTGGTGTCTGTGACGGCCACTCCCGTGGCGCCCTCCGTCTTGCATATTTTTTGAGCCCTCCGCATCCTTGTCTTCACTTCGCTTAGGAAGGAGCCGTCAAACTCAAGGATCAGCATGGCGGCACAGTCAGGAAAACCCATGTTCATGTATTTCGACACGGCCGTTATGGTGTTCCTGTCCATTAATTCCGCGGCGGATGGGGATAGGCCGCTGGATATGACCTGAAAAACGGCTTTTCCCGCGCCCTCCAACGTGTTGAAGTAGGCTGACATAATGAGCCTGTAACGGGGCAACGGGAACACCTTAAGCCACGCCTTGGTGATGACGCCAAGGGTTCCCTCTGAGCCCATGAGGAGGCGGGTGAGGTCATAACCCGAGGCGCACTTCCGCGTCTCCGCACCCGTCCACACCGTTTCGCCGGTCGGCAAAACCACCTCCAACCCAAGCACCCACTCCCTGAAAGTTCCATACTTAACGGCCCGGATGCCCCCTGCGCCCTCGGCGATGCACCCACCGATGGTGCAAACATCCCCCGAGGCGGGGTCTGGAGGCAGAAAGAGACCGTGGGAAGCCAGGGCATTGTTCAGGTCCTGCCAAACAACCCCGCACTCGACTAGGACTTGAAGGTCGGCAACCTCGATTTTTAGGATACTGTTCATCCTCGTTAAGACTAGGAGGATGCCTCCCCTTGCAGGGACGGAACCTCCGCTTAGGCATGTGCCGGCGCCCCTGGGAGTCACGGGAACCTTAAGCCTGTTGGCCAGTCTCATAATTTCGCTTATCTGATTTGGGTTGCTGGGCCAGACAATTATGTCGGGTTTGCCCACGTTTTCCGAGGCGTCCCGGGAGTAGCACAACAGGTCGGCATCCTCGGTGGAAAGATTTTCCTTACCCACGATTTTCTCCAGCTGTTCCAGGATGGTTGGTTCGCCCATGGTGGCTCCTCTGGCTAAATTAAGGCACCTGTACTTTATCTTTGTCGGCAACTTAAATAGGATTCTTCACGGCCGAGCTATTCCCCATTTTCGAGAATAACGATATAAACATGAAATAGTTAATTTTGAGAAAGGTTTAAATGGAACCAGATGAAAGGTAACGCGAAGTTGGTGGGGTAGAATGGAGTTCTGTCCTAATTGCGGGACTAGGTTAGCGCCCAAGCAGGAAAGTGAGGAGGAGAAAACGGTGCTTGTGCTTGCGTGCCCTAAGTGTGGCTACAAGAGGGAGGCAACCCAGGTTGTGGCAGTGCCCCAAAAGGTTGTGGAACACGGTCCCGAGGAGCAGATAGCCGTCATAAGTAGGAAGGAGCAGAAGCTTAGGACCCTACCCACGGTTAGGATGGAGTGCCCCAAGTGTAAAAACACCCTAGCCTACGTTTGGCAGGTGCAAACCCGAGGCATGGACGAGTCCTCAACCCAATTCTTCAGATGCACAAAATGCAATCACACCTACAGAGAATACAGCTAAACTCCACAATTTATGCAATTATTATTGGCCAAAGATTTTATCTCTCAAAATCCATTTCGATGGATAATGATGGCAACTAACACTGAAAGAAGTTCTTTGGCGTCTAGCAAGTTTGGAATTAATGTGGAGGCTTTAGAAAAACAAAGGATAGAAGATGTGGTAAAAAAGGTAGCCGATCACACGCTCTCGCTTCATGCACCAAATCAAAGGCTTAAAGATCCTATTATTCAGAAAATAAGCTCCTTGATTTAGCGTGCACCGCATTTATTTGATCGTATCGTGGAGAGAGGTTTTCCTTTCAACTTCTAGAGGACTTCTACGAAACACTTCTTGCTTCTTGTGAAGACTTTGTACTTCTTTGGGTCTAGCTTCTTCTTTAGTCCAGTTACAATGTTGGTGATTTTCTTGTCCTTCACACTTATCTCGTAGATTCCCTTCTCCTTTTTCTCCAGATCAGCCCTGACTTTATCGTATAGCCCTACTCTTGTTGGTGGGAGTTCCTTCCTAGTTATCGGTTTTATCTCATACTCAGACATGCTCATCACCTCAAAGAGCTAATAACTCCTTTAGAGAATAAAAGCTTTATCCTAATCCTTTCTATAAACAGACTTACTTTTCCTAATTTTCAATTTTGCACCCTTTAATTCTTCATGCCTTTGAGCATAAAACGAGGAAGATATCTAAAACATGTTGATAAGTTTGCGCCTTGAGTTATGCTTTAGAGAGGAGCGTACTTCCTTTTTCTTTCGGTGAATAGGGTTAGTTCCTTGTATCCCACACTTTTTAGTAGGCTGATGGCCTTTTCCAGGTCTTGGCCCACCTCCTTTGGTTGGTGGGCGTCGGAGCCCAGGGTTACAGGTATACGATTTTCTAGGCATAGTTTTAGGAATTCCCTGTTTGGATAGATTTCCTTAACCGGCTTTCTAAGCCCTGACGTGTTGACCTCTATGCATATTCCCGCGTCTTTGAAGGCTTCCACTGTTTTCCTATAAAGGGGTTGAGGATCATCCTTAGGCTTGTAGCCAAACTTCTTAATTAGATCCGGGTGGGCCATGACGTCGAAGAGGCCGGATAGGGAGGCTTCCTGCACCAGGCGGAAATACTCCTCGTAAACTTGGCCTACGTCTCGCCTATGGTACTCGCCCACGTAACGGTTGTCGTCAAAGAACCAATCGCCCATGGAGTGCACTGAGCCTAAGACGTAATCAAAACTGTATCTACGGAGAACAGCCCTAATTTTTTCTACGCTGTTTGGCGAGTAGTCCACCTCCACCCCCAGCTTAATGGGAAGATTTGGGAAAAGCCGCTGGAGCGCCTTCACCCCTTGGACATACCGCGGCAACTGATCCAGACTCATGGAGTACTCCCGCCGGTCCACATGTAGGATAACATGATCTGAGAAGCCCATCTCGCCTAGTCCCCGCTGCAGGGCCGTCTCCACGTAATCCTTCAGCTCACCCACCGCGTGACCACACAGGGGAGTGTGCATATGATAGTCCATCAACATAAGCAGAAGCTAAGAATCCTAGACTTTAAAGAATTTCCCTGCGCCTTACTTAATTCTATATTCACTGTAGAGAAGAAAGGCTTAAACCCTAGAGGGTAACATTTTTACTCTAATGATAGAGCTGTCTAAAAACGCCATAGAAACTATAGACTTGGTTAAACGCTACCTACAAGCCTTAAAGGAGTGAGAGATAGACTTGGGGCTCACGCATGGGGCTCTGTAGGTAGTATCATTCCTTTCACCCGCAAGTTGGACAGTTTTCATGTAACTTGGACGAGATATCTCGTAATAATGACTTGAAACATGCAAATTTAAGTCTTCATTAGAGAAGATTTATAGAGTTGTGTCAGTAATGATATCTGTAAGGATAGGTTGCCGAAGTAGGAAAAAGTGACGACCATGGAGTATGCCATAGAAACCATCAATCTCGTCAAAAGGTACCCAACCAGGAGACCTACTATGGGAAGAGGCGGCCCCTTCGGCGGCTTCGGTGGGGGCGGCGGCCGCGGCGGCCACGGCGGCGGAATGACCTCCTTCGGCTCAATAATTGACATAATTAGGAAGAAAAAGGGACCATTTGTTGAAGCCCTCCGCGGGGTGAACCTTCAGATTAAAAAGGGCGAGATCTTCGGCCTATTAGGCCCCAACGGTGCAGGAAAGACGACCCTAATCAAGATTCTTTGTAGTTTGGTCCTTCACGACGAAGGCGAGGCGTACGTCAATGGCATTGATGTCAAGAAAAACCCTCGTGCGGTACTTAGAAACCTTCAAGCCGTCCTTCCTGAGAGTAGAGGGTTCACTTGGAGGCTGACGGGCCGGCAAAACCTTTATTTTTACGCTCTTCTATACGGGTTAGGGAAGAAGGAAGCGGAAGAAAGGATCGACTACCTATTAGAGTTTACAGGGCTAACAGAAAGGGCAAACGATGGATATCAACGATACTCAACTGGGATGCAACGTAAGCTACTACTCTGTAGAGCATTGCTCCCAGACTCCTCAATATTGCTCTTTGATGAACCGACCGCTGGTCTAGATCCTCCTTCGGCGATTGAGTTTCGAAATATGCTCAGTGAGGTTGCCAAGGAGAGAGACAAGACAGTTTTCGTGAGCACACACAATCTATTAGAGGCCCAAAAGATGTGTAACCGCATAGCTATTATCGACCGGGGAAAGATTACCGCGTGTGATACGCCGGACAACATCCGTTACAAGACGTTTGACGAGAGAACGGTCAGCATCACCTTTCATGACGTAATCTTTAACGAGGAGCATAAAAAGATGCTGGATGAGTTAGAAAAGACATATGGCGTCCACAGCGCCACGCCAGAGATGAACTCTGATGGAATCTTCGAAGGAATAACGATCCGCTTGGAAAAAGGTGCGGATTTCTCCAGTATACTGGAAGTAATCATGAAAAGCAAGTTAAAAATCAAGTGGATAAACACTCAAGAACCTACGCTGGAAGATGCATTTATAGCAATTACGGGTCGACATCCAGAGATCGGTCGGCAGATGCGGAGGCCATGATGAATGGAGATACCGATAGCTCTAAAGCAGATCTGGGCCTTTACCATGAGGGACTTTCACAGCTGGGTTACTTATAGAACTACGGTGGTCACCCATATCATCAACATCTTTATAGGGGTCATCTCATGGGGGGTGAACGCCACGTACGTGCAGAAGCCGGTGAGCGAGATGTACCATAGCGACTACATATCATTTCTTGTAGTAGGAGTCGCCATCGGCAACCTCATAATGCCTCTAGTTCAGGGGGTGGAAATAGGACTGAATCCT
>Ga0315306_10001201_pt1 | contig 12494 bp, 14 predicted proteins | sample TDP1_MG_FD_203803 | JGI IMG/M metagenome (GOLD analysis project Ga0315306, IMG submission 203803) | Freshwater sediment microbial communities from Lake Towuti, South Sulawesi, Indonesia - TDP1 | ecosystem: Environmental > Aquatic > Freshwater > Lake > Sediment | place: Indonesia: South Sulawesi... | reverse complement strand
CCAGAGTAACGATGGAAACCGCATCTGTTTTCACCTTACGACAAAACGATGTTGGACATCATGCTATATTCTTTACCGCCAACGGGCAGATTTTTCTGTTCGCGTGTTCCACGCGTAAGCACGCAAAGTTCTCCACGTCATACTGAAAAAACAGCGAAACGAAGTCCAATCCTTCCCCATAGATCTATGCTCATCCTGAACTCTGCCTAGACGAATTCTCTGATCGGCGCACCGTGAGAAGTGCGCCTGCCGCTTAGAGGAGGCATCGAAAAACGAGAACCGAACTATGAGCGTTGCGACTCGTGATCAACCCAAGCGCGATGCTTCCCGAACTGAAGACTATTTAGAATACTCGACACCTCTACAGGGTGGGACGGTGGAGAGCCTCTGAAGATAGTGGAGTGTGTACCCAACTTTAGCACCGGAGACCCGAAGGTCGTGAAGGCAATCCTGAACGAGATTCAGGGAGAAAAGGAGGTGGTCTTGGTCGACCACATCTTCGACAGCCACTACAACCGCCTCGTTGCCACTTTCCTGGGGAGGAAGGAGGCGGTCCTGAAGGCCTCCCTTGAGGCTTCGTTTGCAGCCGTCCGGCTCATAGATATGTCTAGGCACAAAGGTCAACATCCCAGGCTCGGGGCTGTAGACGTGGTTCCCTTCATCCCGTTAAGAAACGCGGAGATGCGGGACTGCGTGGAGCTGGCTAGGAGATTCGCTGAGACGTTCGCGCGAAGTAGCGGGGTCCCCGTTTACCTCTACGCGGAGGCGGCTACAAGTCCTGAGAGGCGAGACATCAACTGGCTCCGTATGGGAGAGTACGAAGCGTTGGCCGAGATGATCAGGAAGCCTGGAAGAGAACCCGACTACGGAGCCCCCATCTTCAACCGCAAAAGTGGAGCAACCATAGTCGGCGCGAGGAACATCATGGTAGGGTTCAACGTGAACCTTGGCACACCAGACCTAAAGGCTGCAAAGACGATCGCCAAGGAAGTCCGGAAGTCCGAGCTCTCGCCCTACCTGAATGCCATGGCCGCCTGTGTCCCGGAGAGAAACCTCACTCAGATCGGGATGAGCATCTACGATTATCGGAGAGCTTCTCTCAGCCGAGTGTTTGAGTACCTGGAGGATCTGGCTGAAACTCAAGGCATCCCCATAGTTGACTCAGAAGTCGTCGGCGCAATGCCCGTGGCTGCTTTGGTTGAAGTGGCTAGACACCACCTGAGGATCAAAAACCTTGATGAGGGAAAGGTTCTGGAGCAGTCCATTCTGCATGTCACTGATCCTAGAGCAAGCGAGAAAGATTGACGACGTGAATCACCCAACCATGCGGCAAAAATCACCTGTATTCTGGCCTCAGCCGTGCCTGTCTCTCGGCATTGACCTCAGGAAGAACTTCCCCTGATCGATTCTCAGAACGGGCTCGTTCTCACGTTCTCGCCGGGCTGTTATACCTCGATACCCTGTCTCTTCAGAGCTTGCTTTATCCTTTGTATCTCCAGCTTGATCGACCGCACTTCCTCGATGAGCCTAGCCAAGTCTTCCGGCGTGACTATTATGGAAGTTGAAGGCAGATCGGGAATACCCGGTTGTTTCCTTCCAAAGATGTCCCTCGGCTTCGTGACTTCCCCCATGGCTTGCCACGATACACATGTTTTCCATCCCCTTTTTATCTCTTGAACCAGGCTTGTTGTGAGCGCTTACAGGGACGCCATCTTCTGCTCACGGAAAGGAACAAGGGCTATGATCCATCGAAACGATGGTCAATGCCTGGAGGTGGGGACACATTTCCCTAAGGCCATGGCCTTCTAGCGGGTCCTGGTCACGGTCACCGTCACATTCACTGTGACCGTTCTTGTGACCGTTGTAACCAAAGCTACGACACCCGTCTCTGTGACTGTTGTGTCAAAGGGTGTGGGAGCCTTATCATTTTCGCTCTGGACAGCCAGCGTCCCAGTGGTAGCGTAGATTGTCACAGTTGTGACGGAGAGACCTTCGCGGAAGACTTGAGTAGTCGTCGCTGTGGGTGCAGTTTCAGAAGCTCCGGCTGAGGGGGCCTTTCCAGCCAGCAGGGCAGATCGGGCCTCCATCTCCGTCATGATCGGGATGTTCTCTGTATAGACGAAGAGCACGGCGCTGAGCGCAAGGGCTATCAAGACCGCCAAGACGCCCCTCGTCACTAGAGTCTTCGACTCGGCCATCGACACCACGACTCCATCCACTCCTCCTTCTTAAAGTACTACTTTCTAGAACAGCCTTTGCCTCCACATCCTGACCGTTTCATACCACAAGGAGACACATGCCAGACCCCCTAGGACCAGAAGGAAGAGCACCTCCCTGGTGAGAAGAGTCTGGACGAAGCCAAGGTAGAAGAGGTACATAGTCGTGAAGAAGAGTGCGTAGAAGAACATCCTGGGCATGAAGACGGCGCCTATTCGAGAGAAGTTCTGAAGCACCCCAAGCTTCACGTCCCTAACCAGCTCATACTCGTTCGAGGGGGTCCTTCTAGCTAGCTGCAGCTCCTTAAGCCTCTCCAAGTGATGTAGAGCCACGCTGGGGCTGCTCAGGTTGAGATCCTTCTGCGTCTCCCTCACCGTAACGGGCTGCCTGCGTCTGAGTAGGTACAGATAGACCGTCCAACTCTTACCCTTCAACTCGAACTCCACTGGCTCCTTCGATCCAGGGGCCTCCTCGCTACGCTTCAACTCCCGACTACCCCGTGCAGCTCTACAGCGTCCACTTCGCCGGCTACGATATTCATCGCTATATGGGTTGCTGAGGCCGTTGCAGAAGGCCCCTTTCCGGGCCAGCGCAGTTGGAGGTCACGGTCTTGGGTTCTTCCCAGAGTTCGACGGTTCTGCGGCATTTCGATCCATCGATCGAATGCCTGCGCGTTACAGTTTGTCCAACCCTATTTCTCAGGACCACTAGACTTCCTCCAAACTAGCTCGACGCGGTCATCTGTCTGGAGCATGTGGTTCTTCCCCACTATTTGCCCTGGAACCCTAACCGATCTGCCCCACACCCGCGCATGTCTCAGGCCACCTGCAAGCTCTCTGTGAATTATGTTGGCGACGTCTTGGACCGTAGAGCCGATGGGAACCACCAGAGGCTTCTCGGAGGCCGCCCCGTCCTTCTGAGTGAAAACCCTGATCAGGCCTACAAGGTCGATAAGCCGTTGCGACAAGGACTCAAGCCCCTTCCTCTCTAGGGCTGAAACAGCGACGGTGGGAAGATGCAGTTGGGCAGCCACAGAGGTGGTCTCGTCGACGGCGGCCTGGGGTGCAACGTCCTTCTTGTTGATGACTACTATTCCCTTCTTGAAGATCACCTCTCTGACCAAGGCTTCCTCAAGGTCCCCTATCTCGGCCGTGCCCCAAACCTTGACGATCGCGTGGTGTATCCCCACCTCTCGCAGGAGGCGCTCAGCCTCGTCCAGGGTTCCCCTGAAGGATCCCATTACTGCCAGTCTAATTCCCCCGACGCTTGCCCTCTCCACCGTTATCTCTGAGGTTCTGGGTCTCAGCGTCATTCCTGCCTCATCCATGGCTTCCAGTATGCGCGTGAGCTGCTCCTGAGGATCGGCACATCCGTCCACGATGATCAACACAGCGTCGGCGTTCTTCGCCAATCCCAGGCTCCTCGAGAAGAACGGCGTTTCCCCACCGTCGGACAACATCAGCGCCGGTGCCTCCACCAGCTGCACCTCGATCCCGCCGAGGGCAAGCATGCCTGGCACGGGCTTCCTCGTGGCCAGGGGATAGTTGGCTACAACGGTCTTGGCGTTGGTCATAGCCGTGAGAAGTTGGGACTTCCCGCTGTTCGCAGCCCCCAGGATCACTATCTGGGCTGCTCCCTCCTTCTTGACGGCGAAGCGTTCTCCTCCTTTCCTCCTGCCCTTCTTCTCCTCCGCCTCTCTCCGAAGCTGAGACAGCTTTCTCTTCATCTGCGCCTGAAGTTTCTCTGTGCCCTTGTGCTTCGGCACAGTGGAGAGCGCCTTCTCTAGGGCTTCTATCCTCTCGCCTATGGTCTTCGCTTCCTGATACTTGGCCATCCAAGACTTGGCCTCTGCGGTGAGGTTCGCTGGCATGCTGCCCGCCCGAGATAGCAGGCGCGGGATGGTGGTTAAGTGCGTTTCACTGGCTGCCCGCAGCCATGGGATCGTCCAGCGGGAGGAAAGACATATGTGCTCTTTCCGGGGGTGGCTTTGGTGTGGGCTCAATGTCCGAGGAGAGGGTGGGCGTTATCGCTCATTACTACTCGAAGATCGGCGTCGCCGTGGTGGAGGTCACAGGCGATGGCTTGAGCGTCGGTGAAACTCTAAGGTTTAGGGGATCGACCACAGACTTCACCCAGCTCTTGGAATCTATGGAGATCGAGCATCAGAAGGTGCCGAAAGCAGGGAAGGGTTCCTCTGTGGGGATCAAGGTTGTGGACAGGGTTAGGCCAGGCGACCTAGTCTACAGGGTCAGCTAGCGCCGTCACCCGCTGTGAAATCGCGGAATTGACGGCCGGAAGCACCGCACTCGCAACACGATGGAATCGGTCGATGCTTCTTGGAGCAAACCCAGGTTGATCGATCCTCCTTGATCGCTCCGTATGGTGGGAACCTTGAGAAGGTCGCCGCCGAAAAACTGGGCGGGGCATTATCTGAACGATGGTCTCTGGCTCAAGAACTTAGGGAGGGGCAGGGGAGCGCAGGGTTTTCCCGCGATCTGTTCCCCTATTTCCCTCGCAAGTTCGTCAAGATTCAGCTCTCGTATAGTTCCATTCTTTCTGTCCCTCACAGCGAGCACTTGGGACTCAGCCTCCTTCTCTCCGAAGACTATGACGTAGTTTATCCACTCGGTTTCGGCCTGTCTAACCTTCTTCTCTACGCTCTCAGGCCTGTCATCTAGGTCGACCCTAACGTTCGCCTTCTCCAGCCTCTCCACCAGTTTCGTGGCTTCTTCAACGTACCTGTCGGAGACCGGGACGATGCGGACTTGCACGGGTGCAAGCCAAAGGGGAAACAAGGGTTTACGCCCCCTCTTCTGCTGACTGTAGGCCTTCTCGAGCAGGGCGTACACGTCGCGCTCGATGGCGCCACTGGGAGAGCAGTGAAGTATGATTGGATACCTGTTATTGCCTTTTTCATCGGTGTAGGTTATGCCGTATCTCTCCGCGTTTTCGATGTCGATCTGATCCGTTGACAGGGCCGAGGCCTTGTTCAGGTTGTCCACGAAGTTGAACTCCCATTTTTCAACGAAGTAGAAGAATCTCTCGCCCCACATCTCCACAAGGGCGGGTTTGTCTGCAACACTCAGAAGCGAGTCTATGAAGTCCTTGTTTTCTTTGTAGAACTGCTTGGTGAACCTCATCCCGATCTCGTAGTCCTCTCTGGTGATGCCCATTCCTTCAAGCACCTCGATGCTGAGTTTCATTCTACGGATCGCCTCTTCCTTCGCTTGATCCAGGTCTCTGCAGAAGGCGTGGACATCCGGCATCGTGAACGCCCGCAGCCGCCGCAGACCGACCAGCTCCCCGCTCAATTCTCGTCTGAAGCTATACCTTGTGAGCTCATAGACCCTGAGTGGAAGCTGCTTATATGAGATCTGCATGTCGTGCACAACAAGGAACTGACCGAAGCACGCTGCAAAACGCAGGAAGAACTCCTTGTCTTCCGATTGAACTGTGTACTGCCGTGCCGGGAACTTGCTGAGGTAGCTGGCTAGGCTGGGGTGCTGCATATCGTACATGATCGGAGTCTCTATCTCCATGGCCCCATACTCTGAGACCTTCTGTGTGACGTATCTCTCGAGAAGTGACTTCATCAACCTCCCCTTCGCCAGCCACCTCAGGTTCCCTAGATCGCTCCCGGGCTCATAGTCGGAGATCTCGAGCCTCTTCATCAAAGTGACATGGGGCGGAGTCTGCTGAACAGCCCTGACCTTCTTTATCTCGTAATCGGCAAATCTCTTCAGCCCTTCATGCGCGGTGAAGTCAAAATCCTTTACAGGTGTGAGCTCTCCTTCTGGTTTGAGCACGTACCACTCAGACTTCAGCTCCTTCTCGGACTCCACGGCCTTCGACACGCGTTCTCTCCGAACCCGTTTGCCGGGCGCAATGATTCGGGACTGCTCCGCCAATGGGTGTCCTTTGACCGAGACTGTGAAGCTTTTGTTCCAGCCGAACGGCGCTCTGTGAGTCTCAACCGCTAGTTCAGCGCCACGCCTCTCCATAGCCTTCAGGACGGCGAGGGCTTCAACGGGTGGGGCGAGGTCGCTGCTGAGGTGGGCGTAAGGATATATCAGAAGTCTACTCGCCCCGAGCCTCTCAAGGCTTTCCTTGACCTCGTCCATGGCTCTTACCGCAGTCTGCTGATCGTCGCCCTTCTCAACTGCTGTGAAGAGGACCACAAGGTCCTCCAGCCTCTTGCTGCTTTTCTCCGCCTTCTCAGCGCCGGCTATCTCCTTCCGTATAGGCTGGTACTCTATGAAATCCAGGTGAAGCTGGAGAATCCTCATTAAGCCATCCCACTTCGAGAGCCTAGATTGCGTGCCTCCATTTCTCCACCTTTCTTTCCTGTCTCGTCTTCTTCTTGTATTCCTTGAAGTGCGTTCGGCAGAGATAGGCCCTTCTGCTGCCGGATGGGATAGCCAAGCCGGCTGAACTGACTTTGTCTGCCGAGAGAGATTTGGCAGCGTCATGACCGCATCCCTCAATGGAGCACTTGGCTCCCTTGGAGATCCTTCCCATCGGTTGCACCGCGCCCGCTCTACTGCCAACCGCTATTTTAGTTCTATTGCAGAAGGGAACTTGCCGCTAGGAAGGCATATTACAGCAATTCTCCTATTGCTCTGGGCAAAGCGGAGACCGGCCTTGGTGTTAACCCGTGGCAGGGCCTTCTACTACAGGCTGATCGCTGGGTTCGTGGAGCGGCTTTCAAAGCGAGGGATCTCACCTTCGGGCTTGAGCCTTCTGGGGTTCCTGCTCTCTCTTCTCGCTGCAGCTCTCTTCCTCGTCGCACCGGGCAGCAGGTGGTGCCTGTTTCTTGCTGCGGCAGCCATGCTCGCCTCGGGGTTCATAGACTCGATAGATGGAGCCGTGGCGAGAGCCTCGGGCAAGGCCTCCCAATTCGGAGCGTTCATGGACTCCGTGACCGACAGGTATTCGGACGTCGTCATCACCTGCTCACTCATCCTGGCTGGACTCTGCTCGGTTCACTCGGGACTTGTCTTTCTGGCGGGCTCCCTCCTCGTAAGCTACACACGCGCCAGGGGCGAGTCGCTTCGGGTCGACACGGAAGGCGTCGGCTTCGCGGAGAGAAGTGAGAGGCTAATCGTTCTCTGCGCTGTTTCAGCCTCATCCTACTTCTACCCTCCACTCTTCGAGTATGGGGTAATCCTCCTAGCAGCCTTGACAAACATCACGGCCATACTAAGAATAATGCACGTTCACAACGAACTTCGCCGAAGGGAATCCAAGTAAGGGATCGATCGATCTCGATGGAGCCCGTTCAGAGGCTTGGCCTGACATGATCACAAGCAACAAGCCGGCTGAGACCAGGGAGGTGGTCGTCCAGCCTCTCAAGGAGACTCAGTGCATCTGTCCGCGAGAACTGGGCGCTCAGAGGAAGCGTTGAGGACGTCGATCCTCACGAGCGCGCACCTTGACGCGGCCGTAGTGAACGGCGCAAGAGATGCAGAAGTAGTTTGTGACCACGTTTTCAGCCATGTATGCACCTTGGTGCTTCAGCTCACGAGCCAGCTCTCCCCTGACAAGAGCTATCCTGCGGACGAACTTCTTGGCTTTATCTCTGGGAACCGCAGCCCCACAGTTGGAACATGTGACGTACTCTTGTCTACCTTTTCCTCCTTTCGATCTCCCTCTGCTCTTGCGCTTGAACGGCATTCCGCGATCTCGCAGTCTCGACGCGGCTGTCTGGATATAAGTCTTCTAACTTGAAGGGTGCTCCACAGTCAGGTGATCGACGTGAAGCTCAGTAGGCGCGCGCCACATAGGCCACCACCTTGGCTTCTCCTCCGCAGACCAGACACTTGCCTTCCGGGACCTCCTGTATGTCGGCTCTCGTCCCTCTGATTTCACCCGTCACTTCCTGGCCTAGGCTCTCGGCGCAGACTTGAGACCCGCACCACTGAATCCTGGCAATCTTCCTTTTTGAAAGAAGCGCTGCTACTTGCTTCTTAGAGGTAACGTCGGCGATCGATTCCTTCATTTTCTCGGCGCTCTGGACTCGCAAGTTCTCCTCGAGCCTGTCGAGGATGGCTCGAATCATCTCAACGATCTTGTCCTGCTGAACGCTTTCTCTCTCAAGCGTATCTCTCCTTACCACCGTAGGAGTTCCAGACTCCATCTCCCTCGGGCCCACTTCGATCCTTATAGGGACACCCATCTTTTCCCAGTAGTAGAATTTCTCTCCCGGGGTGATGTCTCTTCTCTCGTCGATAGCTGCTCGGAAGCTAGGTCGAACAGACTCGTAGACATCTCTGGCATAGTTGAGGATGCCTTGTTCCCTTTCTTTGAACACCACGGGGATCACTACGACCTGGACTGGAGCTAGTGCTGGAGGAAAGACACACCCGTGGTCATCGCCGTGGTGAGCTATGATCGCCGCCAGTATCCTAGTGTAGCCCGCTCCGTAGCAGGTTTGGTGGACGTATCTCCTGGCTCCATCTCTGTCCTCGAACATTATGTTGAACACCTTGGCGAAGTTCGTCCCCAGGTTATGGACCGTCCCTATCTGATTCACTTTTCCATCTGGGTTCCAGGTATCAAATGCGAGGGAATACTCGGCTCCAGGAAACTTGTCGAAGTCAGGTCTCTTCAGCATAAGGTAGCTTAGACAGGCTTTGCTGTAGACTTGTCGGTATATGTTGACACCTTCCTGTACCTGTCTCTCCGCATCCTCGGCTGTCGCGTGAGCAGTGTGTCCCTCGTTCCAGAGAAACTCCCTAAGACGCAGCAACGGCCGAGTTGCCTTCGTTTCATAGCGGTATACGGGCACGCTCTGATGAATCTTGAAGGGTAGATCTGCATGTGATCTAATCCAGTACGGGAACATTGGGTACATGGCGGTTTCCGATGTCGGCCGAAGGATGAGTTTTCTCTCCAGCCTGCTCTCGCCTCCCCTCTCTATCCAGAAGACCTCTGTCGCGAATCCCTTGATGTGCTCGGCTTCCTTGGAGAACATGTCCTCCGATATCACATCTGGGAAGTTGACTGCTTCGTGGCCTGTTTCGTGTAGGAGGTCTTCCATTATCGTCTTGATGTTCTCGATGGCGTGGAAGCCGTTCTCCCTGTATATGATGAATCCTTTAACCGGGTAACGTGCGTCGAGTATTTTAGCTTCCATCACCAAGTCATCAAACCAGGTGCTGAAGGACGAGAATTTCTTCCTCTTGGTCGGCGCCGTACTCATGTTCCCTTTCCCCTAGTCTTCTCGCTCTGGCAGAAAGTTTCGCTATTAAAGCTTGCATCCAAGTCTCCTGCCCCTGGAGCCCCAAGAAGCAGCCGCAAATTCAAACAACGTGATCGACCGATAACCCTCCCCCTAGAGATGTTCAGCTTGTTTCCGAGATCATTGATCAACGTGTTCTGGTCGATCGATCGAGCTACAGCCAAAGCTTAATCCAACGATGGACGTAGCTCCTTTAGGGGGTGACCAGTGAAGATATACGCGGATCTTCACATACATTCCTTTCTGAGTCGGGCTACATCTCAGAAGATGACAATACCCGAGATTACCCGGTACTCTAGGATCAAGGGCCTAAACCTCTTAGGGACAGGTGACGCCCTCCACCCCGCCTGGATCAAGGAGCTGAAGGCGGAGCTTGATGACCTGCCTGGAACGAACCTCTACAGAACTAGGGAGCATGGCGAGCCAATCTACTTCGTCACACAAGCGGAGGTGGCGACCATCCATCGACACGAGGGCCTGGCGCGCCGGATACATCACGTGATACTTATGCCGAGCCTTGAGGTCGCTGAGCAGCTCAGCGAGGCTCTCTCTAGATACGGGGAGATGAGGGCAGATGGGAGGCCTACGCTGAACATCACGCCGTCAGAGCTGGTTGAGATCACAATGAAGATCGACAGCCGGAACTTCGTGTTCCCGGCCCATGCCTGGACATCCAGACGCGATGCGATGCTAGACCAGAAGCCATGGTGGTCGATCTTCGGGGCGATAGGCGGCGTCAATACTATGGAGGAATGCTACGGAGACCAGACAAGACACATACACGCCTTGGAGACTGGGCTAATCGACAGCTTCGCATGAAGCTGCGAGCCATGCAGTGACCCGATGATGAACTGGCGAGTCAGCAGACTGGACAGGTACACCTTGATCAGCTCCTCAGATGCGCACAGTCCCTACCCGTTCAGGCTTGGAAGGGAGGCGGTAGTGCTGGACCTGAAGCATGTGACGTTCGACGAAGTCACCGGCGCAATAGAGAACAAGGATCCTCGTCGCCTTCTGATGACTTTGGAGGTGCCCCCGGCCTACGGAAAAGGCGTCGGCCAGGAAAGGCCCGTCCTCCGAGATATCACTGGTCGGGGCACAGAAGATGCGGCGTAGGGCCTATATCTCCAGAGGAGGCAAGGAAAATAGGCTACAGATGCCGAGTTTGCTCTCGCCCGCTCACAAAAGGGGTGGATGACCGTGTGGAAGAGCTTGCTGACCGGCGGTACGGCTACCGACCTCCTGGAGCCACGGAGTTCACGTACCTCCTTCCGCTCCAGGAATTGATAGCCACAGCTCTTGGAATGAGTCTCGCCTCAGAGCAGGGGCTTTACTCATCCAAGATATGGGAGACCTACAACAGAGTAGTTAGAGCATCTGGGAACGAGTTCAGCGCGTTGATGGACACACCTGGGGAAGTGTTGAAGGAAGCGGCTTCGGGTAGGGTAGCCAGGCTGATAATGAAGCTCAGGAGAAAGGAAGTCGAAATCGTCCCCGGCTTTGACGGCACATATGGAAGGATCTCCGAGAAACAAGAGCCAGAGGAAGAAACTCGGGAACCTGATCAGACAGGAAGAAGAGGGCTCCAAGACTTTCTGTAGACCGAGACGGCCGAAGACAGCGTTCGATCAACTCAGGGGTTAGACTTAAATCTCCGCCACGTTGATGAAGCGGAGCCCCTGGTTTCGGAGGTCCTGCTTTGAGCGAATTCCTCCTGATCAACGTTTTCCAGCCAGGAGAAGCGATCAAGGTCCCCAAAGCTGAGGTCAACAGGGCGAAGGAAGGCGGTCTCAGCGCCAAGATGATCCGTCGGATGAAGCTCGAGGCAGTGGACTGCCCGATGACAGGGAAGATGGAGAGCGCGATATTCTGCTACAACTGCTCCAATTTTGTCCGAAGGGTTCGCGGGGCTGTTCACTGTCGATACAAGAAACCTGAGAACGCGGTTTAGGATGGAGGGCATCGACTTCCCAGGAGTTCCTCGCAAAGTTTGGAAAGGAGAATCTGAGCGCATGAGACCCAGGGTGTGCGCAGAGAGCCCGATTGGAGAAAGCGAGGACTCTGATCTCTTGCCTCAGGCTCTTGGTCCTGCGCCTGCCCGCGCCCCGTCGGCTCCTTGGAGCGGCAGGGCGGCAATCGCTGTTTGGCTTGTCTCCTTGGCACTGAGCTTGGCGCTGGGTGTCGTCCTCGAGCTATTGCAGATACTGACCGGCGTGACCATTCCGTTGATCTTGATCACAATAGTCGGGGAACTCGGTTTCCTGGCTCCACCCGTCTTCTACGCCGCCGCCAAAGGCGCAGGGCTGAGATCACTTGGGTTTAGGCTCAGAGGATCCCTCAAAGCCGCGGCGCTGGGTCTCGTCATCGCGTTTCCGGCTTGGCTTGTGTATCTCGCAGTTTCAATCCCGATCACCTTGATCCTTCCTCCGCCCGAATGGCTGGTCGACGTGCTCCAAGAACTGTCTCCTCAGACGCCTCTGGAACTCCTACTCATCGTCTTGGCGACGCTCATGGTTGTGGCTCCGTCCGAAGAACTCTTGTCCCGTGGTTTCGTTCAGCAGGGAATGGAGAACACCCTGGGAAGGAAGCGCGGGTTGCTCATCTCCTCGGTTCTTTTCGGCATTCTACACCTTAACCCTTGGCAAGGAGTGGGAGCATTCTTCGTAGCTCTGCTCTTCGGATACTTTTTCCAGAAGGTCGGCTACAACCTGGTGACACCGATCACTGCGCACGCGGTCCTCAACTCCATCTCGTTTGCCCTGGGCTTCCTGAAGATCTTCTGAGAAGAACAGGCAGGATGCCGGGAAACACGGTGGCGGCTAGTTCTTAGGGAGATGGTAGTAGTATTCCCCAACGCTCTTCTGGATCCTGTCGAGCTGAGAATCTATCTTGTTCGCACGTGGCCTGTGAGTGGAAGCGTCTCGCCTGAACGTGATCCCGAGGTCCTTGAGGAACATGTTCATTCCTTCTCGGAGCGAGGTTGGGGCGTTGGCGTGGCCCTTCAATCCAGGCGTTCCATCGAAGACCATGAGCCTGG
>Ga0315306_10001199_pt1 | contig 12502 bp, 15 predicted proteins | sample TDP1_MG_FD_203803 | JGI IMG/M metagenome (GOLD analysis project Ga0315306, IMG submission 203803) | Freshwater sediment microbial communities from Lake Towuti, South Sulawesi, Indonesia - TDP1 | ecosystem: Environmental > Aquatic > Freshwater > Lake > Sediment | place: Indonesia: South Sulawesi... | reverse complement strand
TATTGGGGAAGATGGTGAAAACTGGCACACGAAAACTGATTACCATCTTCGCAATTGCAAATCTGCTATTCATGGGTAGCTTGGAGATAGTCACCTTCGCTCAGGCGGATGAATCGACTCCTGAAAAGGTTCCTCCACCTAATGTTTCGGAAACTCACGAATACAACGTGCCTCAAAAAGACGAATATGGTAACATTGGTACGGGACCTTTCTTAAACGAAAGGTGGGGGATTTGTATCCATCACGGAGGCGTGAAGATAGGTATCAGTGCCGCTAACGCCAGCGCGCACGCAGATATAGGCTATAGTCTAGTTATCCAATACTCTATCCGAGGTAAGACGTACATGGCTATGTTTATGCTCAACTACAATAAAGCAATCCAAATGGGATTCGTCGTAGGTAATCAGACTCAAATTATAGATACTATATCTCTGAACACCTGTGATGGTTTCAAGTTGACGAATTCTTCAGTCAACTATGATGATGACGCTATCCATCCCACCTTGGATTGCAACATCACATTTGAACGGATTCATGTCTATCAAAACGAGCATGAAGATTCGACCTTCAATCTGACATTTCTACATCATTTCAGAGGGGGCTGGAACCAGACGAATATCAAGGTTGAAGTGCTGTTCGATTTCAGCAACACAAAATTCTACCAGTCAAACGGCACCGAACTTGACGCAGGCGAACCTTTCACCGCAGAAATCAGCTACCTCATGAAGTTGCAAGAGTCCATGGGGCCTACAATTATGCCCGCGGGGTGCACGAACAGAACCTTAGAGTACAACATGACGCTTGACAATGGTCTTCCTTTGACCGTGTCTGCATTGGATATGAAAGACAGTTTCACGATTTACAATGGAACTGGCTCTAGTGCTTCGATAGGTTACTCAACCATGAAGACAGCTATGAATACAACGCATATGGAATACGGAGCAGCCGTTATAACCCACGGATTCCCCAACCTGACCTACAAGAACACTCAATCGATAAAGAGCGACCCGGAAATAACAGTTTACCACGATAGAGTCACAGGAAACACGAATCTTGCCCTAATAGCAGCGACGGGAGTGATAGTGGCGGTTGCGGCAACAGGCGCGGTCGTCTTCGTGAGGAAGAGAAAGAAGAAATAGCACGCGAGATTCGAACTGTCGCCGAGCATAACGTATTTTACCGGTAAACTTGGGTGGAGGTCCCACCCCCCGCACCAGAAATCGCGACTGACGTTTAAATTCTCGGTTTCACGAGTATCAATATCTATGATTAAGGCTTCAAGATCTTTCTGATGTTTTCTCCGAGGATTTTTTCCTTCTCTTCCCTTGTGAGGCTCATTTTCTTGATGATATTTAATTGAGCGTTCATTTCCTTGTGTAGATATGAGGATGTTCCCATCCAGTCTGATCCAAAAATCACGTTGTCGACACCGATATTACGGATGAATCTGGTTGCAAAATTTATGCCGAACAAATCCACAATCCGAATCAGCGCAAAAGAGGTTTCAGCGAAGACTCCTGGCTGCGAATAAGGGAGAACGGTGAGCAAGTCTAAGAACCGCGGATAACCCATGTGCCCGATGATTATGGTGGCTTTTGGCACTCTCTTCTTAAGGGTGTCGATGTGCTCTACAAGGCAATGGTGGAAATAGCCGAGCGGCCAAGCACAAGTATGAATAAAAATTGGAATATTGAAATCCGCGGCTCGCCTTATCAGAGGGAGAATCTCTTGGTCTGCGAGTGAGAAACCTTGGCAACTTGGGAGTAGTTTCAAACCTTTCAGGCCCAACTCGTTTACAGCTTTTTCCAGTTCTCTTACTGACCGTGCGCTTCGAGGGTTATTGACCCATGCAAATCCCGCAAGTCTCTTTTGATGAGCCTTTACCACCTCCGATAGAAACTCGTTGGATGCTATCCCAGAAAAAGCCACGACAAGTGCCTTGTCTATGTTGCACTCGTCCATATCGTGAAGAAGACAGTCGACAGACATGTCAGCTCGTGAGACTCCCAGATCGATAATGGTTCCGTCAGCTATTTTTATAGACAGTTTGTCTTGCGTGTACGGAGGCTCACATAAATGCACATGACTATCGATAATCATACAGACACATCCAAACTTTAGAGCTTAGAGAATTATTTCACCCGTTCTTTTATTTCTAATTTATGCGCACGCTTTTCAGGTTTAGCTCTATGCAAAAACCGGGAATTTAAACCGATGTTTAAACCCTAACCCCCGCACTTAAATTGTGGTTGATGTTTAAATTCTCGGTTTTCATGTTCCTTATGGATTCTTTATAGTAAATGGAAAATAGTAGTTAGCTCGTTAGAAAACATAGTGATACAGTTGTCCATGGAGAAGTTGGTAAGACAGGCTGCGCGTGCCATAGTAACAAATATAGCATGTTTGAAGGAAAAGTTCAATGTGCTTGTTATATGCGGTCTTCATAACAAAACTTTGGCTGAGCATATAACGCTTGAATCGTATGCAATGAAAGCGTATCCTTACTTGTGGGTGTTTGACGAAAAAATCTTTCTCAAAAATGTGAAAATTCTTTGCGAAGATGAAATCGCCATTCTTCCAGAGCACTTGCGTTCTCTTTTAGAAAATTCGAACGTAATAATATGGCTTAGTCAGTTTGACGATTTAGAAAAGTTACCGCCAGGTGTCAGAAAAGCGATGATTTCGTTTTGGGACAATGTCGATGAGGCTATAAAGGCTAAACCTCGTTTGTATGTAAATTTGCTCTCCGCTAGATGCATGGAATACATGGGCATAAACTATGAACAGTATCTTAAATCATTCATCAAAGCGGTTAATGTTGATTATAGCAAGATTCGAAGAGTTGGAAACGCGTTGGCCTCTAAGCTTAATGAAAAAAAGCTAATTCATGTTTATGACGCGAAAGGCACTGATTTGACCTTCAGCATTGATAAACGTCATGTTGGAGTAGAAGTCGGGATCTTAGAAGACTGTTTTTCGAGCGGAAAAGAATGTGGAGTAGAGGTCCCTGGAGGAGAAGTTTATGTTGCTCCAATAGAGACTTCAGCAAACGGTGTACTTGCTGTTGAAGAGTTCAGAGACTACAACATTAAAAACCTTAAACTTCGTTTTAAAGAAGGAAAGGTTGTTAGTTTCAAAGCTGAAAAAGGAAACGATGTGTTTGGAAATCTGTTAGAAAAGGCTGAAGGCGACAAGGATAGAATAGCGGAATTTGGCATTGGAATAAACTATGGCATGAAGCTTACAGGCTATAGAATATATGATGAAAAAGCCCTTCGCACAATCCATATAGCTATAGGAAACAATGTCCACTTGGGTGGAGTAAACAAAGCGTCAATACACTGGGATTTTGTCCTACACAACCCCAGCATAGAAGTCGACGATGGGCTTTTAATGAAAAAAGGGAAACTCGTTTCTAAGTAAATGCGCTCGCCAGAGTCACAAAAATTCCGATAATTTAAACCGATGTTTAAACCTAACCCCCCGCACTTTCCATTTTCGAAAAAAGCTGCTTGAAAGGGCTTTTCTCTGCCCATCTTGAAGGACGACCCATCTATATTATAGAATATTTCTGTTGTGGAATACCCAATTATCAAGCTGAATTTTCCAAGCTGGCTCAAAAATAAAGGGTTAACAAGCCATTTTAAGTTCAACGAAGTTTAAAGCTTTAGTGAAAAGGCTAATTTTCTTAATAACAATAATAAGTCTACTGGAGTGATGCGAAATAATGGATGCTGCCACCAAACGCATAGCTATGCAGCGTATTCGAACGCTTTTCCATTTGGCAAAGGAAACTATCCATGAAGATCCCGCTTTGGCGCAACGTTATGTGAACATTGCTAGAAAAGTTGCTATGGCCGCTAAGGTTCGTTTGCCAAGGGAGTATAGGCGTCAAGTCTGCAGATATTGTAAAAGCTTTATTTTACCTGGTGTGAATTGTCGTGTGAGGACAAAACAGCGAAGAGAACCTCACTTGGTGATCACTTGCCTAAAATGCGGTAAGCAAACGCGAATACCGCTGAAGGAGAAACCAAAGCCTTGAGCAAACTGACAGCTGGAATGAAACGTAGCGTCAAACGCAGGTTAATCGGAGAAAAACCCACAATATGGATTGGTAAAAGTGGGGTTTCACAAGAATTGTTGAAGGAAATCGAGAAACAATTAAAGAAAAAGGAAATGGTGAAAGTTAGAATCCTGAAAAGCGCTCTTAAAGAAAGCGAAGCTAAACAAGTTGCCTTACAAATTGCTGAACAAACACAAGCATCATTAGTTGAAGTTAGAGGCCACACTTTCATGCTTTATAAACGCCGCAAAAAGTGAAAGCCTTTATATCAGGCTTCATGATTTACTGAAGGAAAAAGCTAGAGGATAAGCAGTCTTGATAACACCCTACGATGTCCCAGCATCCAAGCTCATCGAAAAACTAGCCAAGTATCTAAAAGAAAACGTGGACGAGGTAAACCCACCTCCGTGGGCTAACATTGCAAAAACTAGTGTACATGTTGAAAGGCAACCGCAAAACCCAGATTGGTGGTATATCCGCTGCGCTTCTTTATTGCGAAAAATTTACGTTCACGGTCCAATCGGCGTGGAAAAATTAGGGGCCAATTATGGAGGAAGAAAAGACTTCGGTGTCGAGCCAGAACACGTGGTCAAAGCAGGAAGAGCTATAATAAGAAAAGCTTTGCAACAGTTGGAAGCCGCTGGTTTAATAGAAACATTAAAGCCACGTGGAAGAAAGGTAACACATGAAGGTAGAAAACTTCTGCAAGAACTAGCTGAAGACATCCAAAAGCAATTAGCTAAAGAGCTTCCCAATTTAGAGAAATATCAGAAAGGTGAATGAAATGTCTGAAGACGAGCTAGAGGAGCTTCGCAGAAAGAAACTTTTAGCTTTACAGCAGAAATTAGCCGAAGATCAAAGGCAGGCTCAGATGGAGCAGCAAATAGAAATGCAGAAACAAGCATTGCTCAGGAAAATATTAACTCCTGAAGCCAGACAAAGATTGGCAAATCTGAAAATGGTTAAACCAGAATTCACGGGTCAGATAGAGTTACAATTAATCCAGCTGGCTCAGCAAGGAAAACTACCCATACCTCTAACAGACGCACAACTAAAGCAAATACTAATCCAACTGCAAGCCCACAAACGTGAAACAAAAATAAGAAGGATGTAAACATGGCTCGAAACAAACCGACAGCGAAAAAACGGAGACTAGGAAAAGCAGGAAAACAGAAAAAAGCAGTTCCAGCATGGGTCATAGCAAAAACAGCCGGAAAATTTAGAATACATCCTAAAAGAAGGCACTGGAGAACCAGAAAAATAAAAGCTTAGGATGAACTGTCTAATGAAAGAAGAAAAAGAGAAAGAAGAGCAAAAAACTGAGCAAGAGTCAGCTGAAATTACTGAAGAAGCAGAAATTGAAGAAACAACCGCAGAAACGGCTGAAGAGATTCCGAAAAAAGAAGAGGAAACTATAGAAGAGGCTTTTGAGGCCGAAGGGGAAGAGATGCCTGCGCCGACTGAAGAAGAGGCTAAACCACCGCCACGGGAAGAGAAGATAGAGGAAGAAGAAATAGTTGAAGAAAGGATTTATACAATTCCGCTTGGTAAGACCTGGATTATGCCGCCAAGTAAAAGGGCGCCAAGGGCTATGCGAATAATAAAGAGTTTTGTAACGAAGCATATGAAATTGGAGGCGCCTAGAGAAGAGGAAGAAGAGCCTAAAAGACTTATTATTAGCAATGAGGTGAATGAGAGGGTTTGGATGAGGGGCATAGAGAAGCCTCCTAGAAAGATTAGAGTAAGAGCTGCAAAAGATAAAGAGGGCAATGTTACTGTTTATTTGGCTGAAGGAGACTAATGCGCCCGTTTGTGTGTGCGTGCAATTGCGGATAGCCCGTCTATTTGGAGCCAAATATATGAATAGCGTGTTTTATAGTTTTATATAAGTTTGGTCAAAGGGGTACTGTTTGTCATACCGAAAAACTGATATGCCGTCTAAACAGAATCCATTAGAGAAAACTCGTTATATGTGGGATATAAGTTCCAGGCATTAGAATTGGAAATGCCAATAATTCTCCAAGAAGATAGTTATTCTTGTGTTCCTGTATGTTTGAAAATGATTCTGGATTTTCTGAACAAGTTTCTTAAAGAAACGAAATCTGAAGTTATACTACCCGATTTTGAAGTTAAAGACATCGCAAAAATCGTTAACACTAGAGAAGACGGAACTTTACTCGGTGATGTTAATAACATTAATAGGAATGAAGCTATTTTAAAGGCAATACCATCAATTGAATTTGAGACTAGTGTACTATGTAGTTTTGCTGAAATTGAAACAGAAATAAACAGCAATAGACCAGTAATTGCTTGGTTGGTTATATCTGCAAATGGCACGGAGTTCAAACACTCTGTTGTGATAACTGGTCTCGATAAAGAAAATCATCTTATTTTGTACAATGACCCAATATTTGGCAAGAAACGAGAGAATATAGGAAACTTCATGTCAATGTGGGAGAAACTGGATAGAGTATTAATAAAAGTTAAAATAGGAAAACGAGAACAGAGATTATTGGATGAATGGTTACAAACTAAGGAAAAACAAGAAAGTGGCGGTTTGTAAGTAATGAGTGTCACTAAAGAAATACACAGATACGTACTACACAACTATGGTAATCTAGTCTTCACTAGTCAACCAACATTTGATGACAGAAGCAAATCATGGATAGCTCATTTGCAAACTGATTATCCACGCTTGATTCAAGACGACCGTTCACCCAATGAAAAAATTTTAAGATTCATCTCAATGAAGAATCTTGGAACAGTTCGCTTTTCTGAAGACCTTAAGCCTCTTGCTGCAACCTCTAGAGATGAATGTATACGACACCTTAACACTCTTCTAAGAATGTGGCAGGAGCGTGCTGAGAGAATCATATTAACTGCGTCTTCTGACCAACTTGCAAAAATCGGTGAAACGCAGTGGGTGCTTGCACCATTTCGTATGATTGTATCTTATTTGCTACAAAAAGAAGCAATATATGATGATGAAATTGAAAGAGAACGTCCCATAAGAGAAAAGAAATTGAGTCAATATCTGAAATTACTTGAAAGTCTTGATTTAGTTCGAAGAATTAATAATGGTTATACTCACGGAAATTTGTTTACTGCACTCTCAGAAAAGTCGCAGGACATTACGGAGTTCAAGACCGCAATAATGTCATGTATAATCAGGGAACGTTATTCAATGCTTACGGATATTTTTGACATATCGCAACTCGAGACCTTCGTTCATGTTGATAGTTGCTACTATAAACCAGCACTCGAAGCTGAGAAGATTCTCCACCTAAAAAGGGATACCATTATCCGTTATTACTTCACACTCTACGGTCGAAAATCACCCATTAGACTAGCATACATTTTGGATGAATTAGTTGGAGCAAACGCATTGAAATACGCTGACAAATATTACTTTGGGAATGAAGAACTATTTGAGCATATGCTGAAGATGAAAGATGAGTTATATGAACTTGGCACATTGAGAGTCTAAAATCAAAAATCCTTGCTCTTAGTCCCGCATCTACCAATAGTTTAAGATCTGCTTTCTACTATTCTAAGCTCAAAAAAGCGAAATTTGAGTGGAACTAATCTTTTGAGAGTGGTGCGGGAATTGGACCCTTAAACACATTTACCGGTAAAAATACGCCTATAATATTTTTAAGAAAGTCAAAATTATCTTCGATATATAAGCAGAAAATCAACACATATGCAACTTTAGTTTAACCTGGGTTGGATGTCTATAAAGTTTTTTATTGTATGGACTTATTTGTATTTTTCCTCTAATCTCTTAAGCTCTTCGATTCGCTTGTTAATCTTCTTTTGAAGGAAAGAAAGCAGCTGACGTGTATTCGAGCAGTAATCTATTTTGTGGAAATGCTTGATGTCTTCTAACATAGATTGAAGTTTGCCTCTTTTCTTCTTTTTATATACGTAAATCCAAATATTGTTTTCGTCAATGACTTTCAGTATTTCTATTAGTTCAGCCCATACATTTTCGCTCCAACGATTCTTTAATAATATTACTGCACCATCGGAACGGTTTATGGCGTTAAAGGCTTCAACCATCCTTATCCGATGAAACGAAGGCCCAAGCTTTTCAAAAACTTCTACGTTAAGTTTTAATTCCTTTTCTATCATATCCTTGACCCTTAACATTTCTTCGGTTGTATCAGTTGTATAGCTAATGAAAATCGACGATAACCTGAAACATTTGCAGGGCTTACTTCGACATCTAAAACAATAATTTGGGTATTTCCTATATATGACATCGTCAAGTTTTATTTGAAACTTGTTTGCTAAAGCAATTGTCCAAGCGATTACTCCTGCTAGATTCCTCTTAATCACGGAAATATCTTGCCTAATCCTTAAACCTCTAGAAGTCATACCTACATCTTCTATTAATCTCGATTCCATGAGCTCTGGCGTTATATTCATGTTTTCATTCCTATAAATAACGGCTAAATAGCGTTGCCAATCCTCAAATGTCTCCGGTTCTTCTTTACCAATTATGCAGAGGGGGGATAACTCTGGAATGTTACCTTGCTTACCTGGTGGATTTTGCATATACTTGGTCATAATCTCCTGTATATCGATTTGGCATTTATCTGCAAAGGCACATACCCAAGCCAGTATATCAGGTAAACCCCACTTGATGTTTTTCCTATCGTACAACAAGATAGGTTTCACTAATTCCGCGCTTTCTTCGATTAATCTGTGCAACGTCTGTTGAGGAGAAAGAGGCATATTTCGAAATTCATATATCTCTTTAAACATAGCTGACCATTCACGAAGAGTCCATCTACGGTGGGACATTGGCATGCACTTAAAGATATAACTAGTAAGAACTCTTTCAGAAGAATTCCATTTAAATCATGCGCATTAAGAATTCAGATTAATAATCTATTTTGCCATGAGTAACGTCAGTCATATTATGTTATATACATCAATAAATCATGCTTCTATTTAGAAACAAAAAGCCAACATTTAGATTGACCTTATGATAGACTTTAAAAGGAAAACCAAAAACTATAAACTTGGCTGACACTATTGCAGAAAAGCAAAAAGCTCAGAGACAATTTCCTAAAAGGAGAGTAATCCTTGGCCATTTACCTATCCAGCATTGTTGGAAGCGCAAGCATAGGCGTATACTCGCTTGCAACAGACAAAATGGTCATAATTCCAAAACTGGTTCCTCTTAAAAAAGCTGAAAGATTAAGTGAATGGTTGAAAGTTAAGCTCATACAAACATCAATTGGGGGCTCAGTCCTAATCGGCGCACTTGCATGTGCAAACTCCAATGGAATTTTGCTTCCCCACTTTGTCAGAGAAGAAGAAATTGAAACCATAAAATCTGTTTTCAAAGGAAACATAACAATAATGGAAAGAAAGAAAACAGCACACGGAAACATAGTCTTAGCAAACGATTACGGCGCGGTTGTTGACCCTCGCTTAAAAGAATCTGAAATTAAGGAAATTTCTGAAACTTTAGGCGTTGAAGCCATGCCAGGCGAAATTGCAGGCTTACCTTATGTTGGGTCGCTAGCAGTCGCCACAAACAAAGGAGTTTTAGCTCACCCTCTGTTGAAGGATTCCGAACGAAAGCTTCTGGAAGATGTGTTGAAGGTTCCGATTGATGTGGGCACCATTAATTGCGGTATACCTTATGTCGGCACTGGTTTGATTGGCAATCGTTATACAGCCGTTGTAGGTTCCTTAACCACTGGACCCGAGATATTTATAATTGGGAATGCCTTGGATGTTGTGAAGGAAGATGAAGCAGATGAAAGTTTTCAGAGTGACTGGTGAAATTCGGAAGCCAAATTTAGAAACTTCTTTCAGAAAGGAAGTGGTTGCCGTCAAACCCGAACACGCAGTTGAAAAAGTTTACGCCGAGTTAGGAAGCAAACATCGTGTAAAACGTTTTCATATAAAAATAGTTAGTGTTGAAGAGGTTCCCTCTCAAGAGATAGAAAATCCATTAATTAAAAAGTTGATTATTGGAGAAGAAAAAGTTGGCGAGTAAAGGTGAAGAAGAACTCCGCAGACTAGGCGTTGAAATGCGATTTCTTGAGCAGACTGCTGAGGCAATCCAGTCTAGGATTAACATGGTAAACGCCGTAATAACAGACCTAACCTATGCGAGTATGGCGCTGGATGGCTTAGAAAAAGAAAAAGAAAACTCTGAGCTTCTCGTTCCAATAGGCGGCAGCTCCTACATCAAAGCCAAACTTGAAAACCCAGACAAAGTGATAGTTGGAATGGGCGCAGGAATTTCAGTTGAAAAAACGTTGCAAGAGGCAAAAGAAATCATAAAAAAACGCCTAGAAAGTCTAGACAAAACGAGAATATCACTTCAGCAGCAGTTGGCCCAAGTTGCAGAAAGAATTAGTGACGATAGAGAAAAATTTGAAAAGTTAGTAACTGAGCTTAGAGGGGAGAAAGCTCCAAAAAATGTTTGAGAAGCTGAAATCTGGACTAAAAGGACTTGTAAATAAGGTTACAACAACAGAACTTAAAGCTGAAAACCTACACCCCATCCTTTCAGAATTTAAAATAAACCTTGCAGAAAGTGATGTTGCTTTTCCTGTGGCAGAGCACATATGCAATAATATAGAAAAACGCTTAAACGGAGTTCAGGTTAAGCGACTCGAAGACCGTAGAAAAATCGTAGAGAAAAACCTGCGAGAAGTGCTTTTAGAAATTATGCTTACAAATAATAAGATAGATTTATTGGAGGCTGTTGAAGAGAAGCGCAAAAAGAATGAACCTTTCGTCATAATTTTTGTCGGGATAAATGGCACTGGAAAAACCACGACCATAGCTAAAGTCGCCCGCTTCTTGAATAAAAAGGGTTATTCAGTTGTTCTTGCCTGCAGCGACACTTACCGAGCAGGCTCCATAGAACAGTTGGAAGAACATGCAAAACGCTTAGGAATACGCATGATCAAGCACAAGTATGGTGCAGACCCAGCTGCTGTGGCTTATGACACAATAAACCATGCTAAAGCCCACGGAATAAACGCTGTTTTAATAGACACCGCCGGGAGAATGCAGACAAACAGGAACTTAATGGACGAACTTGCAAAAATAAGGCGCGTTGCAAATCCGGACTTAACCATTTTAACTGTGGATTCGCTTACCGGAAATGATGCGGTCATGCAAGCAGAAGAGTTCCATAAAAGCGTGGGCATAGACGCAACAATATTGACCAAGGTAGACGCGGATGTCAAAGGAGGCTCAGCCTTAAGCGTAACGTATGTTACACAAAAGCCTATTTTGTTTATTGGAACTGGACAGAAGTATGAGGATTTAGAAGAATTCAATTCTGAAAAGTTCGTGCAGATGATTTTAAAATAGCTGTGTTTGCTCTCTTCATTTTACTTGACTTTCCTCATAAACTCTTCGAATTCCCTTAAATCAACTGGAGCAAGAACAGACCTTTTTAGAAGTTCACAAGGCCAACTTTTGCATTCATCACAGTATTTTATTCCTCTTTTTTCAGCGCATTCTCTTCTTTTTCTTAACCAGTTTTTCTTCTTTTTCAAGAAATCTGTTAGGTTCTTTTCCTTAACTTGTTTCATGTTGCTCCAGATGTCTAAAAACCAAGAACTCTGCTCTAGTTTTTTAGCTTTGAAGAAATCAAAAAATTGCACGGAAAATCTTTGCAATCCAGACAAATTCTCAGGTTCTTGCTACTTGAACAGCCATAGATTCTGCAATATTTCCTGTACTCCTTGCTTAAACCCTTGTTAGACCTGCAGCCTCCACATTTCCCGTTGAGAAAAGCTGTGCATTCTCCACAATAAAGTCCACAAGGAGCAACCGAGTTCCATCTGTTTTCGTTTGACATTTTAGCTTCCTTTTAATCTAGAAGTTGCTATCAACCATGTTTTGTTTAGTGCTTCTCCAGTAGTTTTAGGAGTATCGCTTTTGCTGAGTAAAGTCTGTTCTCGCTTTGCTCGTATATTATTGATTTTGGACTTTCTATGATATCTGCGCTTATTTCGTATCCTCGATGGATTGGCATGTCGTGCATTACGTAGGCGTTGCTTTTCTTCAATAGTTCCTTGTTGATTTGGTAAGGCGTCATTAGTTTGATGCGCCTTTCCTTTTCTTCGACATATTTCGGGTCTAGAAAGAATTCCATATCAAGCCATGTATCTGTATAAACAAAATCTGCATCCTTGACTGCTTCCCTAACATCTAGTGTAGTTTCATACAAACTGGTTTTTCTAGCATTTTCCAGAAGTTCTTCATCTCTAGAAGCCTCGTTGAATATGGGCGTTACCGTTGTTATTTTAACCCCGGTCTTTGTACACCCTTCGATGAGTGAATTGCAAACGTTGTTGTGGATGCCTATGTAGACTAGTTTTACGCCTTTTAGTGAGCCCTTTTTCTCTTTCATGGTCATTAAATCTGCTATTGCTTGGCTTGGGTGATACT
>Ga0315306_10001197_pt1 | contig 12506 bp, 8 predicted proteins | sample TDP1_MG_FD_203803 | JGI IMG/M metagenome (GOLD analysis project Ga0315306, IMG submission 203803) | Freshwater sediment microbial communities from Lake Towuti, South Sulawesi, Indonesia - TDP1 | ecosystem: Environmental > Aquatic > Freshwater > Lake > Sediment | place: Indonesia: South Sulawesi... | reverse complement strand
TCGTAGCTTTGCTCGAAGACCAGGCGCGCAGAGAGGCTTAACGGCTTGCTCCACGCGAACTTCTCGCTCAGGTATCCGCTGAGGATCATGACGCCTTTCGTATGGACGCGGCCGCCCAGCCTCGATTCACGCTCGATGTCGACCAGGCCTTCCCTCCCAAGGCCTATGGTCGCAGTCACCCTCGAAGGTCTCCCAAAGGAGATATCTCCTAGGCCCATGACGGCCAGACCGTTCAGCTGGCCGACCTTCATGCCTAAGGTCTCTATCAGCAAGACGCCCTTCGCGATCAGCTCCTTAATCCGTTCTTGGACCAGGCCTGAACGGTAGAACCTCTCCCCAACCGCTCTCCGGATATGGTTGGCGGAGACATAGCTCGCGCCCTCCTGCGTCGCATAGTAGCTCGCCTCCCGGATCGCGTCAGCCACCTCGGCAAACCGAGTTGAGAGCTTCCCTTGGTTCTCTGCCAGCCTTGAGCTATACTCGACGAGCTTCGCTATGGCCGAGGCGTCGAGGTGTTTCAGGTTCTCTTTCCTGCAGAGCCCGCAGACAAAGGACCCGTATTTCCTGATGTTCTCCTCGTTCCTGTCCATCTGCGTGTCGAACTCAGCCTTGACCTTGAAGAGCTCCCTGAAGTCCATGTCATAGAGGTAGAGCAGGCTGTACGCCAAGGGGTCGCCTATGAGCACCACCTTAACGTCGAGCGGCACTGGTTGCGGCACGAGGCTCTTGGTGGTGATGAAGCCAAGCCTCTCGCCTAGTTCCTCGATCGCGATCTCCCCGTTCTTCAGGGCCCTCTTCAAGCTGTCCCAGGTGAAGAGGTTTCTAAGCAGCTCCTCGATAGGTATCACAAGGTAGCCTCCGTTTGCTTCGTGGATCGAGCCTCCGCGGATCATTGTGAAGTCGGTCGTCAAAGCCCCTAGCTGAGCTTCCTTCTCGATCCTTCCAAACAGCTTGCTGTAGGTTGGGTTCTGTTCGATGACGACGGGCGCGCCCATAAGCTCAGAGTTGTCCACCAAGACATTGACCTTGTACCTGCGGAAAGGCAGTTCTCTGAGCCATGGAAACTGGGCTGCAAGCTGGGCTTGCGACTCAGGCCTGAACTGAGCCAGGTTCTCCACCATATCGTCTCGAACGTTCTCGATGTGGGAGACGACTTCTGGACGCTCCTTGTACTTAGCTACGAGATCGTTGACTATGTGGCCTATGGCGTAGAGGGCCACCTCGCGGTTCATCTTCTGAAGCTCCTCGTTCAGCCTCCTCTCAGACTCCCTGAGCTGCCTCATGACCATGTGAAGCTCAGCCTCAAGTTCGTCCCTGCGGGCCTGTATTCTCTCCCTGAGCTGCGGGTTCAGAGCAAGGAACTCTTCATCGCTGACCGGTTTGCCGCCTACGACCGGTATGATCACGAAGCCAATCGGCGTCATCCTGATGACAAAGCCTGCCCTACTGGCCTTCTCGCTCAGAGCTGAGAACAGCTCCTGCCTCTCCTTCTCGAACCCTTTCGCGATGGACTCCCTCCTCGCCGTGTAGTCGTCACTCTCGAAAGCCCTAGGTATCGCCCTTCGAGCTTCCTCCACGAATCCATCCATGTCCTTCTGGAACTGCCTGGCGCTGCCCGGTGGCAAGCGGAGAGCCTTCGGCTCATAAGGTTCCTTGAAGTTGTTCACGTAGCACCAGTCAGGCGGCACAGGCTTAGACTTGGCCGCCTCCTCCAGGAAGCTTCGAACAGCCGTCGTTCGGCCGGTACCAGGCATACCAGCGACGTAGATGTTGAAGCCCCTTTCGGCGATGCCGATGCCGAACCCCAGAGACCGAACAGCCCTCTCTTGGCCAAGGATGCCCACTAACGGCGTTAAGCCCTCTGTCGTGTCACATCCGACGCCACGTAGCTCGCAGGTCTTCCGGACATTCTGGAACGAGAGTTCAACGGCCATCTCGAACACCCCGGCTCCCTAAGATCACGTTCTAAACCGAATGGTCCATCATCCGGGAGACATAAATACTTGACCCAGCGATGCGACAGAACTCTTAGGGCCCTAATTGGATGAATGGCGCTGCGCCATTTATCTCACCGCGTAGAGGTTAGCAGACTCGTCCGGGACGAGGTAGGCCCTCCCCAAGTGAACAGGTGCCGCTGTCCAGCCTAGCCTCGACTACCGAGAGCCCACTGTGGCTGTTTCAACCAGCCCGTTCATGAGCCAGATGCCAGAGTGTCCCTCATGGAAGACAGTTGTCTTCTCTGGTCGGCGGCTGGTAGCGGTGCAATGGGAGGGTTCTATGGCTTTTCAGCGAGGCCGAGCGTTCGCTTCGCAGCCTTCTCGACCTCGTTCCCAGCGAATCCCTCGGGAGGAACTGGACCCGGCGCGTCGTAATCTTCCGCGGGCAGGTGTGGTGCCTCGAAGGGCGCCTCTTCTCCTGAGCCCCCGCGGACCAAGAATGACCACTCCCCGTTCCTATAGAGCAGCTCAGCCTTTCCACCGAACTGGTCCACGAGCCTTCTCAACACGTCCACGGCTGAGAGTTCAAGATTGGCAAGTCTCGCCTCCGCCACAAGTTCGGAGTCGTTTCCTTTCCCGTAGCCCACCTGATGATCCCGCTGAAGCCGATCGACTAGCGGTTACAAAACCCTTGCCCGAGAGGTACCGTGCAACCTCCATGCAGAAGAGGGATTGTCGCAATCAAGTGCGGCAGTCTCGCCTTCTAGCCGGTCGCAACCAGTCGCTCGGCTCAAAGCGGCTGCTTGCGTCGATCCCTGAACTGCTTAGAACTGCATTGGACAGATGCGGGCCAAGGTTTTCTGACTGCTAGGCCTGATCCGTTGAACGTCGCAGAGAAGAGGCCCACTCCGAGACCGCCTGAGTGAGCCGGCCTACAATAGAGGATTCGTCTTGAGGAGATCTCCGCTCATCGTTGCCTTCGCGGCCGTACTGGTTCTTCAGGCGTTGCCTCTTTGGGAAGCCGCCTCGACTGAAAAGACCATGGTCAGGGTCATTGTAGGGCTGAGGCCCATGCCTTCCGGTCAGCCCGCAGCTCCGTGGACCAGCCCGACGCTGTCTGAGCTTATCAACGGTTATGGTGGAAGAGTTCTAGACGCCTTCAGCTCCATGCCTGCGGTCTCTGCCCTTGTTCCGACCTCAGCCCTCAACGACCTGAGGTCAAGGCCTGAGGTGGCCTTCGTCGAAGAGGATGAGGCCGGTGGAAGCTCCGAGGACATGGTAGGATGGGGACTCATATCGGTGTACGCCCCAGCCGCATGGAACTTCTCGACCGGACGCGCGGTCAGGATAGCGATTCTTGACACTGGCATCGAGGACGACCATCCGGACCTTAGACAGGTGGTCAAGGGGGGCGTAGACTTCACTGGCAGCGCGCACGGTTACAGGGACGTTCAAGGCCACGGGACCCATATGGCTGGGATACTTGCCGCATCGAGGAACGGGTTTGGCACCGTCGGTGTTGCCTACGAGGCTGAGCTGTACGCTGTGAAGGTTCTCAGGGACTCAGATGGATGGGGCTACTACAGCTGGTGGATAAAAGGCATCGAGTGGGCCGTGGAGAACAACATGCAGGTTGTCTCTATGAGCCTTGGAGGAACCACCGACTCTCAAGCGTTGAGAAGAGCGGTGGACTCAGCGTACTCGAAGGGTTTGCTCATAATCGCCGCTGCTGGCAACGCTGTCAACGGTTCAGACGCTGTCCTCTATCCGGCCCGGTATGAGTCAGTGGTGGGCGTGGGAGCGGTCGATTCAGCCAACCGCGTGGCTGACTTCAGCAGGACAGGGCCGGAACTAGAGCTCGTCGCCCCCGGAGTCGGTATATACACCACTGCGTTAGGCGGTTCGTACGTGTACAGCTCTGGCACGAGCGCCGCAACTCCCTTCGTGGCTGGCGCCGCCGCGCTTGTGTGGGCGGCTAGTGAAAACCTGACGAACGCCCAGGTGCGTGGCATACTCGATAGCACCGCTTACGACCTTGGGCCGGAGGGACGAGACCCCTCCTACGGATATGGGCTCTTGAACAGCCTCAACGCCTTGACTGTGGCAAGCAGCGGTGGGGCAAGTAGCCCACGAGGAACGACTGCGGACGACACGCTAGCAAGTCTGCATGGAGCCACCGATGGTATCGTCGAATCCTCTCTTGTAGGTAGCCGCACCGTTGCCGTCACTCAAGGAAGCTATGCGGCGCTCTCATTGACCCTAACGGGCGCGCAGCGTGAGAACAGAGGGCTAACAGTGTCGCTCTCTGGCCTGCCGTCAGGTGTCTCTGCTAAAGTCAGCAAGACCCCTTGCATTCAGACCGCCGATAGCGCAACGTTCAAGGTTGTGCTAGTTGCAGGCCTGAACGTTGCTCCGGGCGAATACACGGCGAGTATCCTAGGCGTCAGCGATGGTCAAAACCGCTCCCTGCCGCTTAGGATCGTGGTCCAAGAGAACTCTCTCGTTCGCTCCGCGCTGAGCTCGTTCTTCCAGTGGATTGATGCGGTCTTGCAGCCATTGGAACCCGCTAGAGGAGTATAGCCTAGTTGGACGTGACCTGCATGTCTACCCGAGTCGCTCGCAGACATCCTCGTGGCTTTCGGGAAGCCACCAGCATGTCTCCGTGCCCTGCTTACGTATGGTTTGGTGGAGAGTTCAGCATGGTTTAGTAACTGCTTAACTCCTGAACACATAGTGTTGGGGTGGAAACCCGTTATGGCAACGTATCAGGCCAAGCGTGGCCAAGTCATTGTTGCAGGAACGCTCATGGTTGCAATCCTAACCCTGTCTCTGACTCTTACGATCTACCAGATGTCGGGCGTAAAGGAGGACCTCCGCGCCACACCTGTTAGGGAAACGGTTCTAGGCATAGCCAGCGACTTGGACAGAGCGCTCACGTACGCGCTCAGCAACGCAAGCGGAGTTTACAGGTCGTTGTGGACTCGCCCTGAGATTCCTGTTGAAGAGGCATATCAACAGGCGAACGAGTCGGGTCGAAGGTTCCTTAGTACTTGGAAGCGGAGCCTCCTTACAGTCTACTCGAACCTTGGCGTCGGGCTTGAATACGCGAACGAGAACTTCGGATTTGACTGGGACGGGACGCTCGGTTGGACCGGCGCTAGTTGCATCGTCGACCTGAACATCTCGGCATACGGCTTCACCGGGTGGATCGCGGACAGGAGTAAAGCCATCAAACTCAGGCTCGATCCGGACTCAATAGCCCCGAACCACGAGAACAACCAGACAAGGTTACGCTTCTCCGTTAGCGACGAATGTGCAGGGCAGAGCCGCCCGATATCAGACCTAAGTCCCGAGAACCTCGGCATACTCGCTCACGTAGCCGGCCCGGTCTGGGTCTGGGGCAACGTATTGAGTCTAGAGTACAATGGAGCCGGCTCCTACACGCTTGTCTTCTCGCCTGACGTGAACCAGTTTAGTCGAAGCGTTGTTCTTAATGTCACAACACCTGAAGAACAGATCGTCGTGGCAGCTTCATATCGAGGCAGAGAGAAGGCCCATATCGCGTTCAATAGCCTAGATGTGAACCGGACCTCTGCTGTCGACAACCTGGGGAGTTTGACGCTGAGCAACGTGACGTATACCCTGCCCAATAGCACAGACATCTACCCATGGACCTATGGGCTGAAGTATGTGCCCGCGGATGAGTATGTCTTCGTAAACTGGACTGTTGGGAATGAGTCGCTTGCAGTCGTGGACGACGACCTCGCAGAGCTGACGAGCGTCAACATAGTCGGCAGCACGACAATAACTGCTTTCTACAACAGGACAGGCGGTCCTCCTTCGGAGTCGCCCCCTGGAGCGTTGCTGGTCAACAGCGTCGAGGTTAACGGCCGCAGCGAAGGCAAGGGATTGGTTTGGCTGAGACAGAAGATCACGGGCAGCAATTGGACGCTCGTTGACGGGCCGAGTCAGACAATCATACACACGGTAAAGTCGGCAGGACTCTACGCGGTCTACTTCGAGCCGCAGGCGGGCTACGTGTTTTCGAACTGGACTCTCACAGGCGTGACTTCGGCTCATGGAAATCCGCCCGAAGGCCCGAACATGCGCGTCATAGATGTGGACCTCACTGGGAAAGCCACCGCGTTCTATGCCAGGGATGTTTCGAACGCAACGGTCTCGCTTAGCAGCAGGAACCGGATATACCCGTCAGATCTGAACAGGGGGTCGATCAGCTTCGACGGAACGCCGTACCGCCTGCCCTGGGACGTTACCGTTCCTCTGGGCACGTACAGCTTGGAATTCCTTCCGAGCCCAGGTCAAGAGTTTGTCGGCTGGGAGTTCGGAGGACAGGTCATCGTCACAAACGGGCTTGACCGCTCAACAACGGCCCTTGTACAGGGCAGCGGAAGCATCACCGCACTCTACGTTGAGAGAAACGACAAGCCGCGCGACAAAGGCCCTTCCTGGGACATCCTGTACGTGGATCAAGGCTACTGGCTGATGCCCAGAGACCTCTGGTCAGGAGATGACGGAAAGCTACCTCCCAGCTTCAGCACGGGTGAAGACAAACAGGTGGCGCTTCTAGAATCGCCTTTAACCCCCGAACTCAGCATATCGCAAGACTTGTTCGTCGTGGTTTGGGTCAGGCCGAATCCCCCTCACAGCGTCAAAGACATAACTGTGAAGCTGGAGTTCGAGTCGAACGACGCGTGGTATCTCCTTGGAACCGCGGTTCACGAAGGAGTGAATATGGACGGGTGGTACGCGATGCCCCTCGACTCCACGGAAGCAGAATGGCCTGACCCTCAGACGCCTTGGATAATCCCTGAGAACAGCACCATCAGGCTCTGGGTGACCATAAGCTTCTGGAAGGACCCTAGCGGTTGGGGGACCTTCTTCCTCTACCACGGAGTTTCCTGGCCGACCTACGTCTACTTGGGCGGGGTCCCCACAAACCCGCCGGGCTAGGCTCAGGCCTACCCCCTGGGAGCGTGACCCCACCGAGCTTTGCGCCTCTCTCCGAGCTAGAAGGGGCCTGGCTGAGCCGAGGCTAGGGTTTGAGGCTTTCGCTCACAATCCGTGTATAAGCGGTCATGAGCATCGCTTTGGAACATGCTATGGCGGCTTCGCTTGTCTGTCCTTCCTCAGGCCTCACCTCGAAGCTGACCATCCTGGCGTAGCCGATGCTGAGGAGCGTCTTGATAAGCTCCGCGACTTCTCCGACCGCGTTCACAGCGCCCTTGCTGTAGAAGACAGGGTGAGTGTCTACCATTCCGCTCTCTGTCTGTTTTGCGCAGCCTACGTGAACGTGCATCAACGCGTCCTTAGCCTTCTCTAAGACTTGAGGCTTCTCATTAAGCATAGGTGCATGACTTAGATCCCATAGTATCCCTAGGTTTCCAAACCTCGCCCGAATCGGTTCCACGATCTCTAGGGCTTCTTCCAGTGGGCCAATGAGAAGCTTCCTGTCATGTTGAACGTCGAAGGGCTCTAGGAGGACCTCCACACCCCTGCCCTTCGCCACATCGCATATTTCCTCAACGGACCTCGCGAGCACCTTCTTCGCTACGCGACGACGGGCAGGCCCGGGGTCAGGCCCCGAACAGAGCGCCACGGTCGTGATGCCGCGACTCGCCGCCAGAGCTATCTCCTTCTTGACGTAGTCCACTGCCTTCCGCCGGGTGTCAGAGTCCGGCGAATTAATGTCAAGTTTCCCCGCCAAGAGGTCAGGCTGGAGCCCCTGAGCCACCTTCTTCTCAGCCAGGAACCCCCTCGCCTGAGCCCATTGCCCATCCGTAAGCTGGGCGACCTCGACGCCGTCGAAGAAGGGGTCCTCGCCGATCTCTCTCAGACAGCCTACGATGTCTCCTTCGCCCTTCGCCAGGGACGGGAAGGCCATGAAGCTCACGATTCCGATCGGCCATGGGAACCTCGACGAAAGCCGAAGCCCCTTATGCAACACGTCAACAGTGAACATCTCATACCACCAATGCTAGCTTCATATACACTCTCTTTGCTTGGCTTAAAGGCCTGATCGCCAACACCTCTGTGTTCACCAGGTTCGGCGGCATCTCGCCCTTAAGCACCGAGACCAAGCCCTTGGCGGCCAGCTCAGACATCTTCGACCTAGCCTCGATTGACGCACTTGCTATATGCGGCGCCAAGACAACATTGTCCAGGTTGATCAACGGGCTCTCAGCGTCTATCGGCTCCTTCTCAAACACGTCCAAGCCGGCGCCGGCGACCCAGCCGTGCTTGAGGGCTCTAGCCAAGGCCTTCTCGTCCACGACCGCGCCCCTGGAGGTGTTGACCAAGTGAGCCGTAGGCTTCATCAACCTCAGTTGCCTCTCTCCGATAAGATGCTGTGTCTCGTTTGTTAGGGCGACATGGATCGAGATGAAGTCAGACTCGCTGAGGAGCTCATCAAGGGGCCTGTACTCTATGCCTAAACTCTTCTCGACCTCAACGGGCGGCCTGACTACGTCGTAGTAGAGCAGCTTCATCCCGAAGCCCTTCGCCCTCCTCGCAACCGCCGAGCCTATCCTGCCCAACCCCAGGATGCCCAGCGTCTTCCCGTAGACATCAGTGCCAAGCATGAACCCCGGCGCCCATCCGATCTTCCACTGCTTTCCACGTATGAAACGGTCTGCCTCAGCGACCCTCCGCGCCGAGGCCATCAGAAGGGCCCAGGCGAAGTCAGCGGTGGTCTCAGTGAGCACTCCAGGAGTGTAGGTCACGTAGATGCCTCGCTTCGTCGCCTCCGGGATGTCGATGTGGTCGTAGCCGACGCTCATCGAGCTTATCACGACAAGCCGAGGCCCTGCATCCATGATCTCGGCATCGATCTTCTCTGTCAAGAGGCAGAGGAGCCCATCCTTGTCACGCAGCGCCTCCTTGAGCTCTCCTCGGGTAGGCGGTCCCTCGGCCTGACGCAGTTCGACATCGCAGACCTCTTTGAGGATCTCAAGATAAGGAGGTACGAGCGGCCTCGTAACGTACACCTTAGGCCTGGCCATCCAATCACCGACGCATCGTAACCGTTCAGGGACTTAATACGGTTACGGTTTGACCTGAAGCCTTCGCCATGACGGTAGGCTACCTCCTGGAGCTGCGCGTGGCTCTGGTTGGGGCCTTGAACACCTCAGGGTTGAACGCATACCCGGGCCTCTCACCCCTGAGCACCTTGACCACGTCTGACGCCACCGTTACAGCCATTTCTCTCAGAGACTCCTTGCTATGCGAAGCCATGTGCGGGCTGACCACCACGTTCCTCATCGTCAGGAGAGGACTCGTCAAGGAGACAGGCTCAGTCTCGAAGACATCGAGCCCAGCGCCTCCCACCCGTCCGGATGAGAGAGCTTCCGTAAGCGCCTCCTCGTCCACGACTCCGCCGCGAGACGTGTTAACCAGAATAGCGCCTGGTTTGACGAGGCTGAGCTGCTTCCTCCCCAAGAGATGACGCGTCTCGTCGGTGAGAGGGACATGGATCGTCACGATGTCCGAGCCTTGAAGAAGAGAGTCGAGGTCAACCAGTTTGGCGTCCACCTGTGCCGCGAGTGCCTCCGAGACGTAGGCGTCGTACGCCAGCACGTTCATGTCGAAGCCTCGGGCTCTCCGGGCGACCCTAACGCCGATGCGGCCTAACCCGATGATGCCCAGCGTCTTCCCGTAAACGTCAGAGCCGATAAGCTCATACCGAGCCTTCCAGTTCCCCTCAGCCGTTAACGCGTAATCGGCCTCTACGATCCGTCTGGCGACGGCGATCATGAGCCCAACCGCGTAATCTGCCACAGCCTCCGCGTTCGCTTCAGGCGTGTAGACCACAACCACGCCATGCCGGGTCGCCGCCCCAACGTCAACGTTGTCAACGCCGACGCCGTGGCGGCCCGCCACCTTCAGCCTAGGAGCACGAGCGATCAACCGCTCGGTCACCCTGCCCAGGGCTCTTATGACTATCGCGTCCTTGTCCCTGCTCTCTTCCTCCAACACCTCTTGAGACGTGGACGAAGCGAGCTTGACCTCGCCAACCTCCTCAAGGAGGCGTATGCCAGCCTCGTCGATCTTCTCTGTGACGAGTATCCTGAACCGAGGATCCAAGCAAAGCCCTCATTTCGCGACTCCTGTAGACATTGAGCTGTGGATTTAACGCTTCCACGGTCTGCTCAGGGCCATGACGACTCGGGAGGACGGGACATCTCGGGAACCGATGTGGCCCCAAGCTGCCGGGGGCCCGGAGCAGACCCGTCTGCATTGGTCTGAGGTGGCTCGATGGAAGACTTATCTTTCATGCTGTCCATTACCTGTTCGATAAGAGTTCGGCTACGGTGTCCAGATGGACGATCACGCTTTGGCAAGCTACTTGAGGGCCGGTGCCATCGCGGCGGAGGTTCGAAGAGAGTCTGAGCATGTAGTTGAGGAAGCCGTAGGTTTTCTCGACCTCTGCGAAAAAGTGGAGATGTCGATCCGTCAGAAGGGTGGGCAACCAGCCTTCCCGTGCAACGTCTGCGTTAACGAAGTGGCAGCCCATGATACCGCGGCGGTCGGAGACATGAGAGTCATAGGCCCTCGTTCAGTCGTCAAGTTGGACATTGGCGTGCACATCGACGGGTTCATCGCTGACACGGCTCTGACTGTAGTCCTTGACGACAGATATGCGGCGCTACGTCAGGCGGTTGAGGAGGCCCTAGGCGAGGCTGTGAAGGCTATGAACGCAGGGGTGCCAGCGACCCATGTCGGGAAGACGGTCCAAGAGTCGCTTAGGAGAGCCGGGTTCAAGCCTATCTGGAACCTCACAGGCCACGAGGTTGCTAGATACATAGTACACGCCGGGTTCTCCATCCCGAACGTCTCCGAGGGCGAGAAGAGGAGGCTCGAGGCCGGCAGGGCCTACGCTGTGGAGCCCTTCGCGACAACGCCGGAGGCGGCAGGAGAGGTTACAGGGCTGCCTGAGGCTAGGATTTTCAGATGCGCACAATGCAGGCGCCAGCGGAACGAGGACGAGGATGCCCTGCTTCATGCCTTATGGGAAGAACGTCGGACACTTCCGTTCGCGGAGAGGTGGCTTACAGGCCTCCTGCCTGCCGCGAGGCTTCATGAGGCTTGGGCCAAGCTTAGGAAGCGAGGCCTCGTCAGAGGCTACCAGGTTCTCAGAGAACGCAGAGGAGGCCCGGTTGCCCAGGCTGAGCATACGGTGGTCGTTGAAGAGCATGGGTCGCGGGTCTTGACCTAGCCCTTCTTCTCTTCAAGGTACACCGAGGTGATGGTCATCTGCTTGCTGCACTTGGGGCAGGTCTCAGCCTGTCTGAGAACATAGTCTCCCTTTACGAAGGCCCGGATGCTCTTGAACCCGCATTGGAGACACTCGATCAGCGTGAACACGCTGCGCGTTCTGCCGTGTGCCGCCATCATCATTCTGTTCCTCGTCAAGGTTACAACGTAGGTAGATAAAGCTAGCCCAAGGAGACTGAACACCAGGAATGAGAAGCCTTGCTCCGACCTTCCGGTCCAATACGCCGATATCGCCTGGTAGAGCAAGACAAGCGAGACCATGAAGAGGATCAGCACCAATGAGAAGAGGACTGCTACTATGCTCGTCCCCCTCGCTGGGCCACCTTCCATCCCCAAGGTGCTCGACCACCGCAAACCTGCCCAGGAACGCCTCGGAGCTCTCCTCATCCTGGCTACTGGCCTATGCCGATCGTGTTTCCTATTCCGAGTACTACCACTAGGTCTCCGACCACTGACCTCTCGGAGATAATCCGTTTCACGCGGCGGACAGCTTCGTCCACGCCCTTGTATATGTCTTTCTTCATAGGTGCCAGAACGTCTTGGTTTGACTCTTTGATGATGACCGCGTAGAGGGGGACACCATACTTCTTCGCCGTCTCCTCAATCTTGAACTTGTCAACGCCGATGCCACCGATCGCGGCGCCTATTCCTTCAGAGACCTCGCCGGTGTTCTCTCCTTCGAACTTCTGCGCCGCGTCGATCATGATGATGGCCGATGCTTTTCCGCCATTCTCGTTGAGAACCTTGACTAGACCGTCACCGGGCTTGCCTACGTTGGCCCCGGGACCTTCCGCCTTCAGCACGACCAGCCTACGACCGTCGAAGGCCACGTCTGACGCAACGGTGTCCTTGGCCACGGGCCTCTTCTCGGACGCGTACATAAGCCTCGCCGCGACCAGTGACCCAGCCCCGTCGCCTATCGGTTGGCCTAGCTGGAAGGCCTGGACTGCTCCCATCATGGCTTCAGCCTCCTGCACAATCAGGGGTAGCTGAGCTTCGAGTTGGTAGATCAGGAATATGCTCATCGTCTTCTTGCCAAACAGGTAGTAGTGCCTGACGACACGATAGATGGTGTTCAACGCGAGGGCTGCTTCAACGAGATTCTCAGTATTGCTCAGCTGGGCAGCGTCCGCGGAGGGAGCTAGGCTGCCAACCTCAGCCTTCAGCCTATCGTCTCGTACGTCTAGGAGGTGTTCGAGCTTTCCAACGATGCCTGCAGGGTCCAAGCTCACCGGCGGTATCCAGAAGTACTCTAGTAACCTGTCTAGGCCTGTGTCC
>Ga0315306_10001194_pt1 | contig 12523 bp, 7 predicted proteins | sample TDP1_MG_FD_203803 | JGI IMG/M metagenome (GOLD analysis project Ga0315306, IMG submission 203803) | Freshwater sediment microbial communities from Lake Towuti, South Sulawesi, Indonesia - TDP1 | ecosystem: Environmental > Aquatic > Freshwater > Lake > Sediment | place: Indonesia: South Sulawesi... | reverse complement strand
TGGCTCCGGCACGGTCATAGATACTGAAACATCCTGACTGCCCCCGTTACTGGTAAAACTTATTGTCCCATTATAAGTTCCCGGTGATTTCGCCGACCTGTCAACTGTCGTCGTGACATTCTCTGAACTGCCAGCTCCCAAACTCCCTGAGGTCTTATTCAAACTCAGCCAGTCTAAATTCTCGCTTGTGTTCCAGCTAAGTGTCCCCCCTCCTGTATTGGTTACTGTAAACTGATAATTTGTCTCACTCGTACCAAAATCATGTGATACAGGGCTCACTGATAAGGCCGGATTTGGCTCCGGCACGGTCATAGATACTGAAACATCCTGACTGCCCCCGTTACTGGTAAAACTTATTGTCCCATTATAAGTTCCCGGTGATTTCGCCGACCTGTCAACTGTCGTCGTGACATTCTCTGAAGTGCCAGCTCCCAGACTCCCTGAGGTCTTGTTCAAACTCAGCCAGTCTAAATTCTCACTTGTGTTCCAGCTAAGTGTCTCTCCTCCTGTATTGGTTACTGTAAACTGGTAATTCGTCTCACTCGTACCAAAATCGTGTGATACAGGGCTCACTGATAAAGCTGGATTTGGCTCCAGTATAATCATAGATACTGAAACGTCCTGACTGCCTCCGTTACTGGTAAAACTTATTGTCCCATTATAAGTTCCCGGTGATTTCGCCGACCTGTCAACTGTCGTCGTGACATTCTCTGAACTGCCAGCTCCCAGACTCCCTGAGGTCTTGTTCAAACTCAGCCAGTCTAAATTCTCACTTGCATTCCAGCTAAGTGTCTCTCCCCCTGTATTCTTTACCGTAAACTGATAATTTGTCACACTCGTACCAAAATCGTGTGACATAGGGCTCACTGATAGCGCCGACGATGGCTCGGATCCTACACCGTAAGCTCCCATATCTACTCCGCCTTCTCCAGCACCAATGCAAGGCGAGTTAGATTGTAAATGATAATCATTGCCTGCTATATTAATGAATAAAGGGTCGGCAACTATATCATTTGGACCGACCTTGGAAGCTTGCCCTTGTTGACTCCACCAACAGTTGTAATTAATATCTCCTGTTCCCCCTCCAGTAAGTAATTGCATATCGGCAGCATTCACATAGACAATATTATTCTTGAAGGTATGATTAGAACCCTCAACCCACATGACATAGCCCCATTTCGCTCCAGAGAGCCCGATGACGGTATTATTTTTTGAGACAATGCCCGCACTACCATTAACCCAGAAAGCTACGCCTTTACAGTTATAAACCAAATTCCCTGAAACTTCTGCTTTTCCGTCATCAAAAAGGTGAATACCGTCATCGTCACAGTCGTGGATTATATTGTCAATTATCTTCGTGCCATAGGCAGCTGGGCTAACATTTATTCCATCGCTGTGATTATAGCAATGGTTCCTCCTAAAAATGTTATTATTACATCCACTACCACTGGTGTGAAAAGCATACCAGCAATCGTGAATTATGCAGTCTTCAATTATGTTGCCATCGGAGCCACCTGTAACGTCAACGCCAATACTTCCACATTCATACATCTCACAATTTCTTATAATGTTATTCTTATTAGCATGATTCAATATGAAGGCTCCGCCTTGATTACCAGTTGTAACCATAAATCCATCTACTGTTACATTATTAGCTCCACTTTCAAAGTACCATTGTCCTGTTTTTGGTCTTCCCATATTTGATGGATGAGACTTATAGGTGATGCCCGCCTTTGTTACGCCAAGACCAGAGTATGTCCCTTCTTTGACATAGATGATGTCACCTGAAGATGCTGCACTGTCAGCTTTATCCAGCGTCAACCATGGTTGAGCTTCTGTTCCAGAACTACTATCGCTACCATTCGGGGCCACGTAATAGACTGCTGCTTCTATGGACATAATAAGACATGAAAGATAGAACAGATTGAATAGAAAGAATAGCAGAGAATATTTCAAAAACTTTCCCGTAACCCTCATCCGAGACCTCCGATAGGCCAGGTTAATAAAAAAGAACCCTGCTTTTCACCTGGAAAAGCAGGGCTCCTTAAGCTTGCTTGGCTTCGGCAACCCGGCTATCCTATGGTGAATTTCCATTCATTAGGACCCGTGGCTTTACGTCCTCCGATTACTCGGAGTTTGCCTTTATCGAGCCATAAAATATTTGGTTTTCAAGAAAGCTCGGCTTTTACTTCTCTTATAAATTATAATTTGCCTGTGTTAACTCTGGGTTAAGAAAATGTTAAATTTTTGTTAAATTTTTGTTAAGTTTCTGTTAATTTTTTGTTAACTTAAAAATAGCCTTTATTTAATGCAGAAAACAACAAGGAAGGAATATTGGAGAAGGAAGTATATATGGGGAAGCCAAACTGATTATTGGGGTGGTCGAGGCCATTGGTATTTTTTTGGCTTCAAATTTGGCTTTGCTGTTGCCTTTCGGGTACCTCGCCAGCTAAAAGTAAGTCCCAACTTATGGAGACTCCCGAGCTTGTGAGCATTGAATGCATAATCCAGAGATAAGAATCTTACTTTCAATCCAATTCCACAGGTAAGGGTTTGCAGGTGGTTAATTCCGAGCCGCAAATCCACCCGCTTCAAAGCTGCTGAGGCAATCTCTCCCCAGGGTGAGATTTCTATCCCGCCACAAAAGTAGGCGTTCTCATTTACCAGCTTATTGACATCTGCGGTGAAGGTCAGGCGCTTGGACAATGTCCTTAACGCCAGGCCCCCTTTGAAGTTTATCCTATAGACATCGGGCTCTTCTCTCAAAGTAACCTTGGGTTCAATAACATTTTGGAGTGTAAACCCTATATCTAATCCATTTGAAGCCTTAAAAAGTATTCCCAAATCCATTCCCTGGCCATTACCTGAATATTTCATCACCGCCTCATGAACCAGTTTCAAACTTGCTCCCACAGAGAAGCGTTTATCAAGCCTGTTTGCATAAGAGATTATAACTGCGTTCTTGTATATTGATTTATTTGTGCCCAGCACATTGCCGTCGTAATCAACTTCCTCATACCCTCCCGAGTGCAGGAGAACATCGGCAATAGCCAGGGTGCCCAGACGACCCAGGGGATGGACATAGGAGACAAATCCATAGGTAGTCTCTTCAAAGAAAGGAGCGTACATAGAAAGGAACTGGTATTCGCCAATCTGTGCTAGGCCTGCAGGATTCCAATAAGGGGCGCTGGCCTCATCTGCCAGGGCTACATACGCTCCCCCCATGGCCAGGGACCTCGCTCCTGCTCCGTATTGGAGATAGTCGTTGGCCATCCCATAGTAACTTTCTGCCCAAAGCAGCTGGTAGTGCAACCCCGAAATTATCACCGAAATAAGAAATAATCTAAAACTGCTATTTCCAATCATTTCGTCAAGTTTCTACTTAGCAACAGCGATTTCCCTTACCATCCATAAGCCCCCATATCAACTCCGTTCTTTCCCGCACCTTTACAAGGGCTATCAAGTTGCAAATGGAAATCACGATTTTCAACATCAACGAATTTTGGCTCTTTACCAATTGAATGTGCTCCCGGACCTGTTACAATTCTAATCCTGTTGTGGTAACAGTTGTAATCGACCACGCTACCAGTAGTGGATGAACTATCCATTATGATTGAAGATCTATCTCCACTTATGCTTATAATGTTGTTTTCGATTCTCGAGTTAATGGCGCCTTCCCGCAATTGTATTGCATCGTAATTTGGATTCAGGTAAATGGTGTTATTATGGAATTTGATGCCAGTTGGCCCTTGGAAATAGAATGGTGCACGGTAGGCTCCATGGATCCCTATCTCGTAGAAAAGGTTGTTGTAAAATTCCTGGTCTGAGGAAACCCCTTCATTTCCCTGCCGATCCCATTTGCTTTCGTAAATTCCAAAGCCACAATTATAGATTATGTTTCTATACCACTTATTTCTGGCATGGGCTTCACCGTTTACACTAAAGCAGTAGCTATAGATTGCTTCATTTTTAATATCATAGATAACATTTTCATAAACTTCAGAATCTTCGTTAGAGCTAAGGGCAATTCCCGTTTCGCAGTCGTAAATGGTATTATTTCTTACAACGTTTCTGTCGCCACTTCCGATATCTATGCCTAGCCTATTACTATAACAGATATTAGAATCTATCAATAAGCTGTCGGCTTGTTCACTGGCTATGCCAGCAAATTGCTGATTGTGATGGGCAATACAATTCTTTACTGTTACATCATGCGGCCGGCCACCATACTGGTATATATCGATTCCAGAATACCTATGACTGTAACTCATCTCGCAATCTTCAACGACAATCTGGCTTGACTCACCTCTAATTTGTATGTTCTCAAGCCTACTGTGGGAGACTTTTGCGTTTCTTATCTCAATGTTTGTAGAATCCTCTATAAGTATACCCCAGTTACCAGCATTTCTCATATCGAGACTATCTATTCTTATGTAGCTTTTCCCGATGATACCAAAAACCGTGCCATTTCCAGCTGCGTCCACAATTGATTTATGTCCTGGATATGCCATGTAGGTTATGAATTTCTCAGGAAAGCCTGATTGTTGTGGCACAATTCTTTCAGTGTAGATTCCTTCCTTAATGTAAACGGTGTCTCCGGCGGCCATGGTATCAGCAGCTTTTTGAATCGTTAGCCAGGGGTGCTCCAGAGAACCCTCCCAGCTATCGTTACCATCCTTCGCTACATAATAGACATGGGCATGTACTTCCTGGTAATCCTCTGGCCTGACAAATTGACATTGGGCCCCGCCAAAAATTACCAAGGGAATAAATAGTCTAAGAACCGCCTTTTTCATTCTTTTCTCTTACTTCTATTTGGCAACAGCGATTTTTCTCACTATAGACTTATTTTCTCTCTCAATCCAGATGCGGCAGACATATCCCCCATTTGCCACCACATTCCCCGAAGAGTTCCTTCCATCCCAGGGAATAATATTATCATCTACCCTTCCACCGTTTTCTCCAGCTTCATAACTCTTGCGCCAGACTTCCTGGCCGAGAGAGTCATAAATCGTGATTATTACATTGGAGGCCTGGCTGAGATCATACTCTATCCAGGTAATTTGCTTACCTGCACGGAAAGGATTGGGTCGGTTCAATACTTTTATCTCTTCGCCGGGCAGAATAGCTCCTCCGCCTCCCCCTCCCGCTACTCCATAAGCTCCCATATCCACTCCACCCTCTCCTGCACCGATGCAGGGCGAAGTAGACTGCAAGTGGTAATCGTTAGTAGCCACATTAACAAACTTCGGGTCGGCAACAATATCGTGCGTCCCAACCTTTGATGCCGTTCCCTTCACATTATACCAGCAGTTGTAGTCTATCCTACCAGAACCGCCTCCAGTAAGCAACTGCATATCTGCAGCATCTACATAAATAATATTATTCTTAAGAGTATGATTGCTGCCTTCGAGCCAAACAACATAACCCCACTTCTCTCCAGAAATGCCAACAACCGTATTGTTCTTTGTAATAATCCCTCCAGAGCCATGAGGCCACAAAGCAACACCTTTACAATTGTAAACTATATTCCCCGAAATAATGGCCGCACCATCGTCAAAGCAATGAATCCCATCATCGGCAGCATTGTAAATTTTATTGTTCAGGAATTGCGTATCTTGGGTAGAAGGAGAAAAATTGACGCCATCATCAGAAGTGTTGTAACATACATTTCTGCGGAAAATATTTCCCCTATTCGTAGTTCCGCTCGTGTGGAAAGCGTACAGGACGTCATAGACGATGCAGTCTTCGATTATGTTAAAATCACTGCCACCGCTCAAGTCAATTCCAACACTTTCAGATTGATGAATATGGCATCTTGATATTATGTTACGGTCGTTGTTGTGGTCCATTATCACCCCTCCTCCAGAGGCAGGAGTAATCTCAAACCCGACAAATCTATTGTAGCTTGCTCCATTTTGAAAATAGATTTGGCCGATTTTCGGAGTGGCTCCGGTATAGGCAAGATACGATATGTAATTGTCCGGGGTTCCACTTCTGGATACGTCAAACCCGCTATATGTTCCATCTTTGACATAGACCGTATCGCCAGCCTTCATTGTATCGGCTGCCTTGTCCAGACTTGCCCAGGGTCTTGCTTCCGTTCCAGGATTATCATCGTTGCCACCTTGGGCTACATAATAGGCGGCTGCCTCGCCGAAACGCGAAGTGCAAGACAGAAATATCAAAGTTGCACAAAACAGTAACAGACATTTCAACAATTTCTTGTAAGGATTCATCTCTTCACCTCCAGGAATTTTTAGACATAATATATTTTATATTCAGACCAAATACATATTGACTTTCGAGAGGACTTTTTTCGGGAAGGAAATTCCAGTAGCCTCGTGCAAGAAAATCGAGCAGGCCTTTCCGTGTTTATACGATTAAATCTTCATCTTGCGCCGGTTCCGAAAAGGACAACGGGAATTGTCTTCAACAGGATTTTGAAATCGAGCTCCAGGGACCAATTATCAATATATTCCAGGTCAAGTTTCATCCACTGCTCAAAATTAATCTCATTTCGGCCACTAATCTGCCAGAAACAGGTTATTCCCGGCCTCATACTGAGTCTTCTTCTCTGCCAGGCCTCGTAATTACTGACTTCCCCGGGTATTGGTGGACGAGGGCCGACAAGGCTCATATCGCCCTTCAAAACATTAATCAATTGAGGCAGCTCATCCAAACTGGCCTTGCGTAAGAACTTTCCAACTTTCGTTATGCGAGGATCGTTTGTAATTTTGAATACAGGGCCGTCCATCTCATTTAGAGGGAGGAGATCTTCTCGCATCTGCTCTGCGCCCACTACCATGCTTCTAAACTTTAGCAATGCAAATTTCCTGCCGTGCATTCCGGTCCGTTCTTGCCGGAAAAATATCGGGCCAGGAGAGGTCAATTTAATAGCTAATGCCGTGAGCAATAATACCGGCCACAAGAAGACCGATGCTGCTAAAGAAACGGCGATATCACAACATCTCTTTATGAATAGCTGCCAGGGCTCACCTGGGGTTGTCTCCAGCCGCATAAGCGGAATGCCTCCCAAGTCTGTTGCCCGCAGTTTCCCGATGTTGAAATTGAACAGGTCCACCGCAACAGACACTTTTACCCCCTCTCTTTCGCAGCTTAGGATGCTATCTTCAATGCGACTTAGCCATAGCCGGGGAACGACGAATACAACTTCATCAATAACTTTCTTATGGAGGATATCCGGAATATCCCTTAATAGCCCGATGACTTCACTTTCTGAGACCTTCTTGCCTATTTTGTCTGGCTCATTGTCAATGAGGCCGACTATTCTTATTCCCCATTCAGGATGTTGCTTAACCATCTGGACAAACTTCTCTGCCCTTTTTCCGGTTCCCACAACGAGCAAGTGGTTGTAGCTATTCTCCGTCGGGTGAGCGTGCTTGAATCCTTGAATCAGTATTGCTTTCTCCAAGCCTAACAGGCCGACGCTGATTGCTGAGAAGAAAAACATAAATATTCTGCTGACATAGGTGAGCTTGAAAATGAATATTAAAGTTCCAACTATCAAACCAGCAAGCAGCCCTGTCTTTAGGATAATCCAGGATATTTCCGCGAACTTCTTCGTTCTAAAAGAGTCATACAGTCCCTGAATATTTAGTAAACCAGACCATACAGGCAGAATAATCAGCAATAGCCAGAGATAATTATCCAGAGGATAAATGGTCCCCATAACTATTCTGGTAGGGAATAGGTCAAGTCTGTAGAAAGCATAGATGTTCCTCCGGAGTAGATATGCCAGAATAAAAGAGGCCACCAGCACGAAGAGATCGACAATTATCATCATTTTCTTTAGAAAAGCTTCGTATTCTCTCACCATAGAAATCACCTCTTGTCAATTCGCGGTTGCGGATTAATCTAACCTTCAGCTACTGAATATTTTTTCATAAGCTCTTATTAGATTTTTTTTCTTATATTCCCAGGCGAGTTCCTGTTCAATTCTTTTTCTTCCATACTCTCCCATTTCTCGCCTCTTCTTCCCATCTTTCAGTAATTCCAAAATCTTATTGCCAAAATCTGTAGGATCATTTGGCCGGGCGTAAAGAGCGGCAGCTCCAGCGGAAAACCTCGTTTCTTTCAAATCAAAAGAAACAATCGGCTTACCCATTGCCATATATTCCATAATCTTGTTCATTGTTGAATTGTTATTGAGTTCGTTTTTTGGGTCAGGGCCCACGCAAACATCTGCTGTGGAAATATATCTCACCAGCTCCTCATCTGGTATTCTGCCAGTAAACAGGACATACTTATCCACACCCAGTTCCACACTCATCTTTTTTAAGTCATTGAAGCAGTCTCCTCCCCCGATTAGGGCAAAGAGGATGTCGTTCCTACCATTGGTTCTGGTTATGAATTCTATTGAACGCAATAGATAATCAACGCCATCCTGAGGTCCCATCACTCCTAAGTAACAGACCATATATTTTCTTCCCCGCTTCAGCTCCGGCTCGGGTTCCACCCGTTTAAGCCTTTGGGTATCCGGCCCGGTCCTTACCACAAAAATCTTTTCTTCTTCCACTCTGCCTCTTTGCGCCGCAATTGTTTTGTAAGACTCATTTGGAGCGATTACGAGATTGGCAGTCTTATAGGTCAATTTTTCCAAAAGTTGCAAAGCTTTGAGAATGATTTCTTTTCTCGCTGAACCGAATCTTGCCTTGTAGACTTCCGGACACAAATCGTGCTGGTCAAATATGAATTTCTTCCCCGGCAGTTTGTAGAGCGCTCCCAAAAGAAAAAATGTATCCGGAGGATTACAGGCGTGAATCACGTCAAATCCCTCTCTAAGGAGTATCCTTATGGACAGGATAAAAGTCATAAACCAGCAATATGTAAATTCCCACAGATAACTCAGGAATCCCTTTGTAGTGGGTGGCAGAGGGTAGCGGTAGATGCTGACCCTATCCAGGACTTCGTATTTAAGGTCAACTTTGTTTCCCGGCGATATTACTGAGACTTTATAGCCCTCTGCAGTAAGGGTAGTGGCCTCCAGCCAGACCCTCCGGTCAAAAGGAACGGGAAGATTCTCTACTATGATAAGTACCTTACCAGCATATTCCTTCATATTTACCTCTTGCTCTACCTTTCCCGTCCACAATTCTGGTCAGGTCAATTATTGTTTGGTCTTCTCTTATTAATTCGGGAATTTTCTTGAATTCTTCCGAATTATTTCCGATGACTAACACTTGCGACCGGCTCAATACTTCTTCAATAGACGAACACATCAATGACGATATATGGGGAATCTCTTTTTCTATATACTCTTTGTTGGCGCCAAAGATTCTTGCCAGGGAGACATTCTTATCGTAAATACTGATCTGATATCCTTTTCCCAGCAGTCTCTCGATTAGTTCCACCATGGGACTCTCCCGCAGGTCATCAGTGCCTCCTTTAAAGCTAAAGCCGAGAATTCCTATCTTTTTCTTCTTTGTCTTAGCTATCAAGTTTATTCCCATCTTTATTTGATTCTCATTACTTTCCAGGATAGAACTCAGCAGAGGCAGGTTCAAATCTTCTCTTAATCCTTTATATAGTAAAGCGCGCAGGTCCTTCGGTAAGCATGAACCTCCGAAAGCGAAGCCGGGTTTAAGGTAATACGGGGATAAGTTAAGCTTTGTATCCATAGAGAATATCTCCATTACCTTGTGGCTGTCGATTCCCACCTTTTTGCATATGTTACCTATTTCGTTGGCAAAACAAACTTTCAATCCGTGAAAAGCATTGTTCACATACTTTATCATCTCAGCGACTTTTATTGAGGTCCTGATGATTGGTGCATCGATGCTGGTATAGACCTTTTCCACAGCGTCGCCGCTTCTTTTGTCAAGTTCTCCGATAATTATCATGGGAGGATGATAGAAATCATACACTGAGTCTCCCTCTCGCATAAATTCCGGATTCATACAGACTCCGAAGTTAGTGCTTGCTTTCTTGCCCGAACTCTTTTCCAGCTGGGGAATTATTTCTTGTTCCACGGTACCCGGCAACACCGTGCTCCTGACTGCTACCACGTGATAATCATTTTTTTCTTGCAAGCCGACACCGATTTCCGCGCATACACTTTTTACATGGTTAAGATTCAAGCTGCCGTTATCATTACTCGGAGTGCCTACGCAGACCATAGATATATCAGAATTTCTTACAGCCTTTCCAAAATCTCTGGTAGCGACAAACTTATTAGCACGAACTACCTGTTTAATAATTCTATTAATATCTTTTTCTATGACTGGACTTCTCCCTTTGTTTATGATATCAATCTTAGTTTGATTTATGTCCACTCCGATAACTTTATGTCCGTTTCTGGCGAGACACGCGCCGGAAACGCATCCAACATACCCTAATCCAAAAATACTTATATTCATATTGTAAACTCCTCTTGACAGCAATTATCTTAAATTAATCTTGCTTTGAAAAATCTCGGTGCATAAAACTTGACAAGCCACTTTGGTATAAGTTTCTTTTTATAAACTTTTAGAGCCATATCGAATAGCTTGCCTTTTGCGGTTTTTTCTTTACCGGTTGCCTTTATCCGCAAAAATTTCTTTTCCGCTTCCCTTACTGCAATTTGGATAGGACTAATATTTTCTTTCTCTGAAATTTCGATTATTTCTGATATCTTTCTGCCAATCTCTCGAATAATAAACTCTCCAACTAACTTTTCACACAGTCCCGCAAGCTCCATATTAGTCCCTAATATCCCTCCGCAATTGGTGATAAAGTCAGGAAGATATAATTTTCCTCTTCGCCACAAGACCCGTTCTGCTTCGCTCGTAACGGGAATATTTGCCCCGGCAGAAATGATACTTGCTTCTATCTTTTCAACATTTTCCAGATTTATACTATGATGTCCGGCGCAAGGCGACAATATGTCTACATTTAAAGTCAGTAATTCGCTCTTTTCAATTCTCTTGGCTTGGCTATAAGCGTTTACCACATCGTCCCCGAATTCGTTCTTTAACTGAATTAATTTAGCTACATCTAACCCATCCGGGTTATATACTGCGCCCTTAATTGTTGAAATCGCCACTATCCTCGTCCCCTTTTGCGAAAAAACTTTAGCTACAGAACTTCCCACTTTTCCAAAACCTTCTATGGCGAGGGTGGATTGCGGTAGGTTCAAATTCTTATGTCTTGCTGCTGCCTCGGCACCAGCGAAAACGGAGAAACCAACATAAAATCCCCCTTCTTCCCTTCTCTGAGCCGCATCTTCCCGCACTTTTAAACCTATCGACTTCAACATATATCTGATTTCCTTATTAGTGGTCCCCATATCAGACGCAGGAACATAGGCATAGGTCTTTAGGAGAGGACTTGCCATCTGGGCAAACCTCCTGAGTAGTGCCAATTTTTCTTTACGTGGCATGGATGGGTCAGCCACTATGCCTGCTTTTGCCCCGCCCTCGTTCATTCCCAGGAAACTAAATTTTAGAGTCATCACTCTAGCCAGGGCTTGTAGTTGAGAAATAGAGACATCGGGTAGCATTCTCAGTCCGCCACAAGAATGCCCGTAAACAGGAGAATCCATCACTATATAAGCTAATAAGCCTGATTTTTCATCTCTAATATTATAGATGACCTGGGAACCAAATCCAACTTTGTAATCTTCCATGAGATAACCTTTACTTCCTCTTAGAAATCATTTAGCTCAACCATATATTGATAACTTTCTCGCTGCCGTATGAGACCGTGTTTACCATTAGAAACTATGACCACAGGAGGTTGTGGAATATTAAAATCTTGAGAAAATAGAATAAAGTAAGCTCCAGCATCCATAACCGCCAGGATGTCACCTTCTTCTAAACGGGGAAGCTTCTTGTATGAATAAAGCAAGTCTTCCTTATAACAGGCAGGGCCAGCTATCCGATAAATCTCTTCGTTTCGTTCGCTCATTTTATTTGCTAAAAAAACCTCGTGATATTCCCAAATTACCGGATAAGCAATATTTCTGCTCCCATTTACTATAACCGTCTTTATCTTATCGTGTTTATGTTTGATTTCACCTACTTCGATGAGGAGTATTTGAGCATTACTGGTAATTGCCCGTCCCGGTTCAAGGTGCAATATTGGATTTTTCAAATTGTACATTGTGCATCCCTCATTAAGATGGTCCACAATATGTTTCGCAAATCTGCTTATTGGTGGGCAATCTTCCGCTTTGGGTGCCTTCGGAAACCGGCCCAACGTCCAATAAAACATATACTCAAGCGTTCCAAAACTTCTTACCGTAGGTACGCCAAAACCACCACCTAAATCAAAGTATTCAATATCGATGCCCAATTTTTCCTTTATATCTTTAGCGAGCCGGAGCATTATCTTAATAGCTGCCACATATTTATAAACATCCTTTAGTCCCGATCCGAGATGAGTATGCATCCCGCAAACTTTCAAATGTTTTGCTCTGGCACAATGCTTAAATCCCTGGAATGCTTCACCACTTTCTATCCTGAAGCCAAATTGGTCCGTTCCTCCTACACCGGTATGAACCCTTAATCCAACACGCGGGGAT
>Ga0315306_10001193_pt1 | contig 12525 bp, 10 predicted proteins | sample TDP1_MG_FD_203803 | JGI IMG/M metagenome (GOLD analysis project Ga0315306, IMG submission 203803) | Freshwater sediment microbial communities from Lake Towuti, South Sulawesi, Indonesia - TDP1 | ecosystem: Environmental > Aquatic > Freshwater > Lake > Sediment | place: Indonesia: South Sulawesi... | reverse complement strand
TCCCAGCTTGCGGAGAACGCAGGAATGGATCCGATCGAAACAATGGTGGAGTTGATGGCAAAACACAAGCAGGGTACCGAGTGGGCTGGAATAAGCGTCCATGAAGGCAAGATCATGGACATGTACAAGCTAAAGATCTTCGACCCTGCGCTTGTCAAGAAACAAGCCATCAAGTCATCCGTCGAAGCCGCGTCGATGATACTGAAGATCGACGACGTCATAGCGGCTGGCAAGCTGGAATCGAAGGGACCGAGCGGCAAAGGCGAAGGCGAAGTTGGAGAGGAAGGAGAGGACTGACTTCTTCCAGCATCAGGGTATCACAAAGTATGAGCTCGCAAGGGTCCTAGGTGCCAGAGCCCTTCAACTTTCCATGGGCGCTCCCCCGCTAGTGAAGGTCACGCTCGACGAGTCCCTGATAGACATAGCCAGGAGAGAGCTAGAGGCAGGTACGCTGCCAGTCATCATCAGGCGAAGGATGCCAGACGGCCAGATGCAGGACGTCCCTCTCCAACACCTGATGGAACAATCGAAGAGTACAGATCTAGCCCCAAGCCAAGATCTACTGGGTGGAGCTGGATAGAACAAAGCCAGCTTCTAGATTTTCAATTCTTCTCCGCGTCGGAGCCTTTCAAGAGAAGTCCTTTCCAGCTTGAGGATGCTCATCGAGCCACTGGGCGGGCATGACGCGAAACTCCTCGAATGACCGTTCAACTGCATTCGCGCCAGACTTCTGCTTTTGAGTGACGATCTAAAGCTCTAAGTCTTTCTCCGGCGCCGACCATACGAGGTTCTATCGATCGGAAGGGGAGTCATACGAGCGGTAACTCACCTGGGATATGCTCTCATAATACTTCGAGAGGTAGGCCTGAGGGATCTGCTCTCTGTGTTTCGGCACCCGATATGAAAGTCTTCTCATCTGAGGCTGAAAGAGGGAGGCTTGGGTTGACAGGAGCCCAGCTCGACCCGTCCTCATGCCCCCTCCAAGCCGGCCCAACCTTTGATGTTGGTTGCGGCCGCAATCGTCTCGCCGACATCAACCTAGACATAAACCCTGAAGGTCGAGCCTGACGTGGTCGCGGACATGGCTCATCTGCCCTACGGGACAAGGCATTTCACGGATGCACTTTCGGGCACAGCTTTGAACACACATCGAAACCTCGACAAACTCTCAAGGAGGCAACTGGATGCAGCCAACGAGTTCACATCACAGTTCCTAATAGCCAAGCCATGATGCGCTTTTTCTTGTCAATGATCGCAGCCCAAGAACACTGGTGGACATGGAAGTACGGTGTTGATGCATCACATCAGACATTCTGGACTTGGAGAAAAGCGCGTGCACTGGATCCAAGACTCAAGATTACGGGATCGCCCGGCTTCTGGACAGGTCGTACATTGAGAAAGCTCGCTAGGGTCTGGGCAAGAATTGCGCCGCCGGTTGCCGATCAGCTCGAGCTTGACCTGGGTTGACCGGCTGATAGATCAAACGAAGTTCACTCTCACCCTTTTTCAATGAGCTTGAGACCGATCCCGATGACCAAGCCTCCGATCTCAATCATGGCCGATCGATCGGTCTCAGTGTTTGGCGCTTGATATGAAAGTGTCCGCTGTATTACCCGCTTGTCCGATCGGTCCATCGATTGAGGTCAGGAACCGGTGCTAAGCGCCAAGTCTAGCGGAGACGCACATGCTCGTTGGGTCCGATCAATCGGAATCCAAGAGACAAAAGAGAAATAACATCCGGTATATGCTTCCTGATGTAATGGCCGAGATGATCTAAGGCATGAGGGTTCTGGCCGTCTCCTCGTACGGTGACGCTGAGCGTGGAGTCGAGGCGCTCGTTCCTCTCCAGCTGGGGAGACGTTTCGTTGAACGGGGTCACAGCGTCGACCTGCTTTTGCCTCGGCCTGCCAGGGGTGGATCGTGGCCTCGCGAGAGAGATGGGGTCAGAATACTTTCCTCGGCGGCGGTCAGGGCTCCCAGGATATATCTTGCGAGCTATTTTGCATCTGGTGTTCCGACAATTGTCTCGCTGGCGCGGGGGAGAAATTACGACGTTATACATTGCTTTTGCTCTCTGCCTGCCTTCATGTCAGTGACGGCGAAAAGAACATCGGGGCTAGAGGCTCTCATCGATTTCTATCATTGGGAACCCTGGGAAACGCTCCAGATCTATCTCAGCAAGTGGAGACCAAATGATGTCAGAGCAAGGCTCTCGAAGTACATAGTTGGCGAGGCTGCGAGAAGCTGCGACATCGTGGTGGCCTCTTCCATCGAGCTGGCTCGGCAGCTTGCGTCGCTGGGCGCCCGCAACGTAGAGGTCGTCCCCTACGCGGTCGACGTTGATCGGTTCACAGGTTCGGCCGTTGGTCAGCAGGTCAGAGATGAGTTTGTCTTGAAGGAGCCTGTTGTGCTCTTCTCAGGAAAACTCCACACTTTGGCGCGCGTGGACAAGGTGATCAGGGCGTTCTACCACATGCTCATGAGAGTTCCGTCCGCCACTCTGTTGATCGTTGGAGACGGTTCACAGCGGGGGGAACTGGAGTCCATAGCCCGCCACCTGGGAATACGGGCCTCAATTGTGTTTGCAGGTCTCAGGCGCCATGAGGAGATCCCCGGGTTCATCGCTTCATGTGACCTGGCAGTGGCTCCCATGGAGCTTGGATATTATGTCGAGACAGGGGTTCTGCCGGTGAAACTCTTGGAGTATATGGCTGGCAGGAAGCCTGTCGTGACGCAAGAAGGTTTCAGGAAGCTCGGAGAAGGCAAAGGTGTGGTTACCACCAACTTCGACAAGCCTGATGAAGCCGGCGATTTGATGGCTGACCTTTGCTTGGACAGGGAACGCCTCAGGGTACTGGGCGAGAGAGCCAGGATCGCCGTTGAACGGCACCACAGCTATGATGCGGTGGCCGAGCGCTATCTCAGGATATATGAGGAGAGAATGAGGTAGACGCTGTTTGAGAATTGCCATCCTCAATGCCGGTCACATGACTCAAGGGGGCACCGAGAGAGTAGTAGCCCATCAGGCCAGGGAGCTGCACAACCGTGACCACCAGGTGCAAATATTTGTTCCATATGCTAGGAATGGGGTGTTCGATGAAGTTATCCCAGAGGACGTGGCAATAGACTCTTGGGGAAAGCGCTTCCCCGTGCCAAGAATCGGAGCTTCCTTCAACAGGCTTCTCCACTTCTGGAGCGGGGTGTCCAAACTCGAGTCCTTTGACATCTTGATAGCGCACAATCAACCCGCTCCCTACGCCGCGTACAAGGTCAAGAAAGGTTTCAACACGCCATACCTAGTCTACATGCACGGCCCATGGAGACGCCTCTATCCAAGAAAGATTGACGTAGCAAGTGGATGGGCTGGAGGCGGCAAGTCGAGGATTCTCGGTGCGACCCAGAGCTACTGGAAGAGAATAGACAGAACGTCTGTTCTTGCTTCAAGCGGGGTGCTGGCGAACAGCCGTTACACGATGAGAGAGGTAGAAGCTCTGTACGGAGTTCTATCCACTGTATGCTATCCAGGCGTGGACGTGAACGAGCGCGCGGGCGCCAACGGGATGGTCGAGGAGGCGGCTCGGCGCTATGACATCGACGAACACACCATTCTCTCGGTGGGCAGACACGTTCCGCAAAAGAAGCTCGAGTGGATTCCCGAGATCCTCAGAAAAGTTACAGACGAAGTCCCTCCAGCCAGGTTCTTGATCACCGGAAGACCGACCCGCTACACCCAGATTATGATGAGGGAGGCTGAGAGACGTGGCCTGAGGCACCGCCTGATTCTGGCAGGCGAGGTGGCGGAGATAGAGCTGATGGCTCTCTACCGCCTCTGTCCTATCCTGTGCAGCGTTGCAGTGGAGGAGGAGTTCTCACTAGCCCCCATAGAGGCGATGGCAAGCGGATGCGTTCCCCTTGCTTGGAACGAGGCCGGCCCAGCTGAGACGATCGAGGACGGGGTGGACGGCTTCCTGGCCCCACCCTACGACCTGACCCAGATGGCCGGCATGATATCAACTCTGCTCATGGACCACGAGAAACGAGAGAATATGAGTAAGAAGGCGCGCGAGAAGGCGGCTTCCTTCACTTGGAAGGGACACGCTGACATCTTGGAAGAGGCAATCCAGCAAGCGCTTGTGTGCAATTGTTAAGTGTCGATCGATCGACAGTGGGAATCATTCATGCAACCACGGGCAAGATGCCCGGGTAGTTTTCGAATAAGATTTAAACCACCTGCCGCACGTGTTCGATGAACGTGGAGTAGATCGCAGAGAGGTCTTTCAAGAGGAGATGAGAATGAAGATACTTTTCATAACAAAGTACTCCCCGGACAACGGGAATGCTTGGGGAGGCGAAATCCAGCAATTCAACACAGCCAAGGCTATACGCAGGCTCGGCCACGAAGTCGTCTGCCTAAATTCAGCCGACGCCGGAGAGATTCAGGGTATCCGCTTCCGCAAATGCCTGTGGAAAACGATGGGCGGAACGCCGTACTATCCTATCGAAGGTGAGCTTAAAGCTATCGTGAATGATGAGCGAGTTGATATCGTGCAGCACATAGGAACCACCGGTGTCACGATCGAAAGGCTGCGGCGTAAAGAGAATTTGAACATAGGCACGTGCAACATAGTCGCCACCGCGAGGAAGCTCTCGTTGAGGATAAAGAGAGACATGTCCTTTCTGTGGCGGATGAAGCCCTTCCAATGGATGTCCCATAGATACGAAAGATTCTGTGCTCGAAGCGCAGACGTAGTCATGCCGCCGTCGAATGCTTTGAGAAACTATGTGAGGGAGGAGTTCGGAGTCGCGGCAACAAAAATAGAGACGGTTCCGAATTTTATAGACCTAGGAGAACTAGACAGTGTGTCTCCGGAGAGGGGTGTTAGGTACGATGGCAAGACCTTCGTGTTTGCCGGCAGGATCGTCAAAGAGAAGGGGTTAGACCAGATAGTTCGAGCACTTGCCACTCTTGGGGAGGAAAACTCCAGAAAGTTCAAGGTGCTCATATTGGGTGAAGGACCCGAGAAATCCCGGCTCCAGAGGGCAGCCGGAGAGCTTGGGGTGTCTCAGTTGATCTCATTCAGAGGCCGCGTCGCACATGGGGAGGTCCTGAGGCATCTTGTCTCGAGCTTTGGCCTCGTCATCATGAGTCAGTTCGATCCGTTTCCCACTGTAGTCCTCGAAGCCATGACCTATCGTAAACCCGTAATCGGATCAAATAGCGGAGGCATCCCTGAAATGATAGAGGATGGCTTCAACGGGTACTTGGTCGCACCGCGAGATTACAGGGGTCTCGCCCAAGCCATGATGACACTCGCCGACGATCCTAATCTTGCGCGTAGGATGGGGGAGAACGGGCGAAGTCGTGTTCAGGAAAGATACACAGCAGATAGAATCGGCAGAGAGATATTGGCGATCTACGAGGATTTGACGAAGTCTCCCAATTGAGGTCGAGCAAGAGGCGACTGAACACGGCCTTTCGATCGATCAATCTTCAGGTGCTCGGGGCTTGAGGCTCTGCATCATTTCCCATCATGAGGAACTTACTCCTCAAATGCTGGAGTTCGCTAGGAGGATGAGGATCAGGGGAGTCGAGGTCCATGCTATACTGCCCTCGTTCAGCATCCCGCGGAGAGAGGTTCACTCCGACGACGGGATCCGCCGCCACGTTGCAAGAGTCGTGCCGCTTCCCAGGTTCAGCTACCCCTCATACGTTCTGTCTTCCTTGGTTGCAGGTCTTCCCCTCTCTCGATCGGCCTACCTTGCGCACGAGGTCTACACGGGAGTCATAGCGGCCCTTCTGAAACTTGTCACGGGCAGGAAAACAGCCATCTATGTGGTCGACGCGCAGACCGACCTTAAGATAGGCCGGGGCATGTGGAAGAGCAGACTGTTGATAAGAATCGGCAGACTGATCGAATTCCTTTCGGTGAGAAACGCTGACCTCTTGATAGCACTAGACCCGTCTCTTGAGCCGTATTTGCGAGAGCTCGGTGCAGTAAGGATTGTAGTCGTGAGCTATGGCTCCAACTTGGAGATGTTTTCTACAGGAAATGCCGAACGTATACGCGAGAGGCATCGTTTGAGGGGAATGAAGGTTGTAACATACGCAGGAGGCATGGAGCCTCATCATGGAGCTCAGTACCTAGGTAGGGCGGCTCCAATCATAGCGGAGAAGTGTCCTGGCACAAAGGTGATGTTCGTGGGAGATGGCCCTGTGAGACCAGAGATCGAGAGAACCGCAGGGACGGCAGGGATCTTCGTGGGTTGGGTTCCATACTCCGATGTGCCCGACTACCTTGCGGCGTCGGATGTTCTTGTCATACCAGCGGCGCCGCAATCCCGGTATGTATCTGTGATCACCACGAAGGTTTTCGACTATCTAGCCTCTGGAAGGGCCGTAGTGGCAACGGATGTGGGAGGCATCCGAGAGGCAGTAGGAGAAGCTTGTTTGATCGTTCCTCCGGGAGACCCATCGAGTTTGGCCGAGGCTGTTACCGTTCTTCTGAACGACAAGAACCTTAGGGTAGAACTGGGAGCCAGAGGCAGAAGGCTTGCCAAGGAGAAGTTCGACTGGAACCTTCTCACGGACAAGTTGATAGGTGCACTCAAGGGTCTTGCTGAGGCGAAGTGACGCTCTGAACAGAGCAGGATGCTGTGCTGCGTTGCCGATAGACCAGACACCAGACGCAGCTCCAAAGCATGTTTATATTGCAAACCGACGGCGGAAACGCGATCCCTCGGTGCGTGGGATTTGCAGAACATCAGGCTCAGGTATGCAGGTTTCGTGGCTTTCTTTGCACAGATGCTCAGTGTGGCAGCCGGGGTCTTGTTCACCATCATGGTGACTCGACGGCTCAGCGAGACTGCGTTCGGGTCTTGGTTGCTGATCAGTAACTATGCCTCGTACTTCGTCTTTCCCGCAGCCGTTGTCGGCTACTGGGTGACGCGTTACGAGGCCCGTGGAACACCGGCGGCAAGAACAGGCTTGGTCATCAACAGTGTCTTCTCTTTCGTAGCTGTCCTCCCATACCTCGTGCTGAGCGGGTTGCTCTCCAGCGACACAGCCACTCCCTACCCATACTTCCTCGGAATGGGTTTCTTCGTGGTGTTATACTACCCTCTGGTGGTGCTTGAATCCGTCGCCGCCGCCACCCAGCCCGAGTCTCAGTACAAGGGTTGGATCGTCTTCGAGGTCGCGAAGCTGGTTTCAGGTTTTCTCTTGTTGCTAGTGTGGAGACTGGAGTTGACCGGTGCAATAACTGCGCTGATCGTTGCCTTTGCTCTCCGATTCGTTGCGCTGGCAGCCCTCGTTCGCCGGAGACTGGGCGGGAGCTTTGATTCAGCTCTTGGTCGGCGAATGATTCATCACTCCTGGATTCCTCTGTACGGAGGCCTAGCCAGCTTCGTTGGAATGCTCGACTATGTAGCCGTGACATTCCTCGCGAGCATGGGCACAGCAGCTATGGGCAAAGAAGCAGCCATCGAATTTTCCAAAAGGGTGCTGGGGAACTATGGGGCAGCATACAGCATTGGGGTTGTTGTCACATACAGCTCTTCACTGGCTGTCGCCGTCTATCCTAAGCTCCTGGGTGGGGGCGGAAGCAGGGATGTCGAGGAATCCCTGAGGATGGTGTCGACCTTTGCGGTACCGATGTGCATCGGCGCAATCATTCTCGCCCGTCCCATACTCGGTCTGATCAACCCCGTATATGTCCCCTCGTACCCAGTGGTTTTCGCCCTTGCCGTCGCAGGCTTGCTCTCAGCTATCTCCACTCCCTACGATTCAGTCATAATGGGCACGGAAAAAGTCGAACTGAGGGAAGAACCAACGTTCCGCGATTTTGTGAGAAGCAGGCTCTTCCTGTCACCAACGATCGTCTGCATCGGCGCCGGGCTTCGTCTGCTGATACTCTTCGTCGGCTTCTTGAATCTTCGGGCAATAGCGCAGGGCGACGTTCTGATCGCCGCGGTCTTCTGGAGCCTTTCGTACTTGTTTTCATGGATTCCTGTCGCCGTTGGGCGCTGGCGGCTGGCTCGCAAGGCGCTGCCGACCGTTTTTCCGCGGAGGTCTTTGCTGAACATTTTGGCGGCGTGTGCAGTTATGTCGGCGGTTGCGCTGCTTTTCAGCGGTATGCCGGTCGTTGCGCAGAGCTCAGCGGCACTGGCGGCTTTGCTGCCTGTCATTCTTGCATCTGCGGGGGCATATTTCATCGTGCTTTACGCGCTGGACGGATGGTTCAGATCGATCGTGGCGAGGGTGCTGAGCTTCCTCTCCTCTTCGTTAGGGAGAGTTCCCTGACTCGTCAGATCAGCCCTTCACCACACCGAGAGGGGTGAGCCTTGCGACCTTTGTCGCTATCCCTACATCGTGGCTAACCTGAGCTACCTCGTCCACGTTCTTGTAGGAGGCGTCGGCTTCCTCCACTAGAACCGTGAGAGACGCCTCTTGAACCAAGATTCCCTTCGACCTTAGTCCTGACTTGATCTCGGATCCGTGGAATCGTCGCTTTGCGCTTGAGCGACTCAGCACCCGCCCCGCTCCGTGCGCCGTGCTACCCCATGCGAGCTCCAGGGCTCGAGGCGTCCCCAGCATCACCCAAGAGGAGGTGCCCATTGATCCAGGTATCAAGACGGGCTGACCTACGTCTTTGTAGTCTTGGGGCAGGTCGGGGCTTCCGGCTGGAAACGCTCTTGTCGCCCCCTTCCTGTGAACGTACACCCTCCTCCTCTCGCCGTTGACTTGGTGCTCCTCCAACTTGGCGATGTTGTGGGCCACGTCGTAGACGAGGTTCAAGCCGAGATCCTCGGCTGACTGGTGCAGGATCCTTTCGAAGGATTCCCTCACCCAGTGGGTGATTGCTTGTCTGTTCGAAAACGCATAGTTTACCGCGCAAGCCATTGCGTCATAGTATGTCTGAGCCTCCGTGCTGTTGGCCGGAGCGCAAGCCAACTCTCTGTCCGGGATGTTCAACCGATACTTGTAGACAGCTCTCTCCATAGTCTTGAGGTAGTCTGAACATATCTGGTGCCCGTAGCCTCGGCTTCCCGTGTGTATCATTACCGTGACCTGGCCCTCGTTTCTGATCCCGAATACTCTTGCTGCATCAGGGTCAAATATCTTGTCGACCCTCTGGATCTCGAGAAAGTGGTTGCCGCTTCCAAGTGTACCGACCTGTTTCTCACCTCTTCTCTTCGCCACAGGCGAGACCTTGCTTGGATCTGCGTTCCTCATGCGCCCCTTCTCTTCGCAGTGCTCAATGTCCCGCTCCCAACCCAGACCGTGCTTCTCGATTACGTACCGCACACCCTCCGAGGTTAGAACGTCAAGGTCTGAGAGGGAGATGCTGAGGTCCTTGCGTTTGCTTCCTAGACCGCATGGGACGTTGTCGAACATGGTGGACAACAGTTGCGGTAGAACAGGCTTGAGGTTCTGCACTTCGATGTCGCTAGTTAGGAGTCTCACTCCGCAGTTGATGTCGTAGCCGACTCCCCCCGGAGATATGACCCCCCCCTCCGCGTCCATGGCGGCCACTCCACCTATCGGGAAGCCGTAGCCTTCGTGTCCGTCTGGCAGGACCACGCTGTGCTTGTATATGCCCTGGAGGGTGGCAACATTCACTCCTTGGAGTAGGGTCCTATCCTGCGTCATCTTTGACATTAGACTGTCATCGGCGTAGATGATGCAAGGCACCTTCATCCCGGGTCTGGAGCCCTTCGGGATTCTCCAGATATTTGGTTCAACTCTCTCCGGCTGTGTCTGAGGCATCTTACGGGCCTCACCTTCAATAAATGGATGTGAGCCGAGTAAGCTTGCGGTCATATTTAACGTTGCCTCTGAAAAACCAGGGACGACTTGTTGTAGCCGACTACGTGAAGCTTGAACATTTTTAAGCGAAACGAGAACGGCCTTCGGTCAACGCTCGGTGATTCGTTTGGGCGCCAAGATAGTCGGCTTCGTCCTTGCTGTTGTCGAGGTTGGGAAAGAGAACGAGATTGCGCAGCAGCTGCGAGAGGCCGGGGTAGCTGAAGTCGACGTTGTCTACGGGGAGTACGACCTGCTCTGCAAGATACAGACTGACACGATCGAGCAACTAGACAGCGCTATGGCACAATTGAGAAAGACACGGGGTCTACTCCGAACCGTAACTCTGCTGGGGTCCAAGAGGACGTAAATGAGGCCGGTGGAACTGTGTCTCAGCGAAGCTTGTAGCTGAGTCCTCACCGATTCTCTAGGGGATCGTGTTGGAACGTTATTCTCGAACGACAGGCGCTACGTTCGAGCCCATCTTTCGAGGCTGCTTTGCTTGGTCCCTTCGTAGAAGCGCTCCATGCGCTTCACAGCTGTCTCCACCCTTTTCCTGTCAAAGCCCTTCTCCGTGCACAGGAATCGAATAAGCTCTGTCTTCCGCAGTTCTGAGTATCGGATACTGTAGTCCAAGGTCACGGAGGGCCTAAGAAAGATCTCCCTGACTTCATTGAAGCTCTCGTCGAGGCCGGAGAGCACTTCATCCGGTAGTTCCTCTATCCTACCATGCTTCCTTATCAATTCGAGAGCAGTCTTGGGTCCTATTCCCTGTATGCCAGGATTGAAGTCCGTTCCGACGAGTATGGCAACATCCACTAGCTGTTCCCTCGTTACACCTAACATTTCGCGCATACGGCTCATCTCTATCACCTCTGGTTTGAGAGGGCGGAACGTGCCTCGACTTGGAAGGTACTCCCTCCCCGATATTGTGAGAAATCGAACAAGGCGGGGGGCCCCGAATAGGAGGGAGTCGTAGTCCTTGCTTGCCGCAGCCCACACGCTGCCAGCAGCCGCCATGTGGGCGGCTTGAGCCTCGGCCTCCCCGGGCGCCTGCACGTAGGGTACGCCCATCAGCTCCAGGGTCTTCTTCGCCTCCTCTACCATCGCAGCGGTCAGCCTACTTGTCATCACGGCCTTGGAGAAGGCTGTGGCTATGTCGCCCCTCTCTAATGCCTCTCGGTACTTGCGGATTGCCTTCCGCCTGGCGGTCCTCCTTTTCTCGACGGTCTTCTTCTTGAGCCTGGGGGGCCTGCCGTCGAAGACAAGAACAAGGTCGATTCCGTAGTCGGCGACAAGTCGAGTTACGCGGTAGATCAAGCCTGCGAGGTGAGATGTCACCCTTCCAGAGGAGTCCTTGAGGGGAGTTCCATCCCTCAGGCGAATGAGAGACAGGAACTCATACAGCATCCCGTTGCCGTCTACTGCTAGACTTCGACCGCCAAGCTGTTTGAGGTCCACCACCTCTTTGACCACGATGGGGGTCAGGTGTACGCCCATCATCCTCTACGCACCTAGGGCATCCTCGGGTCAAGATAAGCCGATCGACAGGTTGATCTATGTCACTGAGGATTTGATCTTTTCCAGACAATCCTTGCAGGGCCACTTCCCCTTGATGTCTGTATCCCCAATCCGGTTGCTGAAGTGCATCACGCAGAGAGGGTCACGGCAGTGTCGGAGGCCGATCAGGTGGCACACCTCGTGAACGGCTTCCTTCTCGGCTCTACGAACAAGCAAGCTCTCATCTCTGCGTTCGCCGTAGAATTGAGGTTTGAGTCTGTGGAGAGAGACTATGGCTGTCCGCCTCTGGGCGAGACCGAAGCAGAAGTTGAGGCCGGCAACATAGAGGTCCAGATCGGTGACAAGAAGGAGAAAACCGGCTTCGCTTCTCTCGAAGCTGGAAATGATTCTAGACGCGTCGTACTGCCCTCTCGAAGGGTTAAAGGCTTGCCGTGGAGCCTCCGCTCCAGCTTTCTCGACACTGGCATCAAGACTCAATGTCTCGGCCAGAGACGTGCTCAGCCTCTGCACGATTCCGATGGAGGCCTGATCCAATGGTACCACGGCGACAGGGATCTTTCTTTCCAACGCGGTCCCTCTGGAATCGGTTGCTGTCTCTATTAGCTCTTGACGCCACAGGATCAGGGTCATGACCTTGGAGATTATTCTATGGGAGCTATCTTTCTCAAAACCGGAGGTCGTCTCGACCTTCTTTTCCACATCAACACGCCAACAATTCCAGCTGAAGGGATACCCAGCATCAGAGCCAACATGTAGATGGACTGGGAAGCGTTCACCACGAGCTCGGAGCCCTCTATGTATGCATCCTCTTGGTGCGAGAAGAAGAGAAAGGATGTCTTGATGGAGATGGCTGTCTCAGGGAGTTGGCCGAGGTCTACCTTGCCATCTTGGCCCACGGCCCCTGACAACTCAGTTCCGTTGGCGAAAGTCACTGTAACCTCGTTGCCCAGAGCAGGAAGCCCGAGGGCATCGACCACCGACAGCACTACACGGTGTACACGGCAGACCACGGTCACGACCCTCGGGGATTCGACGTCGAAAGTGGCTGGATACTGCTTCACATCAACGCCGCTCCAGAGGATGCGAGTGAACCTCCATGTTCCGGTTGACAGCCAAGCCTGTCTACCTGTCAGTTCCATGCGCTCTCCACTCATGTCCTGAATTACGACGCTGGACGGGCTCACCGATGACTGAGCCTGAAA